>Ga0315909_10007510_pt1 | contig 12166 bp, 10 predicted proteins | sample LakEriMetagenome_11_FD_203527 | JGI IMG/M metagenome (GOLD analysis project Ga0315909, IMG submission 203527) | Freshwater fungal communities from buoy surface, Lake Erie, Ohio, United States - Buoy 2 MA125 | ecosystem: Environmental > Aquatic > Freshwater > Lake | place: USA: Lake Erie, Ohio...
AGAAAGCGTAGATAAGAATATTAAGTACAGCGAGTATCTTGCTGAGAACTTAGATAAAAATATTTCTTATTCGGAATACCTTGCAGAGAACGTAGATAAGAACATTTCTTACTCCGAGTATCTTGCGGAAAACCTAGACAAGAACATTTCATACTCTGAGTATCTTGCAGAAAACCTAGACAAAGGATTAGCCTATGCTGATTATCTAGGAGAAAATCTTGATAAAACAGTTCAGTACAGCGATTATTTAGCTGAAAAGCTTTCTAAGAATATTAGCTATGCTGAATATATTGCCGAGACAGTTAATTCTTCAAACGGCACTAAGGAAATGAAAGAAGCGGTAACTAAAGCAATTTCAGAGAACACAAATACTTCTGGATATGCTGGAGATTACAGCAAAATTTCAAACAAAATCGACAACTTATTAAATACCGTTAGTAAACAAAAAACGGAACAAATAGCAGAAGCTAAGAATTTTCCTTTCTTGGGTCTTATGAGCCAAGCAAATCAGACACAATTCTTATCCCTGCATGAGGGCCAAAAACAAAAGGTCGCTAAAGCGTTGAACGAAAGCAACTACTCATCCGAAAAAGAGGTAGTTGAAATCATGGGTAAAGCTCTGGTTGAACAAAATCAATCTGGAGAAAAGTTCTTAGACATGATGCCAGAAAAATATAGAGGAGCTTGGGAAAGCATGAACGAGGGTCAAAAAGCCTCTATCATTGCTCAAAGCAAATTCTATAGACTGGACACACCTTACCAAATCCAGAACTTCTGGGCTACTAGGGGTATTTCAGTTCCAAAGGCAAATGTGGAAAGAATAGACGAATCCCAAAATCAAACAATCTCAGCTCCTCAGCCAAAGGCAGTCTCTAGAGAATATCTACAGAACCTTTCAGAGGCTTTAGAAGCTAGATTTAAAAAATAACATTTTTTTCAAAAATGCAACTAATTAATCAACATGAAATCTATGAAACCTGGGCTCCAGTACTTGAGAGCAAAACAGGTATTCAAGAGAAAGGCAAATTAGATTGGTTAACCAAATATTGCCATTATCACTCTCTAAACGAATCTGCTGGTGCGTACAACACTCTTGGCGTACTTGGCGGTATGGGTCAAATTGCTGCTCCTTCAAACGTAGGTCTTTCTGGCGGTCCTGCTGGCTTTTATGCTGGTGGTTCTTATGCTGGTACAGGTCTTGGTTCTGGTGACAAATTCCCTTCACTTCTTCCGCTTGCTATTCAGGTAGCTGCTAAGACAGTAGGTTTTGACATTGTTCCAGTTATCCCAATGAGCGGTCCTACAGGAGTACTTAGCTATCTTGACTATGTATATGCTGGTGGTAAGCTTTCTGGTACTGACACAGTATCTCCTTACACAGCTTCTTCCCCTGACCTTATTAAAGTTCCTTCCTCAACAGCTTCTCCAGTATCTGGTTTAACTGTAGGATCAACTTACCTTCTAGGTGCTGCAGGTCTTTCTTCAACAAAAGATCTTGATAGTGCTGGTGTTGGTGCTCTTGTAGCTGGTAAATATGTTGGTAACTCTCGTATCGATGGTTTTCCAATTTTCCAAGTAATAGCTCAAACAACTGGTTTCTCAATTGCTCAAGCAATCGATGCAGATGCAGTTATCTACTCTGGTTCATTCAATACAGGAACAAACGTTTACACAATCTCTGCAACAGTAGGCTATGCTAACGGTGCTGCAGTATTAGTTAAGACTCTAGAAGATCACGTACAAGGTGCTTCTGGTGCTGGTCTTGACAACACAAACGCTTGGCAAGGTCCATACGTAGACGGTACAAAAGCCTACGATCCTATGTCAAGAGGTACAGCTGAAAGTACTTATTTCAAGTCTCTTGGTTTAACTACTTTCACTAAGTTCGTAGAAGCTGGAACTTTCCAAGTTGCTGCTTCTGTGACAACTGAGCAAATCCAAGATCTTAACAAGCAATTCGGTATCGACGTAGTTTCTATGATCGAAAACGCACTTGTTAATGAGGTTTCTCAGGCGATCAACAAGCACATCCTTTCCAGAGCATTTGCTCTTGGATGGTCTAACCACGCTGAATTCAAGAACACAGAAGGTACTAACCTTAACTTGAACTTGAAATTCACTGGAGGTGGATCTAACTTAACCTTCATCGGTAAAGATAACGCTCAGCTTGTAATTGCTGGTGGTACTGCTATCGGTACAGGTGGTTATGAGAACCAGTCAACTGTACAAAGAAGACTATTCTCAAGAATCCTTGCTGCTGCTAACGTGGTTGCAAACAGAGGAAGAAGAGGCCCTGCTAACTTCATCGTTACTAACTCTCAAGTTGCCTCTGCTTTACAGGATATCTCTCAGTTCACTTTCGCTCCTTTCACAAACACTCTTACTCAGAACAACGGTACACTTTACCCAGTTGGTTCTATCGCTGGTATGACAGTTTATGTTGACCAGAACATGTCTTTCGGAGACACAAGAGTGCTAGTAGGTAGAAAAGGTGGAGACGACGAACCAGGTCTTAAGTTCATGCCTTACATGATGGCTGAGTCAATTCAGACTATCTCTGAAGGTACTATGTCACCTAAGATTGCAGTTAAATCTAGATACGCTCTAGTTGAGGCTGGTCACCATCCTCAAACAATGTACATCTGCTTCCACGTAGAAGTACCTGCAACTGGTATTGCTTAATCTTAATTAAGTACTCAATTATAAAACCCTCGATGAAAATCGGGGGTTTTTTGTTGCCTTTTAATTTGTTTAGTGATATATAAAGAAAAAGTTGTGCTATGATGATTCTAGAAAATTTCAAAGTGTATTCTGAGTGTAAAGATGCACTAATCGAATCCTACGGAGATATAGAGATTGCTAAAAAGAAAATGCTTTCTCGGAACTCTGATCTTGATGAATATATTATTGAGGAAAATTTGATTGCAATCAAAGAAGGACTCGGTGATAAAATTCTTAATTTCTTTTCTAAGATTGTTGGAGGTGATATTAAAAAACTCAGCACAATTCTAGAAGATATGAAATCAGAAGAGACTAAGTTCATCAGAGATGAACATGAAGCTGAATCCAAATTTTACAAACTTAGCTCTGCTTTAGCACAACTTAAGAAAGATAGAGCAGACAAGACAGAGCAGGATGCTATTTTAGTTAAACTTAACAAAGTACAAAAATTAATTAAGGATCTTGTTTCTTCACATAATTCCATAATGGACGATTTGGAAAAATCAGTAGGAATTATAATTAAAGACAATAAAAGAAAAACTGAATATTATAATTTAAAAAGAGCTGAAGATTCTGTAGAGACCAAAAAATTAAGAGTAGATTTTAAGAAAAAATTAATCACTGACGAAGATAGCTCTGAATATCTTTCTGACATTCAAAAGATCCTAGGAAATCCTAAAGATGCTGAGAAGGATCTAGAAAAAGCTCAGGACAATTTATCCAAGGAGAAAGACAAAATTGGTGCTTCAGATGAAGTTACCAAAATGCCTTCTAAGAAAATAGAATCAATCCTTGATACGTACCACAAAGAAATAATGAAGTCTATCAAAGATATTAAAAGTCATTCAGATGAAAGTATTAGCGTTTTAAAAGATCTTAGAGATAAAGATTCAGCAGATAACTCAGCATATTCTAGTATGAAGGATATGTTTAACACTAAAAAGGAAAAAGCAGTGGGATTGGTAGAAGTTGCTATTTCTAAAATTGCTCAGGTTAAAACTGAGGAAAATGATAACGTCCAAGACAAAAATAAAGCAATAGACTATCTTATAAATATTAAGAATAAGATGTCTAGAATTAGCTACATAAAATGGCCTTCAACAGATCTTGACAAGGAAAAGGAAAGGATGGATAAAGTAATTCAAAAAATATCAGAAGAATTCCAAAAAGCAGCTTAATGAAAAAGTATTCCGAATTTATATCTGAAAGCCACATGAACGAAGGTTTTTTTAAAAATCTAGTAAACAGAGTGGGATCTTTTCTTTCCGGGAGTAAACCTAAAATTCAGGACAAGATCAATAAGATGGTGCAGATAGAAAAAGACTTTATTGATAAATCGGACGAGCTTAACTATGATATCTTTTATAGTGAATCTAAAAAGATGCAAGATCCTGTGATGATGAATAATGCCAGACAAAAGGCATTAATGAGTAAAAGAGCTTTAGATGCTATGAAAATAGCAAAAAATTCCGAAATGAATTTTATAATAAAAGAAATTAAAGAAATATGTGGTGATGACACATCTTTAATAAACTTTTATCAGAAAAATAAAATTGCAGCGGATTCTCAAATAGCTCAATATGCATATGAAAAGGCAAGAAGATTCAAAGATTATGAATACGAGAATCAATTTTATAATCAATGGAAAGGGTTAGAAGCAGAATCTAAAAAGTACAAAACCGAAACCCCATACAGGGAAGAAACTTATCTAAGGGATGAAGGAAATTGGGGCATGTATGATTTGCCTCTAAGGGAATTTACTAATCAAATTAGCGGACTCCCTAAAGCAGATATTGCTGAGATGCTAGAAGATATCGCAGCTTTGAAATATGAGATGGATAGGGATTACAAAAAGAAAACAGAAGAGCTTAAAGAACTAAGAGCTATTTCTTACAGATCCGGAGATATTCAAACTTTTCAAATGGCAAAAAGCAGAAATGAAGATCTGAAAGACGAATACCGCAGAAATAGTAATTCCATAAATCAAAAAATTACCATCTTAAGGAATAGGCTAAAGAATATATAGATAAAATAAATAAAATCATGAGAAATCCTCTTTTTGAAAGCTTAGTTAATAGGGCTAATTCATATAAAAACCCGTTTCTTAACGAACAGGACAAACCTCAACCCGGAACGGTTTTTTCTGATTATGTTAAATCCCTTGCAAAATTAGGTAACGATCTAGCTGCAAACTTTATTATTGCTGTTAATAGCTATCCAGAGCCATCTAAGTTTAAAGATGAGTATATTGCAAATTTACCAGCAAAAATTCAAGCAGCAGTTGATGCTATTGATACTAAAAAAACAATAGGACCACAATTAGAAGATTTTTATAATGCTTTAAGACAAGAGGTAAACAATTTTTTAAGTGCATCTAAGGGTGACACAGAATATGTTAATCTACTAGATGAATGGAGAAAAAATCTTTCCTCCGGTTTTAAAAATTACAAAGTAGCAATTGATAAAGCTATGGTTTATGTTAAACAACAGGACGAATCAGGACAAGCCAGAATGGAAGATTCTGACTGGGAGTTGTTAAAAAAACTTGTTTCTGGAGGCTTAGCAAAGCTTAAAGACGAAATGCAAACAAAGGCAACATTAGCAGGGGAAAGTAAGTCCTTTATTCCGGAAGAATTTTCAACTAGAGGCCAAGTTATGGAACAACTCATCCATAATAAAATAGCTATCGATTTTAATTCTTTTAATAGGATAGTAAACGAGGCTAAAGAAGATAGGGTTGCTAGAAGAAATGCCAGGGCAGAATCTGCTAGAGTTGAAACCTTAGAAGGATCTGTTAAGGGGGTTCTTGAACTTATAGCAATGAGATCTGGTGATCCCTCCAAGAAGAATTTTAAATCCCTAGCAATGAACGGAGAATTTGTCTCCCTTATAAAGAGCGTTGCCGAGGTTAGAGCAGAATTATCAGTTGATGACGAGCAGAAGAAAGATATAGATTTTAAACAGGTCGGTAAAACAATTTCGAATTTAGAATCTCTATTCAAATCTAAAAAAGATGCTTTTGATAAAGCATACGATGAGGAATCAAAGACTCTTAGAAGTTTTAAAACACTATCAATTGCAACCCCTGAAGTCGAAAAATACAAACAAGATGGTGATAACGCTTTTAGCACACTTCCTATGCTTTCTCAAAATGCTGCCAATCAAGCTGCAATAGAAAGAAAGAAACCTAAACCAACAGGAGATTCAGGTACTGCAGGAACAGCAGGAACAGCAGGTAGCGCTGGAGCTTCAGCACCTTTTAAATTAGAAAATACTGTTAAATATGATGCTAAAAAGAGGGGGAGTGTAAATGATGACGTTAAAAAAGTTCAACAATTAATTATCGATAAAATCGGAAAGTCAAGCAAGGGAAAAGACAGTGAACTTTATAAGAAATTTTCCAAGTATGGGGCAGACGGAAAATTTGGACAAAACACAGGAAATCTTATATCCTCTATTAAGGCAGGATTGGGATTAAAGGATACTTCTTCTGATATTACCCAAGAATTAGTGGATAAACTTTCCTCCGAGGTATTTGAATCACTTTACTCTGTTAGAGAGAACTTCGATTGGGATGCATATACCGCAAAATCAAATTCTTTCTCTTCGTCGGGTTCTAAATCGGGATCATCGGGATCTGGATCAGGAGGAGAAAAAAAATCCAGCACTTTTAATTGCATTAGGTCTGCAGACAACACAACAAAAATCTCGGGAGGTAAGGCAACCATAGAAAGAGAAAATAAAAACAAGCACACTTTTAATGCAGATGGGACTTATTCTTTTTTCTATGCATCAAAAAACGAAACACTTAAAGGAACATGGAAATGCACCCCAGAGGGATTTGAAGCTTATACAGATTCCGATAAGGACACGTTCTACGGAACACCAGGAGTAATGGACTGGAAAAGTAACATGGACCAAGCTGAGAAAGCAAAAGCAGACGCAGTGGCAAAAGCAGCTGCAGATCTTCAAGTTAAGGCGGGTGAGATATGTAAAAAGATTTTAGTTAAGATGTCCGGAGCAAACGAGAGAGAAGAAGAGGCTGCTGCAGTATTTAGAGACGAGGTCACAACTCCAGAAATGTTTAAAGCGGTCGAGACCTTTTGGAATAATAAATGGTGGCCTTCACAAAGACAAATGATGAATGCTCCTTCTTATTATAATAAAATGTCAGTGGACGAAATAACGAAATTTATGGAATATAAAAAGGATAAAAGTGGATTCGGATTAAGAAACCTAGTTCAATTTTATTTTGACAACTCTCAAAAAGCCTTACTGAATGGATACCTTCCATCAGGGGTAAAGAAGTTCTAGCTGTAATGACATTTTAATAAATACGGAATTTTTAGTACTTTTAGGGATATAAATTTAAAATTTATGTCCCTTTTTGTTGTAGAGGGAGCCAGAAAGTCAGGTAAAACTTTTTTTGTCAGCTCCCAAAATACCTTTCCAGTTTTTAAGTTCGATTTTAACGGAGCTTATACAAATTTAGAACTCCCAGAGGGTGGAGAGATAACTCATGGTATCGGATTAGGCAAGGAATTAATGGTTCATCAATTGAATAGAGATTCTTTTTTACCCGATTTAATCATGGATCGGGGGGTAATTACCAATTCCGTCTGGGGAATACTTAACAACCGGGTATCCCGCGATACAGTTTATCAGGAATTGGCTTACATGGTAAAAAATAATCTTTTTAAAGATGTCTTTTTCTTTTATGTTTATGGAACATACCAAGGAGAAAGAAAAAAAGACGTTTGGGACCACATGGATAAAATGATCCCGAAGGAAATAGAAATCTTTGATGAGATCATAGCTTATCTTTCGTTAGCCGGTGTTAAGATTCACAAGGTTGAAAACAAGTTTGATCTTGAATCGCTATCCGGATTTCAGACTATAATTAAGAACTTAAAATAATGTGCGGAATACTAATTGCTCATAATCCCTCAGAGGAAAGGATAAAATCCATTTCTCATAGAGGTATTGAATATTACACTCATTCAGATGCTTCTGGACTGACTCTATGCCACCATAGATTGCCTATTCAGACTGCAGTTGGTGACGGCTGGATTCAGCCAGTAGAGTTATCTAATAACCGTTATCTCCTATTTAACGGGGAAATTTTTAATTACCCCTTACATTATGGATCAGATACAGAATACCTCAAAGATCTTTTTAGTACCTTTGAATTTTCCTCCTTGGAGATGTTTATCTCTCTATATGAACCACATATTAAAAGCTGGGATGGGTTTTGGGCTATTTGCTTGGTTGATATGTCCAAGAAAGATGTGATTTGCTTTACAGATCCTCTAGGTAAGAAGTGCCTTTATACCAACGAATTAGGTGAGATCTGTTCAGAGATGAAAGGTTTACTGAATGAAAATTCTATAATTAGCTCAGGATTTATGGGCGGTGTGAGGAAATGGGGGTATGTTGCTAACGAATCTACCCCCTTCGAAAACGTCCAAAAATTAAAACCTAATTTCATCTACAAATGGAATTTTAATGCTCCGGACTTTAAGCAAGAATATGGTCCTTATTTCGCATTTAAACCCCCCAAATTTCAATTTGATTCTGAAGACATGTTACTAGATTGGGTTTGGAATAAACTCGAGCTGGCAACAAAAAACAGGCTATTAAGCTTGGATTATCCTATCTCCATCTTACTATCCGGTGGATTGGACTCTTCTATCATAGGAGGGTTACTTCTTAAACTTGGGGCAGACGTTAGCTGGTACACTATCAATAATGGTCCAGATGACGAATATGTTAGAGAATGCGAGGATTACTGGGGAATAAAAGTAAATCGCCTAGAATACAACATGAATGAGGTAGATTTAGATCTAAACGAGATTTATTTTAGGTGGAACGAATCCCCCGTTGATATGGGAAGTGTGGTACCCCAATATCATCTCTTTGATGCTATTAAAAAAGGAACAAATACCAGAATAGTTTTATCCGGTGATGGGGCGGATGAAATGTTTGGGGGGTATCGGAGAATAAACGAATATGATTCCCAGCAATCCGATATTTTCCATGAACTCACATATTATCACCTTCCTAGATTAGATAAAATGAGTATGGCACATACTTTGGAGTTAAGAAACCCGTTTTTAAATTTAGAACTAATTCAGCTTGCAATGTGGCTTCCATTTGAATACCGGAAGAATAAGACAATTTTGAAAAAAACTTTCAAAGGGCTAGTTCCAGATTCTGTTATAGAAAGAAAGAAACATCCTTTAAAGAACGACAAAATAGTAAAAGATCCCAATGATTATAGGGTTGAAGCTATTAATTACTTTGTAAAGGGATACGAAAACTATCTTTTAAAATAGATCTATACCTGCTGTAGAATCTCCCTTAGCTTTAAGAGGAGAATATTTCATAGGTTCTTGTGTCAGCAAGAAAGTTTTACTTGAATCTACTATTAGGCCAGCTTCCTCCATAAATGTTCTGTTAATTAACATCGGGGTGCTTTTATAGGTTCTATCCACTAGAGAAAATTTTATCTTCTTATAGACCATTCCATTGAATTCTACATCCATGAGAATTACTGGTCTCTTCTCTGTTTGATCACCAACCTCAGCATGAGAGTAATCTACTATTCTGTTACTAAAGGATTTACCCCCAATTGTCCAATTTATAAATTCATCCTCTTGGATTGAATAGTCTGCATGTAAAGAACATGCCATTGCTCCGTTCCCGGTGTCAAGTTTACCTATAAATTTACCAACACCTTTTACATCAAAGATCTCTCTAAATCCTGCTACTTTTCTTGGATAGTTCCAGTTCTTTTTATTTAAGATGAAATCTAAAACTATTGATGTGACATCTAAACCTGTTGCTTTTTCTATGCCATCAGTTCCGGGAGATGCATTTACCTCTAGAACATAAGGTAAACCTGTATCCTTTTCTATGATAATATCAACTCCACACCAGGAACATCCAGTAGCTTTTGCTGCTTCTATAGCAAGATGTTCTATTTCTGGAGATATTTCGATAGCTTCTGCTCTGCCGCCTAATGAGACATTGGTTCTAAAATCTTTTTCAATCTTGATCCTTTTCATTGCAGCTATAACCGTATAATCAGTTCCCGTTCTCTCGTTCTTGGTCCCAAGTACATGGATTCTCAGGTCGTGGTCCGCTTCAATTTTTTCTTGTACAATAAGCTCAGTATCCGGTGATAATTTCCAAATTGTTTGTAATGTAGAAAGTAAAGATTCCTGTGAATCTGCCTGAAATACACCTATTCCCTTTGTTCCGCTGAGGAGCTTTACAATTACCGGATATTTTCCTCCTATTCTAGAAACGGAGCTTTCGATATCTTCCTCCGATGATATAAGAGAAGTTTTTGGCGTTGATATTTTTTTCTCTTGAAGTTTTTGAACTGTATCTAATTTATCTTCACAAAGAAGCACAGATTTTAATGAGTTTACTGAAACAAAGCCCAGAGATTCTAATTTCTCAAAGAATTTAACAGCAGCGGTGGAGTTTATGCTAGATCTTCTAGCAAGAATGATGGAGCTTTTAGGTTCTATTTCATACTTGTTTTTACTTCCTTTATTTCTTATATAAAAGCTTCCAGATTCTGTTTTTTCTATTTCCCCTTGTGATGTATCAACAACAACACATTTAAAGTTCATAGCAGAGGATTTAGCCATCATTTTTTTAACAGTTGGGGCATATGAGTTTTCTTTGGACTCTAGCTTGGTTGTTAAAATTATTAAAGATATTGGTTTCCCTTGATTTGGTTTACCCCCCTGAAATACGAATTCTTCTTGTTCTGTAATCACTACCTTATTTGTTTATCTATATATCAACGTTTCCCCTGCAAGAAGAGATATATAAATAAAAAAGTAAAGATGAAGGTACTAAGGTATTCGGAATTTAGTTTAAACGAATCTCATGAGGAGTACTTTAAGCTCTTAGAAGGACTAGATGCTCATTATCAAAACATGGTTGAAAATGGATATAGTCAGAATCAGATCGATGAGGGTATATGGGATTTAGTAGGATCACTAGGTGCAGGATTTACTGACCGAATGAAAAACTATGCTGCTGGATGGCTTTTGAAGCAATTGGGTCTTCCCTCAGATAACAACTTTTTAAGTGAATTTGCAAAGAACATTATCGAACAAGTAAGTTTTAGAAATATAGGAAGATATTTCGGAGAAGGATCCTGTAAATATTGGATAGATGCCATCGGAAAAGGACTATTGGAGACACTAGAAGAAAAAGCGCTTGCCGTTATCTTATCCAGAGGAATTGGAATAGACATTAACATGAGCGGAGGTTTTATGGGAACACTTGCCGGATCAATGAGAGAGGCTTTAACTAATTATATAAACTCAACACAATTTGTGGAATCTTTGAGTGATAAACTTGAGGGTGTAGTTTGTGGTCAGGGAACTTCTTTTACCAACATATTCGGAGGTAAATTCTCAGAAAAAGATATAGAAAATGCTGCTATGGGAAAAGAGAAAAGCGGCGGTATTCTGGATATATTAGGTATATAATACTTTAAAAATGCATACAAAAGACATAAAAAAGAGAGAAGTATTAGACTTTAAGCAATTTCTTAAAGTTGTAAACGATCCATGGAATTCCAAAAATTTTAACAAAGAAGTTAAAAACAGGTCTCCATTTCATAAAATAAAGCCAGAACAGCCTTATGATTATGTGGGATATAAGGATGGTGTTTTTAATCAAACTTCTAAAATAGACTATCCAGGAAAAGGATCTCAGGAGTCTGGAATGGCATCCAATATGGGTGATGCAACTGAATAATTTCCAGAAAAAAAGATATATAAATAAAATACGAATACAATGGAAAAAAAGATATTAAGTTTTGAAGAGTTTTCTAAGCGATATGCAGAAGGAACTCTCGACCAAGATCTTCCACAAGAAGAATCACCAGAAGATGATTCAATGGATTTTGACGGTGGATCTGATGATGTAATGGGAGATGAGGAAACTGAAGAAGAAAACGAAGAAACTGAAGGTGGATCCGAAGATGATTTTGAAATAGGCGGGGAAGATACCGAATCTGAAGAAGATACGGAATCTGACGAAGACGAGGAAGATATGGGAATGGATGATGAAGAAGAGGAGCAAGAGGAAATGGAAGAGTCTGAAGAAGATGCATTCGAGAGAGAGGTTCAAGAATACAATGAAGAATACGACTTCGAAGAAGACGAGAATTTAGAAGAAGAAATGGAAGGTGGAGATCAAGAGGATATGGATTGGGATCATGAAATGGGCATGGAGGAATCCGATGAAATGGAAGAGGAAGAAGAAGAATCAGAGGAAATTTCAAATCCAGCTTTCAATAAATTTTTTAACTAATAAGCATTAATAATACAAGCGAAGGGATCAATTATTGATCCCTTTTTCTTTTTATAGTGATATATAAAACAAATGAGTTTAAGACATATAAAATCTTTCA
>Ga0315909_10007514_pt1 | contig 12164 bp, 11 predicted proteins | sample LakEriMetagenome_11_FD_203527 | JGI IMG/M metagenome (GOLD analysis project Ga0315909, IMG submission 203527) | Freshwater fungal communities from buoy surface, Lake Erie, Ohio, United States - Buoy 2 MA125 | ecosystem: Environmental > Aquatic > Freshwater > Lake | place: USA: Lake Erie, Ohio...
TCAACTGGCTCGCCGAATGGGTGAACCCGGTGCTTGACCGAGTGGGCCTTGCCACCATCACCCGGATCGAGAGCGTGGCTCTACCGCGGATGGAAAACAGCTTTGCGGGTTCGACCGCGCGTATGGGCGCCCAGGTCCGCGATGAATTCGCGTCTGCTTTTGGTGATGCGATGAGCATGATGGACGCCTTTTCAGCACGGTGGCGGGAAAACAGCATCGCTGCTGCCAAGGCCCGGCTTGCCGCCAAGGCGGAAGAGATCCGCGGCGACAGCACCGACCGTGCCAGCAGCGCGAGATGCCCCAAGGAAACTGAAGCCGAACGCGCGCTCCAGGCCGCCCGGGACTTTGCCGCCAATCTCGCGCTCGAGACCGCCAAGATCGGCAAGACGCCGATCGAGATCAAACGGATGGAAGTTGCGATGGCCGCACTCAAGGCGCCAACCGACGAGGCGCGCATTGCCATTCTCGAAGCCGGCGAGGCCTGGGAACAGGCGACACGCGCCTTTGCTACCTCCGAGTTTCTGCGCCAGACGGTCGGCCCGCTCGAACAGCAGGTCGCTCTGCTTGGCCAGTCGGCCCGGGCGCAGGCACTCGCCAATCTCGAAGCCGAGCGCGAACAGATCGTTCTCGAACGCGGGGTCGAAGCCTGGGAGCGGTATCGGGCCGCGCGCATTCGGCTCATGGAAGCAGACTTTGCGCAAAGCGGTCAGGAGCAGTTCCTCCAAAGCCTGGAAGACATGGTCTCGGCAACGGAAGCAGCGGCCCAGAACATGGCCGATGCCTTCGGCTCGGTCGGCGGGGCAATTGGCGCGATCACGGTCGAGATCACCCGTTTTGCCTCGGCGCAGGTGGCTGCGGCCCAGCGCGTGGCTGAGGCCGAGCGCGAATATGGACGCACCTCGTTTCAGTATGCCGACGCGCGTGCCGCCCAGGCATCGGCCGAGATCAATCACTATGGCAATCTCGCCTCGGCCGCGAAGGGCTTCTTCAAGGAGGGCTCGGACGGCTACAAGGCGCTGCTTGCCGCTGAGAAGGTGTTTCGCGCCTTTGAACTGGCGATCGCCATCAAGAATGCCGCGGTGAAGATTGGCCTCATCGGAGCCCAGACGGCAGCCAAGGTCACAAGTGACACTGCCATGGCAGCCTCGGACACCGCTCGTGCCGGCGTCGAACAGGGCAACTCGATCATTACGACCGGCATCAAGGCGGTGGAGGCCGTGGTGAACGCCATCCGCTCGCTGCCGTTTCCGCTCAACATTGCAGCCGGTGCCATCACGGCCGGTGTCATTGCCTCACTGGGTGTCGCGATCAGCGGCGCCTTTGGCGGGTCTCCAAAACTGCCTGCCGCCAATGATGGCACTGGCACCGTGTTTGGGGACAGCGCGGCCAAGTCGGAGAGCATTGCCAAAGCCATCGATCACCTGCGCGAGGGCGACACGCTGACCATGCGTTATTCGGCTGCCATGCTGGCTTCCTTGCGCAACATTGAGGCCAATATCGGCGGGCTCACCAATCTCATCATCCGAACCAATGGTGCTGAAGCGTCCGCTGCTGGCGTGAACACCGGCTACCAATCCACGGGCGTGACCGGCCTCATTGGCAAAGGTCTTGATGGCGTCGGCTCGGTTTTGAACAAGATCCCCATCATCGGCGGTATTCTGGGCGGTCTGGTCGGGCTCGTCGGTAAGGCGTTCGGCGCACTGTTCGGCACCAAGACTACGATCACCGGCCAGGGCATCTTTGGTCGCGGCCAGTCGCTGGCAGACATCCTCTCCGGCGGGTTTGACGCGAGCTATTACAGCGACGTCAAGAAGACCAAGAAGTTCCTCGGGATCAGCATGGGCTCGAGTTATTCGACCCAGTATTCGGCGGCTGATGCCGAGCTCGAGCGCCAGTTCGCGCTGATCTTCTCCGGCTTCTATGATGCGATCTCGGCCGCAGCCGGGCCGCTGGGCTTGTCGCTGAGCGAGGTCCAATCCCGCTTGCAGGGTTTTGTCGTCAACATCGGCAAGATCGATCTGAAGGGTCTGACCGGCGCTGAAATCCAGGAAAAGCTTACCGCTGTCTTTGGCGCAGCGGCCGACAATCTGGCCCGCTATGCCGTGCCGGGACTCGATCAGTTCCAGAAGGTTGGCGAAGGCTATTTCGAGACGCTGATCCGGGTTGCCTCCAGTGTCGAGGCGGTGAGTTCCTCGCTCAGCCTGCTCGGCACCTCGGTCGAGGATCTGACCCTTGCGGCGAAGATGAACTTGTTCGACCTGTTCGGTTCGGCCAGTGACATGACCTCCGCGACGGGCGAGTATTTTACGCTCTACTACAGCAAGGCCGAGCAGGCCTCCGCACAGACCGGACAGATGGCCCGGGTGTTCGAGAGCCTGGGGCTTGGACTGCCGCAAAGCATCGCAGGCTTTCGGGCGCTCGTCGAAGCGCAGGACCTGACTACCGAGGCTGGCCGCGCGGCCTATGTTACCCTGATCCAGCTGGCGCCCGCCTTTGCTGAGCTCATTGGTGCGGCCCAGGACGCCGCCAGTGCAGCCGCCATTGCCGACGAGCGTCTGTCGCTCGAGCGCCAACTGCTGGAGGTTCAGGGCAATACAGCAGCACTGCGGGCGCTCGATCTGGCCCAGCTTGATGAAAGCAACCGTGCGCTGCAGCAGCAGATCTGGGCGCTGCAGGACCAGCAAAAGGCAGCTGATGAGGCTGCCGCTGCAGCTGAAAAACTGCGTTCAGCCTGGGAGACCATTACCGATAGCCTGCTGTCCGAGGTTGCCCGCATCCGTGGGAGCATGGGCAGCGGTACCAAAACCTACGCTCAGGTTCTGTCGGATTTCAACGCTGCCACTCTTGCTGCCCGGGCCGGTGATCAGGAGGCGGCCAAGTCGCTGCCTGCGCTCAGCCAAAGCCTGCTGAACGTGGCGGCCGATGCCGCCACCTCGGCGCAGGAACTGGCGCGCATTCAGGGCCAGACCGCTGCCAGCATCGAGCAGACCGTCGCGATCATCAACGCGATGGCCGGGTTGCCAACGGACACGGCAACGGCAGCCCCATCAAGTACACCGACCTGGTGGGAACAGTTCGCCTCCAATCAATCGGCCTCAATGGCTTTGCCGGCCAACGACAGCGCCAACGTCCTGATCGATGGGCTAGCGGCTCTGAAACAGGAATTGTCTGACCTGCGCGATGAGCAGCGCATCGCCTCGGCAACCATTGCCTCCGGGACTAGCAAGACCGCCCGCATCCTCGAACGGGTGACGCCAGACGGCGATGCCCTAGCCGTGAGAACGGCGGCATGAAGCTGATCCGGCCGACCACGCTTACGGACGCGATGCTGACCATCAGTACGGCCCCGGAGAACGACCACCCGGTCTGGGCATCCGGGACAGCATATGCGGTAGGCGCCAGGGTGATCGTGACGGCAACCCATCGGCGCTACGAGGCACTGGTACCATCGACCGGCGTTAACCCGGCGAGCGATCCGACCAAGTGGCTGGATCTGGGGCCGACCAACCGCTGGGCCATGTTCGATGACCGGGTTGGCACTGCCACGACCCGGGCTGGAAGCTTGCAGGTTGTCCTGACGCCAGGCGCAACCGACGGGGTCGCGCTCATCGACACCGATGCGGAGAGCGCGACGGTGTCGCTCACGGTTTCGGGCACGCAGCTCTATTCGAAGACCCAGAGCTTCAATGTCGGCGGCACGGCCATCGACAACTGGTTCTCCTGGTTCTTCGAACCTGTCGGGCGCAAATCGAGCCTGCTATTCCTCGATGTGCCCGTCTATGAGGCCGGCGTCATCACCGTCACCATTGCCCGCGACAATCCGGCTGACCTCGTTTCCTGCGGCGCACTCTTGTTCGGCCGGCAGTTTGCGATCGGCGAGACCGAGCACGGCGCCGACATCGGCATCATAGATTATTCGAGGAAAGAGACCGACCAGTTCGGTGTCACCTCAGTGGTGGAGCGCGCCTTTGCCAAACGGATGACCGCGCGGGTGGTCATGCCGACCAGCGCCATCGATGACGTGGCCCGCAACCTTGCAGCGCTGCGTGCCTCGCCGGTCCTCTGGATTGGCTCTGACAGCTTCGAGAGCCTTACCGTCTACGGCTTCTACAAAGAGTTCTCGATCGACCTTGCGTACCCGACCGTCAGCTACTGCAGCCTGACAATCGAAGGGCTCACCTGATCCACCCCAAGGGGTAATTTCATGCCTATCACAGCATTGCCCACGCCGCCGTCCCGGACGGATGCGGCGAACTTCTCTGCGCGTGCGGATGCCTTCCTCGGCGCGCTGCCGACCTTCGGCACTGAGGCCAATGCCCTAGCGGTCGAGGTCAATGGCTACGCAACCAATGCTGCTGCCAGTGCGGCGACAGCCGTCAATGCGCCCGGCACCAGCGCCACCAGCACGACCTCGCTTGTCATCGGCACGGGCTCCAAATCGCTGACAGTCCAGACCGGCAAAGCCTTCGTCGTTGGCCAATGGGTGACCATCACCAGCACGGCCACACCCACCAACTGGATGCATGGGCAGATTACGGCCTACACCAGCGGCACCGGTGCGCTCGTCGTCAATGTCGCCATGGTGGGTGGCGGCGGCACGATTGCCTCCTGGACCGTAGCGCTCTCCGCGCCGTCGGTTTCCGGCAATGCCGTGCTCACCACCAGCACCTATGCTGATCCCGCCTGGCTGACCTCACTGGCCGGCTCCAAGATTACGGGCACTCTCGCTGTTGCCAATGGCGGGACCGGTGCAGCCGATGCCGCCACCGCCCGCAGCAATCTCGGCCTCGCCATCGGCAGCGATGTACAAGGCTACAGCGCCAATCTCGCTTCCTGGTCAGGCAGGTCAGTTCCCTCAAGCGCAGTCGTCGGGACGACAGATAGCCAGACGCTTTCCAACAAGACGATCTCGGGTGCGGCCACCGGCTCCACCGTGAATGATGCGGGCGGCTCGGCATGGTCGATCGGTTTTCGGGAAGTACCCCAGAATGCCCAGAGCGCGTCCTACCAGCTGGTCGCAGCTGACAACGGCAAGCACATCTACTCCCTGAATTCTGCTGCGCAGACCATTACTGTGCCCCCCAATGGCACGGTCAGCTTTCCGCTCGGCACTACTATCACCATCATCAACAATGGCGGTTCAGCCATCACCATCGCCCAGGGCTCCGGCGTCACGCTCTGCCAGGCTGGCACCACCAGCACCGGCAATCGGACGCTCGCCGTGCGTGGGCTCGCCACGCTTATCAAGGTCGAGACCAACGTCTGGTTCGTCTCGGGCACTGGAATCAGCTGATGTCCGGCGTGCTTGGGGTACTGCTCGGATCGGGAAGCGACGAGCGGCAGATCGATCTGCCCGTCAGCTATTACTCATGGGGCGACAAATACAGCGCTGGCGAGCAGTTCGGCGCTGATGGCGGCTATTTCACATCGCTTGCGGGTGGCGCTTTCACGCCGGCAAATTGGCAGGGTCGCAACATCCGCGCGATTGCCCATGAGTATGATTTTTACGCCGCGACGTCGCGCACGTTGATCGGTCTCGACGGATACGGTGTGACGCCCGAGCCCAGCCGTTTGCGGATCAACGGTGCGGTCTATCCATTAAGCGCAGGCTCGATTGCCTGGGCGACCTACGTCACCGGGATCACCTTCAGTCCATCGCCAACCAACACCATCAACTGGACTTCGCATGGGCTTGCCGTTGGCGATCCGGTCCAGCTCTATTGCAGCGGCGGTATGCCCAGCGGGCTGACGGCGTTCACCATCTACTATGTCCAGTCGGTGGTCAGTGCGAGCGCATTCAAGATCGCGGCTACTCCGGGCGGCGCGGCGCTTAGCTTCACAGGCTCAGGCTCTGGCACGCGCTACGGCTACAAGGACCCCATCACGGCTTATCAGGCCAACGGTACGCTCAATGGCAATGTCTTTGCCAGCATGCTGCCGCGCGCCGCCACCATCACGATCGCCAGTCCGGCGACCATCACTTCTGCAGGCCACGGCCTGACAAACGGCAAGCGTGTCCAGTTCACGACCTCCGGGCTGCTTACGACCGGGATCTTCGCCAACACAACCTACTTCGTCGTCAACGCCGCGACCGACACGTTCAACCTTTCCGCCACTCTGGGTGGCGCCGCAATCAGCACGTCGGGCGGTCAGTCCGGCAGCCATATTGTGCGCGAGGTCGTCTCGGTCACAGTCAGCTAAAGGATCACAGGACATGCAGGCAGATCGCCGGCCGACGGTCACCGACGAGGTGATTGCGATCAACGAAGACCTTGAGATCAACTACGGGGTGTTCAAGAACGGCTTCACCTTCCGTCGGCCAGCAAACTCGTGGCGGCTCTGGCCGATGCTGGGCTTCGTGCCGCCCCGGCTCAATGCCACCATCGCTGAGATGTACCAGGCAGGCGTTGCCTGGACCCTTTGCGAGCATGTCTCAATCTGCATCAACGGAGCGGCAGAATACGAGTTCGAAGGCCCTGACGGTCCGATTATCCAGGCCTGGACTCCGGGCTGCCACAACGTCGAGAATGGCGGTGGCTATCTCCCGGCCGGTGAATTCACCCGGCACTTCCACGACGACTTTACGCTGTGCTGCGTGGTGCAGAAGTTGAAGCGGACGCCGGGTATTCAGTACCGGTTCGAGGTGCTGACCGAGCCTAGCGTGCTCGCGCAAGCCGCGCTCTTCATCCACTACGCCACCGGCCCACGCCAGAGACAGACCGACTTCAATCCGATGCCGGGCTACGCAGTGGATCTCGCGCCCGGCGACATCGCCATCATCTGCTCGATCCACTGAGACCTGCCATGCCCGAACAAGACCCCGCCGTGGAAATGGCGCTCATCCGTGCTGACCTTGAAGCTGTTCAGGCCGAACTCAAGGCCGTGCGCCAAGAACTGAAGGACCTGCTCGACGCCTGGAACACGGCTACTGGCGTCGTCCGCTTCGTCAAATGGCTTTCGACCCTGGTTGCCGCGATCGCGGTGATCACCGCTGCCTTCAAGGGCTTTTCCGGCCGCTAACCTCCCACAGGAGAAACTCCCATGAACCCTCTGCCGCCGGCCTATGGCTGGCTCGATGACCTGCGCCCATTGCCGCGAATGCTGGAAGAAGCGCGCAAGCTTTACGGCACCTTCGAGATGGCCGGACCTGCCAGCAATCCGCTGATCCTCGAATGGGCCAAGGAGGTCGGGCTAGCCCGGACCTATCTTGAGGACGGCATTCCCTGGTGTGGTCTTTTCATGGCCGTGGTCGCCAAACGGGGCGGCAAGCCAATCGCCGAAGGTCCGCTCTGGGCGCGCAACTGGGCAAAGTTCGGCAAGGCCGCTGAAAAGGGCCAGCTAGGCGATGTGCTGGTGTTCCGCCGCGGCCAGGGATCTGGCCATGTCGGCCTCTATGTCGGCGAAGATTACGGCGCCTACCATGTGCTTGGCGGCAACCAGTCTGATGGCGTGACCATCACCCGGATTGCCAAGGACCGCTGCATTGCCGTGCGTCGGCCAGCCTATCGCAAGGCGCCGGCGACCGCGAAGCCGGTGCAGCTGGCAGCAACCGGCACGATCTCGACCAACGAGGCCTGAAAACGCTCGAACCTATCCGCTGCCACCTTTGCGCAGCCGAACAACCGCCCGCCTTCTGGCGGGTTTTTCTTTGGAGAACTGACATGGAAGATTTGAAGCCCTGGTGGACCTCGAAGGCCATCTGGACCGGCGTTATCGGCAGCATCTGGGGTGTTGCTGGCGCCATTGGCATTTTGCCCGAAGGCCTCAGCCAGACGGACGTCCTGACTGTGGTCCTGGCGCTGACCGGTATTGGCGGCGTCCTGTTCCGTAAGACGGCAACCACCCGGATCGGCTGATCCACATTGTGCCCTGCTGGCAGGGGGCTTCGGCCTCCGCCATTCCCATCCCAATCCCTTTGAAGGTGCAGGCATGACCAGGCTGATCATTCGGCGCGGCGGCACCAGGCGGCTGCGCGCGACGCTCTATGCCGATCTCGCTGCGGGCGAAAGACGAGATCTGAGCGGCCTTTCGGCGGTGGTCGTCGATCAGAGCCCCAACATCGCGGTGCCGTCTATCGCCATTCGCAACCCGCCCAATTTGGGCGAAATCGAAGTGCTTTGGACTGACGAGCAGACGGCCCACCTCAAACCGGGGGCTGGCCGTGTCTGGCTGACTATAGGCCTCGAAAATGGCGAAGGGGAGCGTGAGGTCCTTCCGGTCTTCACGTTTGATGTCGCATGACCGGTACCATCCAGATCCCGGAGACGGTGCAGACCATCGTCATAGAACCCCAGGGCATTGCCGGCCCACGCGGGGAAGCCGGCGCAACCGGAGCCCAGGGTCCGCAGGGCCCGCCGGGACCCCTCAGTGCACTCAACGACCTTTCTGATGTCGACCTCACGCAGCCCGAAGGCGGCGACGTCCTGATTTTCTCATCCCCCGACAATCGGTGGACCAACACGAATTCGACCAGATTGGTCGACGGAGGTAATTTCTGATGGCCAATACCCTGCGTATCAAGCGCCGGGCCGCAGGCGGTGCGGCCGGGGCTCCGGCGTCGCTCGCCAATGCCGAGCTCGCATTCAACGAGCAGGACAACACACTCTACTACGGCACCGGCACCGGGGGTGCTGGCGGAACAGCGACCTCGGTCATCGCCATCGGCGGCCCGGGCGCCTTCGTCGGGCTCTCGGGCGACCAGACCGTCGCCGGGATCAAGACCTTCTCGAGCACGATTGTAGGTTCGATCTCAGGCAATGCTGGCACTGCAACCGCGCTGGCAACGGCACGATCGCTTGGTCTGTCCGGCGATGTGACCGGCACAGCCTCGTTCAATGGCACCGCCAATGCGACGATTACCGCGACCCTGGCGAACAGCGGCGTCACCGCTGGCTCCTATGGTTCTGCCACGCAAGTCGGTCAGGTCACGGTCGACGCCAAGGGGCGCGTGACAGCTGCGAGCAACGTCGCGATCACGTTCCCGGTGACTTCGGTGGCTGGTCGTACCGGTGCCATCACGCTCTCCACCAGCGACGTCTCTGAAGGCACCAATCTCTACTTCACCGATTCCCGGGTTCGCGCCAACCGGCTCGACCAGCTGGCTGCGCCCACCACTGCGGTTGATTTCAGCAGCCAGCGCATCACAGGTCTTGCTGACCCGACAGCTGCCCAGGACGCAGCCACCAAGAACTACGTCGATCTGACTGTTCAGGGGCTCGATCCCAAGGCTTCGGTGAAAGCCGCATCGACTGCCAATATAGCTTCGCTGTCTGGCACCATGACGATCGACGGCGTGGCGCTTGCCGCAGGCGACCGAGTGCTAGTGAAGGACCAAACTACGCCATCCCAGAACGGCGTCTATGTCGTTGCCTCTGGCGCCTGGGCGCGCGCGATCGATCTCTCGACATGGGATGAGCATGTCTCGGCTTACCTGTTTGTCGAACAGGGCACAGTGAATGCCGACGTGGGCTACCTCTGCACGGTTGATACGGGCGGCACGCTGGGCACCACTGCTATCACCTTCGTCCAGTTCAATGGCGCGGGTCAGATCGTTGCCGGCAATGGCCTCACCAAGACCGGGAACACGATCGACGTGGGGGCCGGCACAGGCATTGCTGTGGCCGCTGACGCTGTCGCACTGACCGGTCAGGCGCTGGCGCTCCACAACCTTGGCACCAACGGGATAATCGCCCGCACAGCCGCTGGAACTTTCGCAGCGCGCACGCTGACGGCCGGCTCGACCAAGATCGCAGTCACCAATGGCGATGGTGTGGCGGGCAACCCAACTATCGATGTCAACGAAGCCAACCTGACGCTGGGCAATATCGGCGGTACGCTCGGCGTGTCGAAGGGCGGCTCGGGGGCAACCACGCTCACCGGCTACCTCAAGGGCAACGGCACCGCAGCCTTCACCGCATCGGCCACGATCCCCAACACCGACATTTCTGGCCTTGGTAACATGTCGACCCAGGCAGCGAATAACGTCGCGATCACTGGTGGCTCGATTGATGGCGTGACGCTGGACGGTGGAACCTTCTGATGCCGAGCACCATTCTGCTCAAACGGTCGTCGACCGCCTCCAGCGTCCCTGCCGCTGCATCCCTGCAGGCGGGCGAACTGGCGGTCAATCTGGCTGACCAAAAGCTCTACTCGAAGACTGCTGGCGGCACCGTCGTTCAGGTGGGCTTTGGCAATCTGACTTCGGGGATGGTGACGACCGCGCTCGGGTTCACGCCGTACAATTCGACCAACCCCAGCGGCTACATCACAGCCAGTGGGTCGATCACCGGCTCGTCAGGATCCTGCACCGGCAATGCCGCGACAGCGACCAAGTGGGCAACGGGGCGCACCATTGCGCTAACCGGGGATGTGACCGGCACCAGCGGCAACTTCGATGGTTCGGGCAACCTGTCGTTTGCGGCAACGCTGGCCAATAGCGGGGTGACCGCCGGAACCTATCTCAAGGTCACGGTCGATGCCAAAGGGCGGGTGACCGGCGCATCTGCGATGACGTCCGGCGATGTAACAGGGGCACTAGGGTACACGCCTGCCAACAAGGCCGGCGACAGCTTTACCGGCAGCATCTCCGTGTCTGGATCGATTACCGCGACCGGCGACATTACCGCTTATTCCGACGCCCGCCTGAAGACTGACATCGAGACGATCACTGGCGCGCTGGACCGGGTTCGCAAACTCCGTGGGGTGACCTTTAGTCGGCGCGACACAGGCAATCGCGGAATTGGTCTTATCGCCCAGGAGCTGGCGCCCATTGTGCCCGAAGCGGTCATGATCCATGAGGATGGCCTGCTGTCTGTCGCCTACGGCAATCTCGTCGGCGTACTGATTGAGGCCGTGAAGGACCTGGCCGACAAGGTCGAGCGCCTCGAGGCCCAAGCATGACGCTGCAGAGTTCGGGGCCGATCTCGCTTGGCAATGTCGCGGTCGAACTCGGCCGCACATCGACCACTACGACCTCTCTCGGCGAAGCGGCCGTGCGGACACTGGCTGGTGTCGCATCCGGGCCGATCTCGCTCTCCAACCTTTACGGCAAGTCGAACGAAAGCTTCTGGTATGCGACCTTTGGCTCAACCGTGGTCAATTTTCTGATCCTGGGCACGGACAGCAGCGGCAACATCTACGCCAGCGCCACCAGCGCGGTCTTCAAATGGGACCGTGACGGCGTGCTCATCTGGGCCCGAAACGTCTCTGGGCCTTTCATCAATGGCGGCTGGATCGATGCCAGCGGCAATGTTTACCTTGCCGGGGCCTACTACTCGAGCAACTACTATGGCTGGCTGGCCAAGCTCGATACCTCAGGAACCCTGCAATGGCAGCGCAGCCTCAACGGCTCCGGCCAGGAAATCTGGTACAATGCGGCGGTCGATGCGTCCGGCAGCGTCTATGTGGCCGGCTATTCAACTTCGAGCGGCGGCTCCGGCAATGCTGATGCTCTGATTGCCAAATACAACAGCGCCGGCAGCCTGCTGTGGCAACGCTCGATCGGCGGCTCTGGCAACGAATATGCCAGCCAGATGGCGCTGAGCCCGGACGGCAGCCTGCTTGTCCTATCGGGCAACACCTCGACGTCGACAGCCGGAAATATCGACGCCCTGATCACTGTCATCAGCACCGCAACCCCGTCCGTCAGTTGGCAGCGCTCGATCGGGAGCACGGGTTATGATTACGGCTATGGCGTTACGGTCGACAGCAGCAATAACATCTACTGGCTCGCAGGCATCAACGGCACACTGAGCCTGCTCAAGATCAGTTCTGGCGCTGTGATTCAGTGGCAGCTGTCCCTGCCTTCCAGTTACGGCAGCGGTTCGGTGAACCTCGGGCTCGACGGCAGCCTGCGGGTTTTTGCGCCGATCTATGCTGGGGCGGACATTTATCAGTTTTCAACCGACGGCACCTTGCTGCTGTCCCGCTCCATCAGCCTCGACACGAGCAATGGCGCGAACTCTTTCAGCCTCACGGGTCTGGCGGTTAGCTCAACGGCCATGGTGTTCTCCATCTACACCATGATGGACTTCTCGCCCTACGGTTACATGGATCTGTGCGGCGCCATCTTCAAAGTGCCAATCGATGGCTCAAAGACCGGTACATGGTCTGTGGTGGGTGCCTCGACCCAAGGCGTTACCTACAGTGCTTCATCCCCAAGCATC
>Ga0315909_10007518_pt1 | contig 12156 bp, 2 predicted proteins | sample LakEriMetagenome_11_FD_203527 | JGI IMG/M metagenome (GOLD analysis project Ga0315909, IMG submission 203527) | Freshwater fungal communities from buoy surface, Lake Erie, Ohio, United States - Buoy 2 MA125 | ecosystem: Environmental > Aquatic > Freshwater > Lake | place: USA: Lake Erie, Ohio...
CATATATGGAATTCCGATAGAGTTATCGTTATATCCAAGAGCGTATAAAGTTGGATCAGAAATGTAATACTTATTTGATTCAGTGTCCCAGTTGGCTAGAGTGTCTAAAGATAGAACATCAGCTAGCGAAACGGTAGAGTTGTTAGCAAACCTAAACCTAATATCAGAAATATTAAATGCTGCATTTACAACTTTATAAACATAAGCAGATCTAGTGCCATACTCGTCATATCCAAGGTCCGGCGTTGTATTTGGAGCACGTATTTCATCAACTGCAATAAGAGTTACATTGTCGCCCATAGTGTCAGTAGTGGTATACCCAGAATCTATATAAAAAGTAGTAGAACTTGGAGCCGGAGAAGACAAGACTGCACGTGTTCTTGTGTACCCTCCAGTAACACTTTCTCGTCCTATAAATGCTATATATTCGCCATAAGCATTATCAAATTTGACACCATCAAAATCTAAAAGAACGGTGTCTCCGCCAGACAACCCGTGGGCACCAGAAGTGTCAATTTGCCAATATAAAGCTCCACCAGGGCCGGCGTATCTTGAAACAGACGTAGGGACCGATCTAGTAGCAGTGTATAAAGGATAAACGGTTAAACCTAAATACAAGATTCTATTTGGATTGTAGATACTGTATGAATTTCCAGCAATATAATCTAATTTTCCACTTAAATAAGTAGATAAAGCGCTAGACCAAATTACTTTTCCACCATAGTTACTATCATACTGAAACTGCGGATTAGTTCCATCATTAAATTGCTCAGTAGAAAAAGTTATTCCAGCACCAGCTGTCCAAGAAGACGTGCTGGCTATTCTAGATCCTACAGAATTTATGTACTCAAAACTTGGATTTTCTACTAGGTTTAGATCTTCAGCAGAAACATAAGCAATACCCGTATTTGAAAAGTATCCGTAGTCAAATTCAGATTTTGAGTAGTCACGCAAATAAAGACCAGCGACGTCTTTAATTGCAAGAATTGAAGATCCTGACGCAGATTCAATTACTACGTCAGCACCTTCGTTGATATAAGAAAATGTTGAACTAGTTACATCCATTACTTGAACATAATTTGAGTTGAATGAAGAATCTTCGTTTACTATAACTTTTACATAGTCACCAACAGCATAAAAATTTTCTCCTACAGTTATTACTGCAATGTCAGACTGTCGTGATACAGCTTGTATGGGAATTTCTTCATCTTGATAAGATTTGAAAAGAGCAACGTAGGTTCCAGCGGTAGATCCAGTATCACTTTCCCCAAGATCTAAGCTCTCAATTACAGTACCTCTAAGTACGTAATCTCCAAAAGTTCTTGTTACAGATGGTTGGCTTATATTCCAATAGCCAATAGTTCCGGAAGAAGCATTGATATCTCCTCTAACATATACGTTAGAAAATTCAGCATTTCCAAAACCATCAATAACCCAGCCAGAAACTCCAGATACATAATTAGAACTAGCTATAACTTTATTGTCAAGAATAACGTTACTGCCAATTTGATCAGATCCAATAGCATTTGCAGCTACAGAAGTAACATAATTTCTGTTGTTAAGTTTAGTTACCCGCTGATCTAGAAATGTTAGATATTCAGATAAATTTTGATACTTTCTTATACGACTATCTGCCAATTCTGTCCACCTCCCAGTCCGTAACTAGAGTTAAATCAATATCTTCTGGAAAAGCAGGGCTATTTGGAACTGAAACTTTAATGCTATCTATTCTTCTAAGAATTACATCTTTTCTAGGTTCTAAAATGCTAGCTAATCTACTTGCAACAAATCCGCCCTCGTCATCTACAATTAGTTGACACCAGTCACCAGGATTATATGTTCCAATAATCGGAGGTAAAGATCCGTTAACTCTAATTATAAAGTCTCCCCGAGGAGGTCTAGATTGGTACAAAAGTCTTTCAGCTGTTTTATGAAAATCTGCTTCTGCATCAAAATTACCCCAGTTATCTCTATTTATAGTTAACGTAAGTGGGTTGTATTGCGTAGGCCAGTCAATTTTTTCTGCCATATCTAAAATGGGCCAACCTGCTTCTAGCAAATCGCTATCGGAAGCTCCAGAGAATCTTGACTCAGAGTTAGGATCAGCGGCTTCATTGTTACCGGAAACAAATATTCTTGTAGCTGAATTCATAGCATTTTCGCTAAAATTAACGTTTCTAACATTACCCGGATGCTCAAAAGTAATTTTATCTGCACCAAATGCATAAGGAGGGGCTACCTGCCCTTTACCGAGAACTCCTCCGCTAAGAGTGTTTAAATATTCTTTTAGTGTCACAGGAGTTATTGGAACTAAAACAAATTTACGTTTAAATGTACTTATTCCAGTAGTAGCATCTATCTGCAAAGAGCAATCAATTCTATAGTTAAATCCGTTCACAGAGTTGCTATATTGCTCCATATGGTCAGCTAGATTCACCATATCGCTACCACGAATAATAGTGTTTGGGTAGAAATTACCGCTGTACTGAGTAGGATCAAAATCAAGGCCACCAATATTGGTGTTTTCAGGAAATTCTCCATAACTTCTAGCAAAAACTACCGGGGTAGTTGATAGATAAGGAGCATTGATAGCTTGTCCTGTTGGAGCTACAGCTGCCATAGCTATTCCAGAAGAAGACACATAAGCATCCGTTAAATTACTACTAATATCGAAATAACTATTAGTTCTATTAATAATAGTTACAGGATCAAGCGTGTTGTAGTTATTAGGAGATACTCCCTTTATAATTATTTTTTGATTTGTAGAAAAAGTATTAGTTGCAAAAAATCTAACAGTTCCTACGGACGGCGTGCTTGGTTGAATATCAGTTATTGGCCCTGAAGTTGGATAATCAATAGAAAAAGTATTAGCCGGTGAGTTTGATAAAGTATAGCTAAACATGTCATTATCAATTTTAGTAATTACTACAGGTTTACTGGAATCTCTTGTGTACTTAGTAGAATGAACTCCATATAATATTACTTTTACTAAATCCTGATCCGTAAATCCATGACTAGGACAGTATAAAGTTACTGTTTGAGTTGAAGAGTTTGCTGAAATACCATACACAGGCTGAGCGCTTGTAGACTCAGAGTAATCCAATACAGCAGAAGCACGTTTTCTTACATATGCAAATGGAGCTCCTGAACTTGTACTAGACGCCGTTGCTCCAGAAAGAGTTACAGTTAAAGTAGTGCTGTTTGCAGTAGCTAATGAAATTTCACTTATATTCAGTCTTGCTGCGTTTCCTCCAGTAAACCCAACAACTGTTATTTTCTGACTAGCAGAGAACGGTAGGGATGTGCCACTGTAAGTAATTGTAGTGGTTGTTGCCGATCCAGAAGAAATAGCCGACGATGCTTCTATAATTAATCTAGTTCCAAATGCTTGACATGTAGAGCCCGCTTTAGCGATAGGAGATCTTTCGCTTATGTTTGCAGCACTGGTCAGACCGGTGACTGCTATGTCAAAATATTTAACTGATGCTCCATACACATTGACAGCAGTAATAATTCCGGTTCTATTAAAACTAAAACTGCTTACAAACTTACTACTGCTAACTACGTTAGCTATACCCTCTACAGTAACTTTTGTACCTACTTCATAAAAATGATCGCTAGCTCCAGAAGCCAATGTGTATCTTATAGTTCCGGATTTTTTATCTTTATTTGCAGTAAATTTTATTTTGTCAATAGTAACTACTCCATAATTACCTGCCGTAGACACTCCAGCTCTGAACTCGGTAACTCTATACTGAAAAAAATCATCTTGCACATTAGAAACAGTTACTTTGTAACCATTGTTATCAAAATTTTGTAGAGCAGAAGGAAGATTTGTAATAAAAACTTGATCATTTTCTTTTAAAGCATGGTTGGTGGATTTAACTGTAACAACGTCGTCCCTACAAGCTAGATGAGTTATGCTGGTTGTATATTTGATACTTTCTTGATCCAACTGTCTTTGAAATCTTACAACTACTCCGCTAGTTTCTTTAAAAACTGTATCTCCACTTTTTTCTTTTTTTGACATGCTAAGTGGTAAAAGATAAGAAATTTGTCTTTTATCGTCAGATCTTTTTGTAACTTTAAAAGATCCGTCAATATCAGGGTTTGAAGTAGAAACATTTATGTAATCCCCGATAGATATTTCAACCTGGTCTTCCATTTGTAAAGTTACAAGAGTTTGTTCGGCAGTTGAAGTTTTATAGCCCGGAACTCTATATTTTGTAACTGCATAAGTTCCATCAGGTTCGCTTAAAGATAGAAGACCGTATTCAGGTAAATTATATCTAACAAGTTTTTGCCCTTTTATAGATGCAGTAGGTCTAGGAGTGGACGTTGATGTTTTTGATCTAGTTTCAGTATCAGTTATAAAAATCTTAAAATAGCTTTCTCCATCTAAAGATCCTTGAACAGATTCAAGAACACTCGGTAGATCTGCGCCAACGCTATTTAAGAAAGTATTACCGCCAGTAAATCCAGCTATAGTAATTTTTTGCCCTTGCTCAAAAACATTGTTTGCTGCTGTATAAAATGTAGCAACTCCAGAAGCAGTTTCAAAAGCAGTTATTTCAGTAGAAGCAGTTCCAGCACCGCTCACCGATGAAACACGATGATAACCATTGTATACCGGTTGTCTCCAAGAAATTCCATCCACACCTGCTACATAAATATAAGATTCAGCAGTTAAAGGTACATTTTCTGATAGCCCTAATTCTATTTCAGTTCTGACATTTGCATAACTTACTTTATTTCTTGCCGCCCCTAATTTTACAGGAGTAGTTATTTCTTCAAAACTAGCTCCGTTAGGAGTTTTAACGTCTTTACCTTCTAAAACGTAGCTTATTGTTTTATTAACAGAATCAACTGCAGACAAAGGTACGCTATCCGTTAATGGAGCAAATCTTGAAACTTCAGTAACATTATTCTGACCAGGAGCTTTAAGCTCGGGATCTATGTCTACAGTGACAGTGTCACCTTTTATAAAAGGAAATCCTCTACCAAAAGTTTCTAGCTTTAAAGTAGCTATAAATGCTGTCCCTGTAGCATTTAATTTTCTAGTAGCTGAAATAATTCCATATGGTACAGTAGTTTTTAAAGCTCTAGTAGAAACTTCATATTTATTTGTATAAACATTTGTAGGCGCTATAGTCGTCTGAGCAACAACCCCCGGAGTTCCAGAAGAAGATAGAACTCCTATATAACCTTTTGCAGGATTTGAAGCATTTGGAGTATAAATTGCTGAAACTTGTTTACCATATGGATTTGCAATTTGAAAAGAACTACCAGTAGAGTTAGTTATTTTTTGATTTATTACATTGTATTCTGCTATAGTTGCATTTTCTACAGTTACATAGCTGTTTACTGGAAAATTTGTTGAAGCATTAGTAGTAAAATATGTAATAACAGAAGAGCTAGAAGTTATGTTGGTTATGTCAGGTGCAGTAGCACTCGGATGTGGGTTTGTTTTACTATAAGTAAAAGTGTCATTACTAACAACACTTTCAATTACAAAATTAGATCCGTTAAAATAATCGTAGCCATTAAAATTTGGGACTCCAGACAAAGCTACTATACTTCCTTTGGAAAGTTTAAAAATATCTCCCGTAGTAGAGACATCAACTACAACCGTTGCTTGAGTCCCGCTAAAAGATACAGTTTTTACATTGTAACTAGGAATCTCTACCCTAAATGTGGTATCACTAGGAACTTCAGAAATAACTCTATACCCGTCGATGCTATCATCTACATTTCGAATTTCAACGTTTTGGCCAGGAACAAGCGAGTGAGTTGTATCTGTAGTCAGTGTAACTACGCCATTAGTTGCACTTTTGTTGGTTATTTGGTATGGAAGTTTAATGCCTGGAGCAATAATTTCATTAGCAAATTGCGTGTCTAAAAAGTCCTGCGAAGCTTCCCTCATAAGTTCTTTTAGATATTCATAGGTGTCAACTCTAATAGATATACTTACATCGGTGTATTTCCCGGTGGGAAGATCCGGAATGTTGACTGAAAATGTAGTTGTAGTTGGGGTAGTTTCGGATGAAACAAAATAATAATTATTAAACTGAACTAAGTCAGATCTAGTAAAGCTTACATAAACTTTATTTAAATTTCCATACTCATCTGCGGCTTTAATAGGAATTTTTAAATTTATATTGTTAGTATTAGAAAGAACTACTGAAGAAAGTCCAATCTTTGAAGTTTTAGTAAGAGTAGCAGTAAATTGATAAGAGTAAGTTTTCCAGATAACTCTGTGCTTTAAATAACTTGTAAACTCTGACGCTGTTATAGATAAAGATCTAGTAAATAAGTCATAGCTTCTACCCCAAATAATTCCTCCCCACATGCAAATCCCGTTGCGAACTACATACAAGGCACATTTTCCTGGAAGAGTAGAGTTATACAAATCAAGATTTTTTGTCTGTTTATTGATAGATATTTTCCCATCGAAGTTTCCAGAACCCTTAAGAGCTCTTTCATAAACTACGTCTTCAAATGGAATTTCAGCAAGAATTTGATTAGTTACAATATCAACCGTATAGTATGAATAATTTGCAGGAGCGGCCGAGTTCGGTACCGGAAATGTTTCTGTCATCTAAACCTCACGTAATTGTCGTTGTATCTATTCTACCCGATCCAGCCGGAACGGTATTGGACGACAACCCTTGTATTAGTGGTAGATGAAGCGGGGGTTCCAGTTTCTACTTGTATTACGTTTGTTCCAGGACTTAATTTTAACCAGTCTATATTTGCGTCTAAAATTGAACGTCCAGCATCAGCTATACCCCTATAGGTTACTGTTTGATTGTAAGTATCTATAACTGCAACATCCGCTGACACTAATGTTGCGGTAGAGCTAGTCACTGTAGTATAAGCCAAGTTTGAACCAACTGAAGCATAAGTAAACGTATTTGTTGTCACTGAAGTAATTGTTTTTTCTCCATCAAAAGACGCGTTACCGCTAATGCTAATATTTACAACATCTCCTACAAACAAACCGTGTGGGCTGGCACTGCTTAGAGTTGCAACATCGGCAGATCTTGTAACAGATTGAACTGTTACTTGATAGTTAGCAGGTCTTAGTTGCTTAACAAGCTTCATAGAGTTTCCATTAGTTAAATTCTTTATATAGCTAGAAGCAGACATTGGACCAGTTATTGTAACAATCGTCGGAACAACGGTGTTTCCGTCATTACTTACTGTTGTTTTTGAGTAAGCCAGTCTTGCAATTGCCCCGGATGTGTAAGAAGTAGCAGGATCACTAGCAGTAACTTCAAACCAAGCCCCACCTGAATCAACTGCAGTTACCTGAGTCGGAGTGGCTAAGTTCCACGCCGAAGGACTCGCACTAGATACAATTACATAATCTCCTACAACAAAGGTATTTGAAACGGTGTACCTTCTTGTTCCAGAAGTGTAACTTGCAGCTGAAGCTGCGCTAGTTATTTTAAAAGAAAACGGGGTAGCAGAGTAGTATCCATCGACGTCCTGATAGTTCCAAGAATACTTTACAGGATCTCCAGCCCTAAGTTGAACAGAAAAGTCAATTCTACCTCTAGCATTTTTAACATCCATATTTGGCTGACCAATCATATGAACTTTAGAAACTTTAACGGGTCCTTCATCTACAGCTAGAATGCCACCTAGATAGACAAGATCAGAAAGAGCAGAAATAAGTTTAGATCTAGCGGCTGGCATATACTCTGGTCCCGGAGGAAGAATAGATCCTTCTAGAGTTACTACTCTAGCTTTCCAACGTCCACGCACGTTATAAGATCCGTCATCAAGACCACGGTTAATGTCAGGGACTTCGGCTTCAGGAAGAGTCCACCAGTTTTTAATGTCGGTGCAAACCCAAACAACGTTGTTTTCATCTATAGTATTTAAAATCAATCCATTTAAAATAACATCTGCTTGTAACTTTAAACCGCTTATATACGGTTGCGGCATTCTTCTAAGAGCATTATTTACAATAGAGTTTTCAAGTGATTGCTTTGAAGCTGTTAAAGCAGTAGAGTCATTTTGACTAACTATCTGTGACTGAATTGTGCTAGATACTTGATTAAAATCCTCATAAAATTCTTCAATGTAAGAGTTTTGCTCAAACAAAACAGCATCTAGATAAAAACTTGTAATTGTGCTAGACGTAGTTGGAGTAAAAGAAACTTTTGCTTTTACAGCGGTACCTAGAATTGTGGCAGCAGGGACAGTTAAACCAATTCGATACCACTCACCATCTTTAGGCACAGATAAGGTTGCAGTTGACGTCAGAACTGTAGTGTTGCTAGAGTTTGCCCAAGTTATGTTCATAGTTACAGATCCAGCAACAGCAGTAGAATCAATTTTTAAATATGCAGATATAGAGTAGTCTTTGCTTTCATCAATAGTTACAAAGTTAGTAAGTACTACTCCAGTAGACGTTGAGGTTACTGAAGAAACTAAAAGAGCCGAGTCGCCAATAAATCCGTTAGTAGTAACTCTAGAAATAGATGCAGTGGATAGAGCTAACCAGCCCGTTGTAGCGGATCTGAAGGAAGCATTAGTAATTAAATTTGTACGTGTCATTATTAACCTGTAAGTCCTAGTCTTCTAAGCTGCTGGTTTATTAATGTTGTTAGTTGTCTTTCATTATTGTTTTCAATAGCTGCTTTACCGGCTGTAGTATTAGAAACCATCGCATATGCTATTGCTTTATTAGTGCTGTTGGCTATTATCTCTCCATAACCATCAAACTTAGCTGCTGCTTTTCCTATTTCAATTGCAGCAGCTTTAACATCCTTAGTCGAGTTGTTAAAAGCTGTTGCCTGCGCCTGAGCATTTTGACTAGCTGTAGCGATCAGCGGGTTTGTAATAGCATTTCCAACAAGACCTAGCTGTCCTATCTCTTGTATATTAAATGCGTCTCCAGCTGAACCGCCTCCTGCAAGTTTTACATTTTTTATAGCTTCTTGAAATTGATAAAAAGTAAAGAATTTACCAGCAACGTTTAAACCTTTTGTATCTCGGCCAGCAATTTTCATTGTTTCTCTTGTTATCGAGCCTGTAACTCCAGTTAAAGCTTCCGATATTTCTCCAATATAACTTTGAATAGTAGCCCTAGATTGAGCATCTTTAAATGTAACTTTACCGCCTGCTAAACTAAACAGTTCTCCACGTTTTTGGCCCATAAGTCCACTTAAAGACTGCGCAACGTCTGCTTGCACTGATGCAGACATTTTTGGAATTGCGTAAGAAGCATATGGATCAAACACTGCAGTTTTATATTTAAGAGGAATGATATCAGTTTGCGTAGGTCCCCCTGGAGCTCCCGGTACAGTAACTCCCTCCTGAGCCGATGCTTTTTGAATTTTTGTCATTAATTGTGCAAAAGAGGTATTAGTGAGAAGTCCACTTGTATCAAATTTTAGATTTTCTAGCAAACCTGCAACTTGATCCTGACCAATTATTCCTGTTTTTACAAACTCATTTAAAACAGTTTTTGAAGTTTTTGAAGTCATAGCAGAGACACTTCCAAGAGCTCCAGCTATTGAATTTATGTCAAGACTACTGGTTTTCTGTATTTCACCAATAGTTCTTGCGACAACATTGGCAGCACCTTCTCTACCTGAAATTGTATATGCTTGCTTATTTGCTAAAGCAAATTCTTGAATAGCACCTTGAAAATCATTTATACTTAGGTCATATTCTTGATTAAATCTTGTTACTGCTGCAAGAAACTTGTTAGCACTTAAATATTCTGCTTCAGCTCTGGTACCAGCAAGCCCAGCTGCAGCAGCTTTTTCACCAAATGATTGAACCTGATTTAAGTTAGAAACAACCATATTGGCGGTTGTTATTCTAAACTCTCTTATCTTTTTTAGTCTTTCAGCTTCTGCTTTATTCATACTGTCAACAATGGTTGTTCCAACACTCAATAAAGCTCCGGTAACCATACCAGCAGGCCCAAACATAGATGCAACTCCAGCAATACCGTGCATCATCATTCCAACTTGGCTCATTGAACCAGATCCCATGGCATACAAAGATGATCCCATGGTTCCCGCCATTCCAAAACCACCTAAAGCAGACCCACCACCGAGTCTTCCAAATCCTCCTCTAATTCCAGCTCCAACAGTTCCAACAAATCCCCTAATACCTGGAGCACCGACCATAGTGCTAGGTGCCATAGGGAGTCCAGCAGGACCAGGAGCATTTAAAGTATTTGCATATGCAGCTTTATATCCGCTATTTGCTAAACCAGTGCCCCTGATCAATGATTGATTGGTTATAGTTGTAAGGCCCTGTTGTCTAGCTTCTAGAATATTTCTTTGTATTTGATCGTTTAACAACTTTATTGCCTGAGCATCAAATCCAGCAGCAGATGCTTGTTGAAGAATTCTATTAGTCATTAACTGAGCTTCAGTGATTGCACCCTTTTTTGCAACTATGCTCATTTGAAGCATAGTTGTAGTCATCTTAGTCTGCTCATTATAGAGGTAAGCAGCCTTGCTTCCAGAAATAAGTTGAAGCTCTAGTTGGGCAAGTCGATCTCTAGCAAAACCCGCTTCCCTACCCATGGTGAGCAGTTGACTGTTTCTAGCTGTTCTTGCAGATGTTCTTAGTTGATTAAACAAGTTTTGACCTGCTTGTTTAGCCATTTCCATCTCATGTCTATAGGCCCCTAGAGCCTGTTTATCCGCTGTAAGTTTTGCAGTAAGAGCACCAAATGCAGATGTTACTTTGCTCATTAAACCTAGAAATATTTCTAGACCCTTTTTAAGAACTAAAAATACACCAACAATTGCAAGTAATGGTCCGTGGAACATACCTATTATTCTAAAAATTGGAGCTAAGAGCTCAATAATATGCGCAAATGCATCTAATATTGACTTTAGAGTGTTAAAAAATCCTGTTAAAGTCGCATCTTCAGCAACAATTGCAACCATTTTAGACAGACTAACTAATACTTCAGCAAAAGATTTTCCAGCTTTTTGTCCCGCTTCTAGAATTTGCTTTATGTATGGGACTGCTCCTTGAAGAGTCATCCAAAATTCTCTAGTGTCTTTGTTACCAGCTAAGTCAACAAATATTTTTAAAAATTTTCCTAAAGTTTTTAAAGCCACTACTGCGTTAGTTGTAGATTCTTTTAGCCAAGTAGAGAACCCCGTACTTCCTGTAAAGTTTTGAAATCCTCTGGAGATTGAATGTAAAAAGTCAAGCATGACTTTTCCAGCACCGCTTTCCGGACCACTAGGAAATGCAGCTTTAACAATATTTTTTATACCACCATAAACTTCTTGAAATACTCTACCAAGCTCTCTGGCAACATCATATGCTAAATGGAAAGATCTATTTAAGTCACCAGTAAATGCTGAAATTCTTAACTTTTTATCAAAGTTAGATAAAGCCGTATCAATTCCTAAAGAAAATCTTTCGGTTATTTGAGAAGCAGACGTGAGTAAAGTTAAAAGAATTCCAAACGATGATTTCATAGATTTGCCGAAATGATCGATAGTTCTTGTAGAATCTTCGAAAAATTTCTTCATGTTCATCATGTTTACATTGTCTTTAAAAGCACTTGCAAATGTTTTGCTTGCATCCCCCATTGCTGAAGCTACTTGTTTAAGACCTGTTTTTAATACAGGGAATCCATATTTCATAAGAGTTTCTATAGACTCTTGAAGTTTAGGAATAAATCCTTCTGAAACTTCTTTCTTAAGTTGCTGCATCTGAGGACGCAGAGTTACCATAAACTTAACAAATTCTAATTGAACCGCGCTAAGAGCTGCCAGCGGCTGGTAGGCACTTGTAGCTTCTATACCCTTTTTTACGGCTCTAAAAGCTTCTTCACTCTTATGCTTAGCTTCACGAAGCTGTAGATCAGCTTGCTTATAAGCAAGTTCTGTTTGTCTACGAAGTCTATTATCTGGTGGAAGATCTTGAACACGGGCTAAAGCTTCTCGTGCACTTTCAAGTTTTAGAGCAGCATCTTCTTGAGATAGCGCAGCTGCTTCAGCGGCAAATTTTAGATTTATATACTCTTGAGCGGCGGCTCTAAACGTATCATTAAGGGCAGTCTGAGATTTCCAAACAGTTCCAATAGCATTTGCAACTCCAGACATTGCAACTTTTACGCCTATAAATCCTACTGCAACTCCAGCAAACGCTCCACCA
>Ga0315909_10007519_pt1 | contig 12155 bp, 12 predicted proteins | sample LakEriMetagenome_11_FD_203527 | JGI IMG/M metagenome (GOLD analysis project Ga0315909, IMG submission 203527) | Freshwater fungal communities from buoy surface, Lake Erie, Ohio, United States - Buoy 2 MA125 | ecosystem: Environmental > Aquatic > Freshwater > Lake | place: USA: Lake Erie, Ohio...
CAAAGCCAAGGTTTGATTTGACCATCGTAATAGCGTTATTCAGTGTGCGCGCTGAGGTCATCGGCAATTCCCTCAGAACCGCACCGCCAACGCCCGCAGTTGTGTAATCTGTAAGCTCGATTGCGCGGTCAATTTCGTTTGTCACGTTGTCGTAATTGAACTCGCTGGTTTGCAGCTTCATGTATTCACGATACGCTTCTTCTTCGCGCGTCACGGCATCAGGGCTTCCGGGAATTGGAACATCTCGATACGTTTGCGCTTTTTCATCCCAAACGCGCTGATAACCTTTTGCCGGATTGTCTACAATTGGTCGCTGACCCGCCCCCATATCGCCGGTCATAACCGTAACGCCCGCCGAACGCCCAGCCGCTTGATTTGCAAGCTGCGCCGGGTCCACACCGCCACCTTCCTGCGCCCACCAAGGCCGCTGATCTGGTTCAGGTGCAGGCGGCACGTAGCCCTCAACAGCCCGCACGCCGCCCGATTTGCTTGCCTGAACGAAACTTGTCTGGCCCGTTGCCGGGTCAGTGACCGGGACAAGGTCAAGGCCATATTCAGGCGGCGGTGCGGGCGCGTTAACCTGCATCGCGTATTGCATAGCCGCTTCGGGGTTCTGCGTCAGAAGCTGCTGCAAAGAAGCCTGCCCCTGTTCACCGCCCTGCATTGCCTGCTGAAGCAACAGGTTTGCCATCTCGCGCTGTTTGTCTTCCGCCGTGTCTGCCTTCTGCCCCGCACGCCGCGCAAGGAATGCCTGCCCGAGTTGCGAGAGGCCGCCGGCAATGGATGTGTTATCCTGGCTCTGGGCGCCCTGTAGGAGCATGTCCGCAATCTGGCGCTGGCGAGAGGCTGCGGAAGTTGCCCCGCCAAGGTCTGGCATCATTTCGCCAAGCGGTTCTGACAGGATTTCAGCGACGGACTGCTGCGGGCCGGATTGCTGCATCAGGGCTTCGCGCATGGTTGGCGCGCTGACGATGCCTTGGCGCATAGAGCCGCCGTCTACGCCGATCTGAGGCGGACCCATGCGGGACGGGTCAATGATACCTTGCCGGGCTGGCATACGGGCGCGGTTAAAGTTGATGCCAGTGTAAGCCATCGATCAGCCTCCCGGTGGACGCGGGAAGCCCGCTGTAATACCTGCGCTACCCAACCCGAACAGACCGCCCAGCATTGCCTGATAATTGGCGTTCTGCTGCTGGTAATTGGCCATCTGGTTGCCAAAGCCCTGCTGACGAATTCCCGCATAATCCGTCGTCGGTATCATCGCGCTCTGTGCAATCCCGAATTGCGGCGTCTGGACCTGCGAACCTGACATAAGCGCCGTGATTTCGTTGATTGGCTGGTTCCTGAGTGCAAGCTGTTCCTGCAAGGCCCGTGCGCGGGCATTGTCCTGCGCATCAAAGATTGACTGCTGTTGCGCGAACTGTGCGCCTGCAATCGCATCGCCCCGGCCCTGGATAGCCTGTTGGTTGCCAAACTGCTGCTGCGCCATCGCATCTGCGTAACGCCGCTGATCCTCGCCAAGGCCAAAAAGGCCCGCGCGGTTCGTGAAATCCTGCTGACGTGCCTGGTTCGTAAACCCGCCCGCTGCCCGCGCTTCGCCCAAAAGGCGGCTTTGCTCCTGCGCAGAGCCAAGGATAGCACTTGTTCGCATGTCAGTATTAGTGCGCTCAAAATCCTGCAACGCACGCGAATAAGCCTCAGTCCCGATGTTGATGCCCTGATTAGCAAGCTGGGTGCGCAGACCCTCCATATCGCGCCCGCGCTGCTGGTCGAGACGGCCCATAAGGGCATCCTCAACCCGCTGCCGATCTGCTGAAAAGCCGCCTTCAGGGGTGTAGCTGTCCTGAAGGTTAGCGGTCTGGGGAAGCGGTGCGCCGCCCTGACTGAACTGAGGCGTGCTCAGATTGCCGCCATAGCTTGCAGGGCCGAACCCTGTGCGATCTGCGCCGCCCGGAACGCTGTCGAGGCTGAACGGCTGCGAAAGCAACTGGTCAGCACGGCCCGACTGGTTCGCGGCTAAGGTGGCAAGGTTCAGGCTCGCCGCGTTGTTCTGCGCGCGGATCGCCGCTGCTTCGGGGGAAAGCGTCGTGGTCGCCGTATATTGCGGCACGGTATAGCTTTGGCCGGTCGATGGGTCGGTCCATGTGTGCTGACCGGTCGCAGAATAGGTCAGCGAACCGTCAGGCGTGACCTGGTTAACCTGGCCCATTGCGGTGTTGGCGATAGCCGTGGACACGTTCGTGCCCGTTTGTGCGCCAGCGACCTGTTGAGGGTCAGGCGGTGTAGGCGGGCTCGGTTTGCCCATGTGATTTTCTCCCCGGATGGAAATTGTTAGCACGCCAGTCGTCGTCTGTCAGCGTCCAGAATACCCCGTTTTCAGCCCTGCCAAACAGGCGCGGAACGTCCCAGCGCGTAAACCCGTAACGGTTTAGCTGCCGGTGAAGACGCTTGTTATGGGCCGAATTTCGGGTCAGCACCATCTGGCATCCGACTTCGTCAAAGGCATAGGAAAACAGCTTGTGCAGGATTTCCTGCGTCATCCAGTGCGGGGTCAGGCTTGCCCCGCTGAATTCCATCGTTTCGGCACTTGGGTCCCAGCCATGCCAGACCCAGCCAGCAAGGAGTTTACCCTCGTTGTCGATCACGCCTATCGCCTGGCATGGGCCGAACCCGTCCGCGCATCTGGGGATCAGGCCAGCAACAAAACGCTCCACCGCATCCGAATGGCCATAGAGCAATTTCATACGACAATCGCCCCTGTCTCATACTGCACATCAAAGCTCATCAGCTCTGCGTCTGGCTTGGGCGTTATCCCGCTGGTGATCTGCACCTGTGGCGCAAACACAAACCCGGCTTTTGCTATGCTTTGCCAGTTTGATGTTACGCTCAGGGAAGCAGATGCCGCGTCCCACAGGGCTGTATCCCACAGGCCCGTGTCCCATGTGTCCTCGGTCGAATTCGCCACGCTGCCCGGTGCAGCCGGGAATGCCACGCTAAAATCCACGCTTCCCGATACCTGCGCAATGAATGCCCGTGTCGCCCGGAAATTAGCCCGGACGAGGTTGCAGGACTTGATCGCCGCATTCGTGCCAAGCGGGCTGAAATGCCCTGCGTATTTGGCCACGTAGATCAACCCGTCATCGGAGCCGCCCGTATCGGTCTGGTAAATAACCCCCGTGCCGGTGCCCGTGTAATGCACCCCAAGCAAAGCAGCCTGCGCCCGGATTTCCCACGGGGCGCCGGTGTAGCGTGCCCATGCGCCCGTCTCCAGGTTCACCAGAAAGCAGGCCTTTTCCACTGACGCGCTAGGGCTGGGCGTCCCGACAAACATCAGGTTCTTTTCGGCCACCTTGAGCATTGACCAAGGCAAGCCAGAGCGATCCTTGACCGCCACAGTCCAATCCGGCTCAATCGCGCGGCTGATCGCTGAAAGGCTGAGTGCAGCCCGGTCCTTGCTCACTGCTTCCGAAATAGGGACGACGCCCTCAATAGTTGCGACAAGCAACTCACCGCCCGCCCGCTCTATGGCGTGTTTCCCAAGCGGCTTGGCAATCTCATACCGGCCCACAAGTGCCCATGAGTTCGCACTGTTTGGGTTGTCGCCCTTGTAGACTGCTACCTCGCCAAGCGTGCTGACAATCACGCACAGGTCGTCCACACCGTCCCCGGCATCAAGCGACCATGTGCCCCCGAACAATAACCCGCCACCTTTACCAAACACACCCGCAAGGCTGAACTGCGTCAGGCTTCCGGTCTTCGCACCTGCGGGCAAATACCAGAAGTTCATGGTGCCGCCCTGAATGAAGAACAGGCGTTCCTTGAAGGCCCAGACATGGCTTAGGGTCGAAGTCGTCAAACTCCCGTGGCTCATCGTGCTGGTAGACCATGACGTGCCGTCGTATTCCCTTGGCGTATCCGTGCCATTTACCCCGACGAGAAAATCTCCGCCGGAAGTCTCAAACTGCACAAATGACCAATCCCCACCCGTCAAACCGCTGACATCGGCGCTGGGCGCACTTGCAGGGTTGGCGACCGTTGTAATGTCGTAAATCGCCGTGCCTGTCGCTGCGAACAGCTTCTCGTTAGGACCGCTCTCGTAAATCCACATTGCGGTGCAAGCTGCGGGAAGCGTAGCATATTTGGCGCATCCGCCCCGAACCTTGATGCCTGTCTGGCCAGGTATCCAGTTGTCCAGAACGAGCGCAGCCTGATCTACCGGAGCGGAAAGGTTCGTATTCGTGACCCAGCCGCGCACGGGCGCCGGGAATGTCACCGGGCGCGCACTCCTTGGCGCCGGATACATAGGCGGGCGCTGCGTGGGCTGCATCGCTATTCTCATGGAACAATGTCCTGCGGATAGGCAAAGATCGCATCTCTCGGCATCTGGGCCTTACCAATGCGGTAAATGCGGCTGCCCTTGTCGCGCATTATCAGCTTGGCTAACAGGCGCTCGTAAGTGGCCAGATCCTCTGCATAAGGCAGGCCCTTCATTTCCCGCCACTTCCAGATGATACCTAGTTTCAACAACCGCTCATCAATGCGGAACGTGTTCGTGTCTGCCGTGAATTCACTGATAGGCGTCGAGCCGTTCAGGCCCCACAGGTCGGACTGGTAGAAATACTTGACCTCTACAGCCGAAGCCAGAGGCGGCTTAATGTGGATTTCGCCTGCGTAAATGATCCAGGCATTGATGATGAAATCGAAGCTCTTGATGTCAAGGCCAAGCCATTCATCCCGGTCACTGATTGGCGAAAGCGGGGTTTCCAGCGACGTAGACCATAGCTGCGACTTATCCAGTTGCCGGTCGTAATCGGCTGGCAAGGCAAAGTCCTCGGTAGTCCCGTCGCCGGTAATGACCGCAATCTTGTTCAGGATTTGCCATTCATGGCTGGCCGCAATCATGGCCGCCATTTCGTTAGCAATGTTCGCCAGCTCAATGTGCTCGCGGGTTGTCGATCCGTAAACCGCTGCCGGTTTCTCTAAAGCTATGCCTGACGTGCAAGCCTGTTGAAAAACCGTTAGCAGGCTCATGCATTGATCTCCGCAGCACTGGCGACTTCCTCAGCCATCGTCTTAAGCGTGGCGAGCTTTGGATTGCCCTTCACCTTCGTGCCACTGGTCGCCTCGATATACCGGCGAAGATCGCCCGCCGTGTGGCCCATAAACCGGCCTTCAGTCACGACTTCCGCTTTGACAGGCTCATCTGTGCTGGCTTGCGCCTTGCCGCCCATGGCTTCGATCTGCGCACGCAAAGAGGCAAGCTGGTCCTGCATCTGGGCATTCTGAGCCGCTAACTTGGTATCCAGTGCGCCTTCGCGGGCCTTCATCAGCCAGGTTTCAGCTTTGCCTTTCCACTCACGCGCACCGGGTCCGAGACGCTGGAGCAATGTGCCATCCAAGCCAGCAAGGGCCTCAATCGAGAACACACGCTGCGCCTTCAGTTCGGCAACCTTGCTGCCTGTGATGCCGGGAAGTTCATCCAGCGGGGTTCCATCGACAAGGATTGACCTGTTTTCAGCAAAAGCAGCGTAATGGCGCGGGAACTGTTCTTTCCAACTGATCTGCTCACGGCGCTCAGGGCAGAATGTCTGGTCACTGGCAGGCGCCACAAGCTCGGAATGCTTGTCGCCCACGTATTTGATGCGGACGAATTCAACGTCCTTGAATTTCGGGAGGCCAAGCTGCGCCGTCGCGGCTGCATCCTCGACCGTCTGGGAAAAGAATTCGATGTGCAGGTGTGATGTGTCTTGCATGTCAGGAGTTCCGTCTGAGGGATTGTGAAAGGAAACCGGGGGCGAGGCATAACCCCGCCCCCGGCATCAGGATTAAGCGGCGAGGCCGTCGTCCATGACAGGATACTGAATTTCGAATTCAGCAAAGCTGCCCGAAGGCGTGCCAATGGCAGACGCGCCTTTGGCGTTCTTTACCCTGTCGCCAGCGACAACAGCGTCGTCTACGCTGCCCGGTGTGGCGGTCGCATAGACGTTGCCGTTGTCCGCAAACAAGGCAAGGCACAGACCCACGGCTTTACCGTAAATCTGATACCAGCCGTAGCTGGTTGCTGACGTGTTTGCCGACATGGCAATCGCCACGGGGCCAATCGCATTCGCGGCGAGGAGGGCCGTCGTGTGGTCATCCTGGTTGAACGTCACCCACGAACCAACAGCGGTCGAGGCAACGCCTGCCAGATAAATAAACTCGCCGGGACCATAGGTCTCGTCCGAGCACTTGAACCGGTCCCCAAGGCGATGCTTGAGGGTGGTCGAGGTTTCCGTGATTGGCTGACCGATCAGGGAATTTTCGTTTGCACCATATCCCATTTCAAATCTCCTTAAGGCGTGCTGTCGAGAAGCTTGGCCATGTGCAGCGGGTTGTTCATGGTCAGGTTGCCATAAAAACCGATGTGCTGCACAACCGCGTCCTGGTTGATCGGCATTTGCTTGCCGCCAAACTTGACGAAGTTTCTGTCCGGGTGATACCGGAACTTCAGCGCCGACGTGTCGATGAAGTAGCTGACGTTCGACGGCATCGCCGTGCCAATTCCGCCTTCGAGCACCACGTCCACGCTCTTACCGCCGCCGTAATATTTGAGCGACGTGAAGCCCAGCTTGCCAAGACCGTTCTCGTCATTGATACGCTGGATGTTCGTGGTTGCTGCCGAATACGTGATGTAATGTTCCGCAGAACACGCAATCAGGTTCGGGCCTTTCTGGCCACGGCTGGAACGGATCATGATGTGATCGAACAGCGGCTTGACGGTGGTTGAGGTGACGCCTGTGATGGCAGTGCCCGCAACCGTGATCGAGTTGGCATCGTATGAAGACGTGCGCCAGATGGCGTTGTCCACGCGGCTGATACCGCCATAGGTGCCGGAGTTCACCGTCGTCGGAATGACAAGCTGAAGCCCGCCAATCTGGTTGGACGCTGTGCCGGCAGAGTGCAGGTCTTCGACAAAACGGTCGGTCAGCTCTGTCTCGGCTGCACTGATGTGCTCTTCCATGATGTTCTTGAGCTGGTTACGGCCCGAGTTCTTCAGGATGTCTTCGCCCGAAAGCGTGACGCTGACCGCTGCCTGCTTTGCGGTGAATTCCGCATCGTTGAACAGTTCGGCCGGCGACGGGTTCAGGTATTGATACCCGGCGTAACGAATATAGGTGCCGCTTTCGTTATAAAGCAGACGCTCGCGGATCGTCGGACCCGAGAACGGCTTGAACTGGTCGCGGGCTTTCATGACGCTCAAGATGGCGTTGGAGTTGGAAACCAGGTCTGCGTAACCTGCGCTCCGGTCCTCCAGTGCCAGCGAGAACGCTTCTTGAAGCTTCTCTGTGGATGTCAGCGATGGCATGACAATCTCCTATCTGGTGGGGTTAAAGCCCGTATTGATCGAATGCCCGGTCAAGGGCTTCACGGGCCGATGCAGGCGTCTTTCGGTTTGCAGGGTTTGAGCCTGACCCAGGAGCGCCGGTGATACTCAATTGGCCTTTACGGGTCTGATCCGCTATGGCCGGGTTTTGCGGGGCCGGGGCAGTGCGCGGCGCGGGTTTGAGCCGGTCGGCAATCTCGTAGGCTTCCTGCAATCTTAAACGCGGTTCGGTAGCTGTGACAAGACCTGACCGCAATATACCGGCGATCTGAGGCTCAAGCTCACCATATCTGGGGTTCTTGACCGCAAAGTCGGTAATGAAGGATTGAACTTCCTGCTGCTGACGCTGGGTATAGGTCTGCGTCTGGCGCTTCAGTTCCATGTTTTCCTGCTGGAGACGCGCAATCTCCTGCGATGTCTGCTTGGCATAATCGTCCAAATCCTGGCCAAGGACGTTCGCCGCTACGTCTTGCAGGGTAAACCCATGACGCTTGGCCAGTGTGTCAAACACCTGCACGGGGTTTGTGGCCATCATGCGGGCCATGCCCTCGTAATCTGCGAGGACGCCCTTGATGTCCATGCCGTATTGCTGGGCAAGGGTTTCGTAAGGCGCCACGTCAGTTTGCCAGCGGGTGGCCTCGGTGCGGTATTTCTCAATGCCGCCCTGCATCTCGCGGATAGTGCGGTGAACGTCGGCTTTCACCGCAGGGGGCAAGGCTGCCCATTGGGCTTTAGCTTCTGCTGACAGGCGTGCCGGCGGTTCGTCCGGGTTCTGCAACTGTTCGGCGGTCTGCGAGGCGACTTCGCCCGGCTTCGCGGCAACTTCGGCAGACTTCGGGGCAACTTCGCTTGGCTTCGCCTGGACTTCGCTTTTGGCCTCGCCCTTGGCAAACCGGCCAGACTGATCGCGGTTCCGGCCTGACTGCATTTCCGGTTCATCGGCAAACACGTTGTCAAACGCATTGTCCAGCGCATCGCTTAGCGTGGGAGGCGGGGCATCTGGCGCGCTTGCAGGGGCATCAGGAACGATGTCCGGGGTCTGTGTGTCGAGGTCTTCCATTGGCAGGTCTCCGTCTGAGGGAATGTTATGCGCCAAGTCCTGCACGGCTTAATGCCTTGCCGACTGACGCTTCGATTTTCTTGCGTGATGCTTGCTTGAGCCGTTTGCGTTCCGCAGGGGCCTGGGTCCGCAGGCGTTCCGGGTCTGTGTAAGACTTGTCATCGCCCACTTCGACCACACCGCCTTCACGGTAGGTGCGGCGCAAATGGCGTTTCGAGTCATACATCTTGCCGTCAAGCATGGATTTCACTGGGTCCATACTGTCGCGGATCAGCATTGGTGCGGCGAGGTCAGAGCGCAGGTCTGGCATCCACTCGCGGTGGTTGTCAGGCCACATGGCAACGTCATGCAGGTCGCCGCAGACTTTGCAGATGCGATATGTGGCCATCAGTGCTCCACCTCTTCCGTCCAATACGCGCCCAGCATCGCCCGCGCTTCAGCCTCATCCTCAAAGCGCAGGAACACAGTCTCCGCCCCGGCAAACACCCTGCGGGGATTACGCGGAGTAGCGCGGTATGGCTCCAGGGCTTCTGTGTAGACCTGCGGGGCGACGTTGAGGTGGTAGCCGTCCACGTAGCCGATTACGTCTCGGGCTTCGTTGCCTTCGTCGGTTGTGTATGGCTCGCCGTAGATGGCTATGGGGACGGGGCCGTCAATCAATGAAGCATTGAACATGGGCTAGCTCGTTGTGGTTTGGAGTTGGGCGTCTGTGAGGGCCGTCGTAAACACAGCAATCCTGCGGGTGTAGCCAAACGATGGGGCAGCACCAAGCACAAGACGGGTCGGGGTAGCAGGCAGGGTGCAGAGCGTGTCTGCTGGGCCAAGTGTTCCGCCGCGCGCTGCCCGCGTGTCGTTGGTCTGAAAACGTCCTGCGCCTTTGGTGACTGTGTTTAGCGCCACTGCACCGGCAACAGCCGAGCCACCTTGGTTTACGTTTCCGCTTCGCATGTCATTAGTAAATATACCCGTGGTATCGGCATACACCGTCGCGCGGTCTGACGAGTCGCCGTCATCGACGTTTACAAACTCTTCAAAGCCGCCCGTATCCACCGCCCTCTCAAATTCCGCCCAGAGGGAAAGCGGGTAGAGCGTCAGGGAGTTGGCGGGGACTTCTTTGACGGAGACGTTGTCAATGGTGCCAGTAAAATCGTTAATGCGCCGCTCTAATTGCAAATTTGCCGTGCTTGTCGCAAAAAACAGTTCGACGTAAGTTCCAGACGATATTCGAGCTGTGCCTACAACCCCACCAATCCTTGCGCCGACGCCTCCCGAAGAAACTGTTGCAGTAAAGCTTACAGCATACCAGCGCCCGGCAGTAACAGACAACGGGACTGAAGGTTCAATGTAAGTTGTGGGTGCGACCGCAGTTGCGACAGCCGCGCCGCCCGTAATCGTCCAGCCCGTTCCCTTCGTCCAATCGCTGTCGGTGGCAAACTCCCCATTCGTCACCAACTCCGCCTGCCCCGCCACAGCCGCCTGTATCTGAGCCGTGGTGTTGACCGTATACGTCAGAACGTCGCTCGCTCTAGTCGCAGAGGCTGCAACGGTCGGGATGTAGGACGAGGGGAAGGAGGCGGCTTCTAGTTGGGCGCCCCAGATGTGCAAACTTGCACTGTCCGAAACTGTATCGTCACCGCGCAATCGTAATCTAGGTAGAGTGCCGCCGGAACCACTTACCGAAAACCGTTGCCAGCTTCCTGTAACGGTCAGCTTTTGCAAATCGCCTGACGGGGCAATAAGTGTAATAGTCTTTGTTGATGCGTCTGTGGTTTTTAGAAAAACCGACCATGTTCCCTGCCCCGCAAGCGCCGCAACAGTCTGAGACAGTTGCGACAAATCGGAACTGGTCAGGCCGCCGTTTAGTGCAAATACGATTGTATCCGCAGTCATCGTCCCATCAGGCGCGACGGCGGTGTTTGCAGTTACGACAGGCGCGCTGCCTGTGCCCGCAGCGCTTTTTGTCCAGCTCGCATTATCAAACGTCTGGCTCTGCAAGACAAGGTTCGTCCGGCTCCCCTCTATCAGCACACCCCGATCCCCGCGACGAAGCGCGCCGCTTGCAAAGTTCGTCAGCGTGCCGTCGGAGTTCGTGTAGTAGCCGTCAGAAGCCCGCGTGAAGCTGTAGCCCGTCGCGCCCGTGACGTTGCCGACGTCTACAGAGGCATACAGGGCGCGGTTGTTGATGAAGTCCAGCCAGTGATAAGGGGCGACACCGCCGAGGTATGTTTTGGCGGAATAGGCCAGGAATGCAGGCGTGCCGTCCTCGTTAATCAGCACGACAGGCTCACCCAGCGTGTCCACAACCGTCACCGGCTCGCCCAGCGTATCCACAGGGGTCATAGGAACACCCCCGCTTTCAACCGGAACAATCGGGCGGGCGCCTGTTGTAAGAACGACGGGCGTGGCCATTATTCAGGCCGCCAGCAGCAGGATAATGATGGCATCGTCGTCTTCCTTCTGTTTCGCGAGCAAAGCAGCAGCTTCGTCTGCGTCCATTGTAAATGGTTCAGGCTCTGGCGCCAACACAATTGCAACTGGCAAAGCAATTGGTTCAGGCGCTTCTGGCTCTGGCTCGCCAAGCACACGGCCAAGGATGCGGCGCAGGTCAAACTTGCTCTTGCGGTCTTTCTCGCGGCGGGCCTTGTCGGCTTCGTCTTGTGCCCTTGCAAGGGCTATCAGTGTGTCCTGATCGTATTCCGGCTGACGTTTCCGGCCATCATGCGTATCAACGAGGTCAACCTGTTGCGGTGCGCCTTCAGCTTCCAGCAGGCCGGTGAACGATGCCGACCCGGCAAAGCTGCCAAACATAGCGTTCGGATCAGCAGCCGTTTCCTGCCCGCCCATGGCGCGGAAATACAGCGCCTTCCAGAATTCAGCCTGAAAAATGTTGCTCATGTCAGCGTGTACGTGATGGCTGTTCGGTTGCCCTGGCTGTCCACTGTCGCGACGATCCTGTCTGCGCCGTCTGCCACTGCGTTGCGTATCGTCACCGTCGATGACCCCCCGCCGCTGATCTTGCCCGCCGTCGCCGCCGCCACGAGGCGCAGCGCCTGTCTCAGCGTCAGCCCGCTCTCGATGTCTTCCGCGTCGAGCAGGTACGTCGAGAACGCCTGCGCCTCCAGAATGACCGCCGAGGCAAACGTGCCAGACAGGAAACCAGCCCCCCGCTTTGTGCCAGCAAAGCTTGCTTCGCCAGCGAATTGCCCGGTCATGTTGCCCGTCGCGAGTAGCGTGCCGCTGAACTCTGCAACGCCGTCGAATGTACCCGTGCCGTTCAGGGCTGCCGTGACGTTGCCTTCAAATGCACCCACCCCGGCAAATGTACCGACACCGGAGACGACAAGTGCGCCTGTGCCTGTGAATGCCGCGACCCCGTCAAAAGTGCCTGCGATATTGCGGCCTTCGACAATAGCTCCTGACCATGCTGTGACGCCGTTGGCGGCGTTGTGCGAGGAAATCCCGCCGCCCGTGATCGGCAGCATGTATCCGGCGCCCGCATAGCCTTCAGGCCTTGATGTCAGCACCCGCGCCGTCGTCGCGAGGTCTTGCAGCGCGAAATTGCGTCTCGGTCCCGACGAACCGAACATCGAAGGGGCTTGCGGGGTAAACTGTCCAAGCCCCGAAGCGTGCGCTGTCGAATTTCCCCCGAACGAGCGGCCCGGCGACTTTGACGCGAGGGTGTAATTACCGAGCAGCGCCATCAGCTCCAGCCAAAATCCAGATGCCCGTAGA
>Ga0315909_10007520_pt1 | contig 12153 bp, 13 predicted proteins | sample LakEriMetagenome_11_FD_203527 | JGI IMG/M metagenome (GOLD analysis project Ga0315909, IMG submission 203527) | Freshwater fungal communities from buoy surface, Lake Erie, Ohio, United States - Buoy 2 MA125 | ecosystem: Environmental > Aquatic > Freshwater > Lake | place: USA: Lake Erie, Ohio...
ACCATAATCTGACCAAGTTCTTCCAATTCTTCGGAAGAAATCAAAGCAAACATCAAGTCTGCGGTTGCTGGCAGACCAAAACTCTCACTTGTATCCTCAAGTCCTGGGTCGGATGAAGTAAAACCACTTCTTGTTGTTTGTGTTGCAGATACAATTGGTACTCCGTACTCAACGGCAAGTCCACGCAGCTCTTCGGCAATAGCCTTAACATAGGTGTAACTGTTGACATTAGCACCAGCTTTAACTCTAGCACTACAACAAATGTTAAGATAATCAATAAAGATAATATCAGGAACAAAAGACTTTTTAAGATTGAGCTCATTGAGAAGGGTACGAAAATGAGTGGTGCTTGCAGATGCTGTCGGATATTCTTTAATGATAAGTTTTCCGACAGTCTTTTCACGGAGTTTAGCAATCTTTTTATCATACATTTCTTTCGGTAAATTTACGAGGTCATCAACTGTAACATTCAATAGATTCGCATCTATTCTTTCTGCAATCTTTTCTTCAGCCATTTCCATGGTGATGTAGAGTACATTCTTGCCTTGAACCATACATCCTGCAGCCACATGGCACATGAACAAACTTTTTCCCACGCCAGTTCCGGCAAGAGCAATATTAAGTGTTTTAGTAGGTAGACCACCTTTTGTGATCTTGTTAAAGAAATCCAAATCAAAGGGGATTCGTTCTTCTTTACGGTGGTAGAATTCATATCGTTCTTCCGAATTTTCTAGGTAGTCGTGGCCAACTGAATTATCGAAACTTACAGCCAGAGCGTCCGATAATACCTTGGGAATCGCACCTTTGTCTTGGGTCTTGTCTTTCCCGTCAAGTATGGAAATAGCCCCCAGTACTGCATTGTATATCGCTTTCTCTTGACAGAATTGTTCGGTTTTGTCAATAAGCCATTGAACCTTGGATTCTTCGTCCTTAGTTTTACTAATTTCTTGGAGATAAGTTTCGCACTTCTCCACTTCGTCATCTGTGAGATTACGCCTCTCTTTGACGGCCAATGCAAGCGCTTCAATCGTTGGTGGAGAATTGTAAGATTCTGTGAACGATGCAATTTCATGGTATAATGTTCTATCAGTTCTGTCTGTAAAATATTCCGATTTTAAGAATGGTAAAACCTTGCGTAGATATTCTTCATTGTAAATTAGATTCTTTAAGATCGTCTGTTCCAGTTTCATCAACCACTTCCTGTTCAATGTTAGATGACATTATTTCTACCAATAAGTCACCAATATAATTTTTAAAGTCAACATCCTTTTCAAGTTTGGATGGCTTCTTGACTGTTGATTCTAACACATCGTAAGCAAAAAGTAAATAGACTTGTTCATTTTCTTCCTTGAACTTTACCTTACCATACTTAAAGATGGTGTCTTTATATGGGCCTTCCAAAAACCTGATATGTACGGAAGACTTATCATCTTTTGGATAGATGAAACAATAATCAATACCTTCTATCATTATGCACCATTCATAGTTTCAACATCAAATGTTTCATCAATGTTGCTTGTCATAATTTCACCGGCTGCCACTCGATATTTGTTCTCAATGAAATCACGGAATGATTTCTGTTTAAGAATGGGCATCCAGAACTCTTTAGTGTCAGTTTCTTTCTCACGGTAATTCTTTTCTTCAATCACACCGTCAGCATCAACACGTTGATACCAGCCATTCTTTGGTTTGACCACATGCTTGGATTCCAAAGCAAGGTCGAGCAAACCAGACCAAGTGCTAATACCACCGTCAAAAGATACGCTGACAGGTATTTTAGATTTTTCTTTGACATATCTACTTTTCTCTACGTTAATAATAAAATTGTAACCGGTAATTTCTGTACCGTCTTTTTCTTGTTGGCGACCAATAATAAAGATGTTGTCCGCCGAATAATATGAACCTGTACCACCACCAACAATTGCTTTCGGGAACATACCAATTTCCATGTAGGTGTGGTTAACAACAATCATTGGAATATCTTTTAAAGACAAGTGTGGTGTTACCATACGGAACAAAGACTTGACTTGTTTTGCTCTAGACATATCAGCAACCGATTTTTCAGCCAAGGCATCTTCAACTTCTTTCTTTGATGCCAAGTTGCCAATTGAATCAATAACGATAATCAATTTATCACCACGCTCAAGTTGTGTCAATTGAGCCATTATGTCGAACTTGAGTTGTTCAATATCTGTAAGAGGAGTATGGAGCACCCGCTCAGTGTCGATACCAAAAGAATCGAAATAAGACTGCGGAGTACCAAACTCTGAATCATAGAATAGAAGTGCTGCATCCGGATATTTGTCCAAGTAAGATTTGGCCATCAACAAACTGAATGCTGTCTTAAAGTGTTTAGATGGACCTGCCCACATTGTAAGGCCTGGTGTTAGACCACCATCTAACTTGCCAGAAAGTGCCACATTAATAATTGGCACTGCGGTCGGAATCATATCCTTCGCATTGAAGAATTTTGATTTTGCTAAGATGGCAGAATCTTTGATACTGCTGTTCTTTTTAATTTTGTCGAGAATGCTCATTTATTTTCCTTTTTCACGAAACGAATATGGTTCATCATAATCATACTTAGGTTCTAACTTTTTAGGTAATTGCTGTTCAGATGAAGTGATTGGTGGTATTGATTCACCACTCGCTTCATCAATTATAATCATGTTATCTTTTCTAATCTCTACAGTTTCTTCCTTCTTTGGTTCTTCTATTGTTTCTTGTGTTACAATTTCTGATAGTTCTTCTTTTGTAGGTTTTTCTCCCACATCTGCTACCCAAGCATCTGGTTTATTTTCTATTTCTGGTATGGGCTTTTCTTTCATTGACATGTTGTATGCAATCAACAATAGAATTGCCAATGGATCAAACACAACAATAATCAATAGGATGACAAGTCTTACCGCTTTGTCGATAATATCTGTAGAAGCCTCTGTACCATACGCCAAGGCTGCAATGTATTTGATTGGCCCGATATCCGATTCAATCTTTTTAAGCTCTGTAGATAACGGCGCACGTTCCTCTGAGTATTTGGCAATGGCGGTTTGCGACTGTTGAATTTCTTGTAGTATTCTAGTCCTATCTTTCTGTTGGGAACGGCGTATTGCTTGCGCTGTAGCGGCACCTTTTTCATCAGTTGAACGACCCATAGTTTGGTCCACAACCTCATCATACTGTTTAATTGCCTTGCGGTTTGCCTCGACATTTTCCTTCTCCGTTTTAATCTTTTCATCCAACAATGCAATCTTATCAACAAGTGGTGCATTGTCTGCTGAATGTTCAAGGTGTGCCTTGGATAAGAAACCAAAGATACCCATTGAAGTAATCAACATCAAAATCACAACAGCAATTGACAGATAGGATTTAATAAGGAAAGGACATTCTTTCCAGTTTCTATACAGCCAAGATACAGTTACAAGTTTCGATAACTCAAGTATAGAACCCATAATAATAACTGGCCAGAAAGAACCTGGAAATATTTCTGCTAAACCAATAACTGAATAATAACCAGCAACGATGGATAATCCTATTGCTGTTAATAACGTTAAAAATATCATCCGAAAAAGTCCTCTAAAGAATTTGTCTTTTCTGCCGACCAGTTCATGCAGCGTAGAATCACGCTAATTGGTTCCAGAAAAGCCTTGTCGAATTGTACATCATAGTCGATATAGTTGTCAAGCTCAAACTCTTTTGGTATTCTTGATGGAAAAGAAATCACATCATTCTTGAAATGATTTGGCATTTTCAGATAGGTAAATTTGAGTTTTTCACCCTCTTGAATGAGTGGGTATTTCTTAGTCAAATCTTTTTGTTTCAGGTAATGGTTGTAGACAATCGCACCACGAACATGGATTGGTGTGCCTTTTTTGAACAACATTACTGGATCGGAATAAGTATTTAGCCCATTTAAACCCCGTGGAAAAGATATTTCTTCCGCAGGCAACGTCTTGAATTCTTTTCTAAAGTTGGTAATAAAATCTTGCACTTGTTGTTCGGTGCCAGTCATCATCAACTTGATAGAATCTTTCATCTTCTCACGGATGGCAGATGGTGTGGATGATTTAATCATTTCCAAACCCATCACCTTCATGTGTGGTTCAGCGTACTGTACACCTTCATTGTTATACACATTAAGGATATAACGCTTCTTGGCAGTCCAGACACCTTTGTCGGAAAGACCTTCACGCTTCATCTGCATCTTTTGAGCAAACGCATGAACATATTCGGACAATTCTTCGTATGACTTGTCGATATATGGTTGTAGTTTATCTTCACAAACTTTGTCCATGAATTCAATAACCTTTTGTGCAGGCATCTTAACAACACCATCGACACCATAGACCTTGTTCACCAAGTCACCAAGGCGCAGGTAAATAGAATCTGTGTCTGATGCAATCACATAGTCCACACCTTCTGTGGACAATATCTTGTTCATGTACTGGTTGATTTTTGCTTCAATCCATCTGATTGATAACTGACCTGCGGTAGTGACTCCCAAAGCCATGCGTAGGTCATAAAACCTAAAATACTGGCTTCCCAAAGCGCCGTAGGCAGAGTTGAGGGATACTTTCTTTGCAAGTTGTAGATTGTTAAATCTAGCCACACGTTTTTCGATATCGTATTTTTTGGATTCGTCTTTCTCATTTTCATACTCCTGTTGGGCAGTCAACATCATCTTCTTAAACTTCTTACGGTCTTGATACATTTCTTCCATCATAGCAGGCAAGAAACCAATCTTATCTGTACGGAAGAATTGGCCGTTAGGTGTAATTGTTGCACCTTCTAAACTTGAAATGTCAATTTGTCTTTTCAAGAGTTTATCGACACTCACACCTTGAGAAATAATCTCACGCATTTCCTGTGTGTAGTCTTGTGGTTCAATTAGTGTTTCTGGTGAAATGTTGTACTGCATCATCAAATGAGGATACAAACTATTCAAGTCAAACGATGCAACCCAATTATGCATACCAACTTGTGGGTCTTTAACATACGCACCTTCAAATGCCGCATCTTTATCTTGCACTTCACGGGGTGGTACAATGATACCACGATTCAATAGATATGAATATGTCAGTGAATCCCACATACGTGTTTGTGCAAACACATCTTCATAGTTACATTTGGTGTCATATGCAAGGGTCAATGCCAATTCCAAAAGCTTCAGTTTATCTTCCAACTTTAGAATAAGTTTAACATCTTTGATGTTATATTCAATAAACTTTTGGAAGTTGAGGCGATACAGTGCATGAAGGTTATCATATTCATCATATGAGATTTTACCTTCACCAAGTTCTACCTGTGCAATGTTGTCCAAACGATACGATTCTTGTGACTTACCACCCGGCGCATACCATTTGTACAATTCAATATAGTCGAGAGATTCAACACCAACAAAACTATATGCAATCAGTTGGCGACCATTAATGATGGTCTTGCGTTCTGTGATATAGTTCCACGGAGATAATTTCTTGGCATCATCTTCACCAAGAATCTTACGAAAACGATTTACGAGATAGGGAATATCAAAGAACTTAGTATTCCAACCAGTGATAATATCTGGTGTCATGCGAGTCCAAAGTTCCAAGAACCTTTTGCAAAGAGACCATTCATCTCTGCACTTCCAATAGGTTACATTGTCTGGATCGTCATTGGTGTAGTCACCACAACCCATAACATAAGTGTGACCACCTAGATAGGTTATGGCAATTGCAGTGATTGGTTCGTTGGCCAGATATGGGTCAGGGAAACCATTCTCTGAACCAACCTCAATATCAACTACGCCAACGGAAACTTTATCAACATCCCAATCAACCATTTCAGGATGTTGTTCTGCGATAAATGCATATTCGAATCTGGTGTTGCCATAGATTTTGGTACCGCCAGCAACATCTTCGAATTGTTTTACATAATCACGAGCTTCACGGATGCCATCGAATCGTTTTGGTACGAGGTCTATGCCGTCAAGTGATTTGTGTGTACCATTACCTTTGCGAGCAGGAAGGTACAATTGTGGTTCATAATCAATCTTTAGTTTGATTCGTTTACCGTCTTTGACACCACGATAAAGAATCTTGCCGCCGAGGGATTGAACATTTGTGTAGAAATTAGCCATTAACCTTTGAGTATTTGTTTGTTTGGAAGAATGATACCCGAACCAAAAATTTGATTGTAGTTGTCGATAAAATCTTGAGCAGGAACATAGTAGTATACTACATTCTTCTTATCAATGTCAATAGTTGAATTTTTGCCATGGTTGGCGTGCATAGGGAAAGGTGCGAAACCAACATTCGGTTGACCGTCCTGACCACGCACCACAGCGATTCCTACTGGATTACATATGGTATATGTTGAGGGTGTTTCGGATTTAACTTCGCCTAGGATTTCTTCGTGGGTGATGAGCTTAAGTACAATTATAGTCATAATAATGCCTTCATAAAGTATTAGATGGACAGAAGAACACCCATATAAATAAGTATATAGTGTGTTTTGAGGTCGTAGTATATCATTTTTTTGTTATAAAGTCAACAGAAATATGGTATAAAAGATGGATCCGTTAACCCTCCTGGCCCTAGCAAATGGGGCTGTGGCAGCTGTAAAGAAAGGTTGCCAACTCTACAAAGATATCAAGAGCGCCGCAGGTGATGTGAAGGGTGTGCTTGATGATTTGGATAAACAATTCAACAAACAGCACGAAAGCAAGCCTCCAACAAAAGAACAAAAGCAACAGTTTGAGCAAAAGAAAAAAGAAATAAAGGAAAACCTATCAAAGGATCCAAATGACATTATGTCAACCATTGGAGACCAGTTGGGTACATTCTTTGATGCTATGGACAAGATTGAAGAATTGTTCTATGAAGAAGAAAAGAAAGCAAAAGAAGTTTACACGGGCGATGTATCACTAAGTCGCAGAGCATTGCAACGGGTTCTAATTCGTTCCAGACTTGAGCAGATGGAAGTTGAATTGCGTGAACAAATGATTTACCATGTGCCAGCAGATTTGAAAGATTTGTGGACACGATTCCAAGAAATGCGTGGGCAAATTATTGAAGAACAAAAAGTTGCTAGAAAAGTAAAAGAAAAAGAAGATGCAATTAGAGCCGCAAAAAAACAAAAGATAATGGAAACAATGTCTTTGGAAATATCCCTTGTGGCTGGAATATTGTTATTTGCAATATTGATGACAGTTTTTTTCATGTGGTTATCTTATGATAAAAAACAAAGATGGCCAGAATTGGAACAAAAAACTTACCAGAAAGAATTGGAAAAAGAAAGAAAATTAAGAAACGAAAAAATATTCGAAGCGATTCGTTATCTTGATGAAAAAAATCACGAACAGAACAAAAAATTAATAATACCAAATGAAGAAAAATAAGTACACATTTTTGGAATGGGTATTTGATAGAGTTGGTTTCGGTAAATTTATACTTTCATTTTATATATTTTTAATATTAATTGGATTTACAATATTGAGTTTTATTTGGTGGTATACCAAAGACTATAGATGAAAAACAAACTACTCTTTACACTGTTAACTACCAGTGCAACATTGATGGTTACTCACCCAACCATCAATATAAATTTTATGCCGGATGCTGTCATATATACAAAAGCATCTTCAATTAACGATAAGAACTATTGTCGATTGGAAAAGAGTTTTACAAATGAAAAGGGAATACAAGTCTGTGAATATAAATGTTTGGTTACCACCACTCAAAAAGGTGAAAAGAAATCCATATATACAACCTCATTTAATAATGCTAGGGCTTGTAAGCCACAAATTGAGTCGCCATGATTCAAAACTTTGATGAGGTATTTGATTGTTACACAAAATTTTTACTTGTTTGTTATTTCTTACCCTACTTTTTAATCAACAAGTTGTCTCAGCAAAACCTATTACCGCAAAATCCTGGTTGATATCGGATATACGGGGTAATATTATTGATGGTGAAAATATTGATGTGGTACGACCAATTGCTAGTATAACAAAACTATTGACTGTTATGGTTGTCTTGGATGCAAACCAAGATGTAAATGAAAAAATATTGATGACAACAAAATTGGCCGACAAGTTGCCAAGAAACAATCAAAAATTAACTAGGTTAGAATTGATAAATCTAACAATAACAGCCAGTGATAATAGAGCTGCACTAACTCTTTGTGAACATTATCCTGGTGGACTGGATCAATGTGTACAAGCAATGAACCAGAAAATTAGAAGTTTAGAAATGACAAATACAGTTGTGTATGAACCAACTGGATTAGATGCAAGAAATGTTAGTACAGCAAGACAACTGGTCAAGCTTACAAGAGAAGCCAGTTTCTATGGCAACATCAGATATGCTAGTCGTAAGTCTGAAATAAAGATAGAAATTAAAAACAAGTGGTTTGTTTTTCGTAATACCAATCCACTGATTGGCACTCACCAAAATATTGTTGTCAGCAAAACAGGATACATTAGTGCATCTGGTGGATGCATAACATTATTCTTGGACACTAATATTGGTAATAGAATTGTGGTTGTTCTTGGTAGTAAGAATACAAGAACTAGAATTCCTGAGGCAGAATTCTTATCTAATATGTATAGAGAGTAATTGGTTGCGGACCTCGGAGTCGAACCGGAACTGAGGATTATGAGCCCACTGTGATACCATTTCACCAATCCGCTATAATATTTATTCTGAAAAATCAGGCTGCATTATAACCTGTTTATCAAATTGTTTTGCGATACGCTGAAATTCTTCTTCTTCAGCTTTTGATTCTTCTATTTCTTTTGGTGATGGCTTACGAAAGATTGCATCAAAGTTATCACCAAATGTTTCCTGTGAAACACTAAATGGTCTTGGGTTAGAACCTTTACCACCATCAGACATTTTATTCTCCGTATACGAAAACTACACCATCAATTTTGGCAACATAGTAGTCGCCGGATTTCATTGCAGCATTCCAATCCAAAAGAACAATATCACCAACAGAAACTTCATCAACATCAGGACCGATGGCCATAACTTCTGCTCTATCAGGTTCATCTGTTCTCTGTAGAATGATGCCTGATTCTGTTTTCTTAGAACCTTCGATTCGTTTGATAACAATTTTATTTGCAAGTGGTGTGATGTTCATAATGACCTCAAAAATAAATGGAGCGGCCTGTATGATTCGCACATACTGCTTAAGTTGGACACCTAAACTGTTCTATAACGACCGCATTAAATGGAGCGGGATATCAGAATCGAACTGATGACGAAAGATTGGAAATCTCTAGTTTTGCCATTAAACTAATCCCGCACATAACTATATATACATCATTTTAAAATACACATAATGTACTTTAAAATGTGGACTCTTGCGAATCCACATACCATCACAATACTTTGTAACGGTCATCCATGATGGTTTTAAGCATCACAGATTCTGGTGTAAAGGTTTCTAAGTCACCCGCCAACAGTGGTTTTACGACTGCTGGTGAGAAACCAGATACCAATGCAGTACCAGAAGTATCGAACTTTACTGGAGCGTTGCCGTATACGGCATTCAAGTTCCAGAATACAACCTTTGGTAAAGTGTATCCCGCTTCTTTGTACTTACGTGCAATCATCTGCATAGCAGAGTCATCATGCTTAACGCAAGCGTTAAATTGCATGTCTGACAGAATCAATACCATTGCTGGCATTTCTTCTTGTGGCACGCCACCTTTTACGGCTACATCAAGGATTTTTGCAAATGCCTTGTGTAGGTTGGTAGACATAGCCCAATCAGATTTAACCATTTGGTCAATCTTTTGGTTGATGTTACCTTTCAAGTGCAACAATTCTGGATTGTCAGAAAAAGTTAGGAAGGTGTCCTTGAACTTGCCTTCATTCTTATCTGCCAAGTACAGTCCCAAAGAGACTGCAACTTCCATACAGGTTAGACCTGATTTGGAACCATGACCACCTGCAGCGCAGGACATTGAACCAGAAACATCCACCAAAGGTAAGATGTTTGCGTCACCAACAAAGTTAGGCAAAGCCTCCCATTGTTTTTGCACCAAGTCCAATTCGGTCTTGTCGAATTTCATGTAACCACCGATACGGCCTTTCAGCACATCGTATGGGAACACAGCACCTGCATTAACCTTAACTTCAGGGTTATCACCCTTAACCAACGATGCAACATAAGCTGCGTAAGTTGGAGTGTTACGGTTAAAAGCCTTCTTGTAACGGGATGCCGCTACGGAAGGTACGTGTGAGAAATTGATGGAATCCCAGTCTTTCGCACACATGTTAGTTTCAACAACTTTGGTCATTTCAACCAAAGACTTACGGTAAAACTTTGGAGACATACCAAAGAACTGACGGATTTCAGCCGCCAGTTTACCTTGGCGAGGAGCCCACTTTGCAGCCAATCCATTCTTCGCACGAAGCGCATCACCCAACATAGTGAATGCTGCTGACTTCATAACGTCAGAATTGAATACAAAAATGTCGTCCCAACGGCCCAATTCAGGAACCTTTGTCAACAATGCTTTTGCGGCTTCTACGTCATTCTTTTCCAAATAACGCAAGATTGAACGGAACAATTCACGTTCACCAGCACCGCCACGAACATCACGAAGCCATGCGGCAACACGCAATGCTAATTCACGGTTTTCTGCCATTGCAGCTGCGAAAGCAGGCACAATGTCTTTGCCACGGGAAGCACCTGCATTGTAGAATAAATCTACAACAGCATTAGCTGTGGACTTACGAGCCTTCATACCGTTTGCGGTACGAGCTTCTTGATTTACAACGGCATTTACAAAAGTTGACATAACTTACTCCTCAATAAAAAACAACAGGATACTTTTTTAGCGCACTACCAATTGTGCTATTCACGCATGAAGCGTAAAACAGGATTCGAACCTGTAACCTCTCCGTTCAAAGCGGAAAAATTGTTTGCTGTCAGTATCCTAAAATAAACAGGTTAGTTTTCTACTTTTTGATTACAGTGAGAATATCGAAACTCACCTTTGTTAGGACTATTTCAATAAACACCTTCAAAGGTCGAAACCTCCAGCATTTACCATAGTGAGCCCAACATTTACAGTTATTAATTGATGCTGTAACTAACCTAAAACCTTTTCAATCATTCAATACAAGTATTGTATCACAAAAATTTGTTGTAGTCAAGTGGTATGTTGTAAATATACCACAATATTTGGTGCCCCATGACAGAATCGAACTGCCGTAACCTGATTACAAAACAGGTGTAATACCATTATACTAATAGGGCAAAAAACTTGGAGCGGGTAGTGGGAATCGAACCCACAACTAAACCTTGGCAAGGTCTTGTGTTACCACTAGCACCATACCCGCATCAATGTGTATTATATATGCTTTCCAATCACTTGTCAAGCGTTATTTGGTACGAGTAACCGGAGTCGAACCGGTACGCACAAGGCGGCAGATTTTAAGTCTGCTGGGTCTACCTATTCCCCCATACTCGCATATTGGCCCGGCGTGAGGGAATCGAACCCCCATTCGCACTTTAGAAGAATGCTGTCCTGTCCATTGAACGAACGCCAGAAATTTGGTGCCCCAGAGGAGACTCGAACTCCTAAAATTTTGCTTCTAAGGCAAACACGTATACCAATTCCGTCACCGGGGCAATAAATACTTCTATGGAAAAAAATTATGTAAAAGACCTATATGATATGGCCAACAAATTGGAACCATATCAAGAAACAAAATCATTCACCAACAGCAATGATTTTACACCATCCTTTGAAACAAGGCAATACCCTTTTGTACCAGATGAAATAAAAAATATTGGTGCTCCCACCAAGAATTGAACTTGGGTTTCATCCTTACCAAGGATGTGTAATGCCATTATACTATGAGAGCATGGTACCCAAGATGGGATTCGAACCCACAAAATTCTCCTTTTGAGAGAGACACGTTTGCCAATTTCGTCACTTGGGTATAATAATTGGTGCTGCCTAGAGGGATCGAACCTCTTTCACTGGTTCTTCAAACCAGCGCTATGACCACATCAGCTAAAGCAGCATATTGGTACCTTGTGACGGGATCGAACCGCCGACCTTCTCCTTGTAAGGGAGACACTCTACCGCTGAGTTAACAAGGCAAATTTACTTTGGGCAGCACTATGAGGATCGAACTCATACTATCTCGGTCA
>Ga0315909_10007524_pt1 | contig 12149 bp, 8 predicted proteins | sample LakEriMetagenome_11_FD_203527 | JGI IMG/M metagenome (GOLD analysis project Ga0315909, IMG submission 203527) | Freshwater fungal communities from buoy surface, Lake Erie, Ohio, United States - Buoy 2 MA125 | ecosystem: Environmental > Aquatic > Freshwater > Lake | place: USA: Lake Erie, Ohio...
TACAGGTAAGTCATATAAAACTACTCTATTACCAGCAGCAAGAGCCTCTAACACACTAAGACCAAAACCTTCTTCATAACTTGTTTGAGCCAGTATACTTGACTTCTGAAGTTGTAAAATTACCTCCTTATCAGTAAGATTATGAAGAATTTCAATATTTTCTATTACATCAAAATTTTTTATAAGCTTTATCAGCTTTGAAACATCAGACTCGGTTCCGTTCACAATAATTTTTAATTTGATTTTAGGATAGGCAGTTTTAACATAGGAAATAATCTCCGGGAGATCAAAAACACCTTTTGAATTTTTTATTCTTCCCAAGTAAATTATTTCAGAATTTTTTGATTCTGAATTAAGATACATCCCTAAATCTATTCCTAAAGGAATTCTCAGAACATTTTGTATTCGAAACTTCTTCTTTAGAAAATCTTCACATTCAGAACTACAAGTTACTACTTTTACCGATTTTTTAAAAAGCAAGTAAGAAAAAATTTGAAGTACTCTTCCGACCAAGTCTCTAAAATTTAACTTTAAAGGGTACAAATGGTAAGTAAAAGAGTACCAACTAGTTCCAAAACTAAGAAAAAAACTAGGTATTACATCTGGAAAAAAATCAGAAGTTGAAACAACTTTTGAAATTATTTTTTCTTTTTGTATTTTATTTACAATTAATATTGTCTTAAAAATTCTAAGAATATATTTTAAAAAAAGATTTTTAAAAGAATAGCTATCGCTTGAATAAAATATTACATTGTTTTTTAACAGGGGTTTAAAGATTTCAGGAGCAATTACAATAACTTCTGAATTTTCTTTTTCTATAAGGTTTATACCAACCCTGTCGCTTCCAGAAATAAAGTGTATCTTGGGATTAAGGTTTGAATACGCATTAAAAAAATAAATTGAAACTTTACCCTTTGATATATTTTTCATTGATAAAATCTACTTCCCTTAGAATTAACTCAGGTTTTGAAGCTAAACCTTTTATAAAAAAAATTCCATAAGAAATATTACTTATCAAAATTCCAAAAGCCGTAAGTAAACATGCAGCAAAAGATGATGATTTGGAATATACCTTAACCATGTCAATACTCAAAAGTAGAGTATAAATATATAAAGGTATAAAGTATATAAAGGTGTTTTTGGGTAAAAAAAGAAAAATAAAAGGGGAAAGTAACAGATAAATTGTAAAAAAACTTGGAATAAAATAGGAAATCTTTAAAGATGTTTTGGGAAATTTTTTGGCAAAGTACCCCCTGTGAGTAGCGTATCTGGTTACCTGAATTAAATGAGGATGAAAAATAGTTCTTCTTTTGTGATAAACAACAAGTAAAGGGGAGTAGTAAATCTTTTTTCCGTATCTTAATGTAATGTCATGACATAGTTTTGTGTCTTCACCAGGCCAGTAGTTATTATCAAAGCCACCAATATTATCTAAAACCTCTTTTCTTAATATTAAATTTACAGTTGGATAGTCATCAACCAAGCGATGCTTAGAAGGAACATGTCTAAATTTTGTAGGCCCAGAGGTTAAAAAGGATTCAAATATATAACCACCTATTTTTTCTAAGTAATCCGAATTAGGAGGTGTAACGGAAGGACCACAAACACCGACATAGTCTTCATTATTTTTAAGCAAATCATAAGCATTTTTTAGCCAATCAATATCGGGGTAGGCGTCATCATCCAAAAATGCTATATAGGAACCGCTTGCATTTTTTATGCCCAAATTTCTTTTCTCCCCAGGTGATTTGATACCTGAGATAAAGTATTTAACTTTAGAGTCTATTAGTAAATTCTCAGAATCGAAATCTAGTATTACTAGAATCTCAAAATCTTTATAATTTTGGTTTAAGCAACTTTTTAGAGTTGTTTTTAAAACCTCGCTATCAATCCTTGCCGGTATGATAATAGAAAACATTACCTCATTTCTCCGGTATTGATTCTCATTTCTAAATCCTTATCATAGATCCATAGTCTTTTTGAACCGTCATCGTAATACTTTAAAATTTTTAATCTATAAAATACACCTAAAGTATCATGAATCATTGCCCAAATATTCTTGTTAAACACTAATTTCAAAGGTGAAAAAGAAGAATTAGTTGTAAAATCCATATTAATCTCAACAGGAGCATCGTAGATATTTTTAAAACCTAAGTGGTTAGCAACAGCTAACATCTCAATATCAAAGGCAAATTGTTTAACTAAAAGTCTTGGAAGTACCTTCTCTAAAACACTTCTTTTAAAAATCTTCAACCCAACCTGAGTATCTCTTATTCTTAAATCAAATAGAATTCTTATAAGTGTTTGATATGTAAATGAAAAAACTTTTCTAATAAAGGGGTACGTAACTCTTGAGGCAGAGTGCCGTTTACTTCCTACCATGATATCTGCATCGTACCACTCCATATGTTCTAAGATCAGGGAGATGCCATTTGGATTTATATCCATACCAGAATCAATAAAAGCCACAATCTCCCCAGTGCTCTTGGCCATACCATATCTAACAGCATACCCTTTACCTTTATTTTCCTCATATCCAAAAATCCTAATAGTATTTGATTCAACTTTCTTAGCTTGATTAAAACTGTCATCAACAAAACCATCAATTACACCAATAATCTCATAATTCCACCTAGTTTTTTTCATTGCACTATCAATGTTTGTAAGATCTTGTTGAATAGTTTTCTGTTGTTTATAAATTGGAACTATTATTGAAACTAGTGTATTTTTTGTATATTTCATATATCAAATAGGCTAAAAGCAAACTAGATACTAATAAATTACAGTATATTGCAGTATAGATATCATTTGCGAATACAAAAATCAATAGACCTTGTAATAAAACGGCCGAAATAAATGCTACATAAATTCTAAAGGCAGACACAGCTATCAAGAAAATTACAAGAAAATTTACAAAAACATAAACGCTTATAAAAACACTATATAAAGGGATATACTCAAGAATTGAATAAAAATTTAATAACGAGGACTGCCTTAACCCAATATAAGCTGAAAAATAGATAAACATATCTAAAAATTCTTTTGCAAAAAATACTAGCGTTATTAAACCCAAACTCACAATTGAAAATACTATCTTAAAGTAAAACCAAAAAATTTTAAAATAATTTTCTTTTTTATTATAAGATTCGGTAATTTGAGGAGCCATAGCACCAATGAATAAGAAACTACCAAAGTAAAAAATCTTACCAAAATTATTAAGGTAGCCGTACATACCAGAAAGTTCAGTAGTAAGTCTAGTTTTAAGAAATATAATATCCAATTGATTTAATATAGAAGTACCTGTAAGTATAAAAAATAATGGCAAAGAAAACATAATTAGTTTCTTTGTATATAAAGAAACATCATTTAGTTTATAATTTTTATCAAAATGAGTAACAAGTAATAAATTTCCTAAAATAAAGTTAACAGTAATAGCAATTATAAAACTATATAAAATTGATACAAATCCAAATCCTAAATTGTAAAAATACACGAGTAATACTATCTTAAGAATGCTTCCAAAAACCCCAAGAAAACTTGAAGATTTAAATTTTAGTAATCCGTATAAAAAGGAGGAATGAGGTATAGAAGCTGTAGAAAGAAAAATTAATAAACCTAGGAGTTGAATATAATAAACATTCTTTACTTGAAAAATATCTGAAATTAAATTTGAAATTGAAAAAACAAAAAAACCTAAAACAAAACCCACTAATGAAAAAAGGACCAACATTTTAATATACAGCAAAGTAAGCTTTGCATACTCGTTTTTTACTTTAAGCTCTGTAACTATTAGATTTAAAGTACCACTTACAGATGCAGGAATTATTTGAGAAATTGTTAGCAACGTAATAATAAAAACGTAATCACCAAATTCAGCAAAACCTGGAAACAAAGATTGTGTTTGGAAATTATAATAATATGATAAGAAAGTCGTCAGAATACTTCCAGAAGTAACTATAAAAAGACCATTGAATATAGGATTTTTAGATAAATTTCTAATTCTACCTACCATTTAATTTATAGACATTGAAAATTGGTACACCTCTAACTGTAACATTATTATAATAAACTAAATTATAATTAGTGATATATCCTCCGGTTAGAGAATCATCCTGCCATACAGGAAAGATAAAGTATTTAGCTTTAACTGCCTCTCCTGTAAAAGTGTTAATAACAGCTTTTGAGTTTATAAGATGAAAATATGGATATAATTGAACCATATATTTTTCAGGTATAGCAACAATCTGCTTGGTATTCTTTAACTCAATTTCTTGAATATTATCAGAATCTAGATAATCGTCGTAACCATTTAATTTTTTTTCATTTGCAAAAAAATCAGATAATTCTTTTTGACCGAAAACCCACTTTGGTTCTACTAGATTTATTCCGTTTTTAATTCCACCAACTAGAGGATTATAATAAGAAAAATAATCAAAATTTAAATAAAATATAAAAAACAAGTTTATACCAACAAAATACAATAAAAGTTTCTTTGAAAAATCATAAATATAAGAATAAGTAATCATCGATATTAAAATCAAAAATAAAAATGCATATCTATCAAGCTTTTTTGCAGGAATAGATATTTCTATTAAATATAGAATAGAAGACATAAATAGAAAAATTTCAAAGCTATACTTTCGATATGTGGTATTTAATTGCGTATAAGCTGCTACAAGCAGCGCTGGAAATATATAAATTGTTGCTTTTATAAAAGAAACAATTAAGTAATAAAATGGACCTGGATCACTTACTAGTTGTCCAAAATATAATTGGTAGTGGTCCTCGGTCCCAACTTCGATACCTTTTAAAAGATAATTAAAAGTACCTACAGGATCAAACCACATAGCAGGAAAAAGAATGTAGTAAATTAGAAAGGAAGTTGATGAAAAAATTAATAAATTCTTGGCAAAATAAGATAAATGAAACTTTTTCTCCCATAGGAACTTGGCTAGGTATATTAAAATTACAGATGGAGCCATTAATAAAGCAGTTGTTTTTGTAAGCAGCGCAAGTCCAAAAAATATACCTGAAAGATATAAATAAAAACGACTAGAGTCCCTGACCGAAAGGTAGATTGTTACTAAAAAGTTTAATAACAGTAAATTAAGTAATCCGTCTAAATGAAGTGTTGTAGTAATTCCCAAGAAAAATGGCTCTAATGTTAAGGCAAGTAGTATAAGAAAAGATTTAACAGGATCATATATTTGAGAAAGAAAATAATACAGAACAAAAACTAAGAAACTTTGAGCAATTATTAAAAATAGTATTTGATAAAAATTAAGTGCAAAAATATAATCAGCCGAGGAAATACTATATGAATTTATAAAAAAATTTTCATAAACTAAATTGAAAAATTTTACTGAAACAGCACCTATCCAAAGCAAAGTTACTCCCGGATGATATTTCTGCACAGTGTTGTCTAAGTTGAAATTAAATACACCATTACCAAAATTATAAATTCTAGATTTCCAATCAAATGAATCTGTATTAAAATTAGAAAAACCTAAATAAGGCAATCTTACTAAAAGATAAATTGTAACCAAAAGTATTCCTATATTTCTAAAGTTAATTAATTTTGTGAAGTTACTTTTTCTTAAAAACATAAATTATATCCGAATCACTTCGTGACTCAATCCTCTCAAGTAGTTCAAAATTACATGGGTTTAAAAATTTACATATATCATAGGATAGTACTGCGTGTGTAGTTTTGGAACTTACACTTAAATCTGTTTGAGAGGTTTTTTCGGTACGAACTTTAAGTTCTTTTAAAACTAAATCAACCTCTTTTCTATTATAAAGAAATAAATAATTTTCTTTAGCAGAAGTAAGTTCGGCTCTATAAAAAAATTTGATAACTGAAACGTCATCAACCCTTAAGAAGAATTCATAAACGGAACTTAGTACTATTAGAGAAAAAATAAAATTAACAAATTTAGTCGATTTAACATATAAATGAAAGAATAAAATTGTAAACAGGGGTAAAAACATGTAAAGAAGTATTAAATAGTGAGATCTTTGAATTCTAACCCCAGAAACTGACCATAAAATAAAAAAGAATTGAATAATTAAAAGAAGTATAAATTTATTATAGTTGTCCTTTTTTAAAAAATCCTTTTTTATAATAAAAAAAATGATAAAAGTTAACGAAAATATTAAGGGGATGTAACCCATATCATTAAGATAGTTATAGGAAATATTACTAAAAAAATTAGAAATTTGTTGTGGCAAATCTACTTTACCAACATTATTAAATTGCCATAAAGCTCCTTTTGGATTATCTGTAATTAAGAAGGTTTGATAATCAAATACAGAATATGGGGTACCTACAAAAAAACCTAAGAACGAAACTAAGGCCGACTTGATATAAAGCCAAAAATCTTTAAAACTAAAACCTTTTACGTAAAGAATAAACAAACCAAGAATTAGAAAAATCATGTAACCGTTATACTTTGTTGATACCGACAACCCTGCAAAGAAACAAGATAAGAGAAAGAATTTATCTTTAAAATCATCAAGATTTTTTGTTAAAAAATAAACAGAAAGTGAGGCAAAAAACACCATTGGAACGTCTGTTAGTGCTTGAGCACTTCTAATAACATGGAAAGGAATTAAGGCCATTATACAAGCCCCAAGGAGAGCAAGATTTTGAGAAACCTTAAGATTTTTAAGAATTAAATATATCATTAAGGTAGATAGAGCTCCAAAACCTACTGTCAAAAACCTGGAGATTATATAATAGTTAATATTCTCAATCACCAAATCATTAATAATTTTTAAATCATTCAGTAAAAAATATACCTTTTCATATATAAAGAAAAAAGGATAGGTAAAGTAGTAATAAAAAGTTGGCCAGTCAAAGTGTTTTGGATTCAAATCATATCTTAAATTGATTGTGGAATTTACTACTGTAGGTTCGTCAGGATGAAGTACAAAAGGGTAATCTTGAAATACAAAAAAACTTCTGATTACGAATGCTAAAAATACAATAATCAAAATTTCTTTATTTATGTATTTAGTATAATTATTTTTTAATATATTCTTTATCATTTATATAAAAATAAGCCCCAACTAAACTAACTACTAATCTAACAAAATGGTATAAAAACGATGCTGATATGATTGTACCTGCTGCTATGCCAATATTACTAAAAAAAGTTGTATATAAAATCTCTTGTGAACCCAAACTATTTACCGATGGAATAGCATACCCTGAAAGAAAAATTAAAGGAAATGCAAAAAACGAGTAGTTAAGTGGAATCTCAATATTCAAAGATAAAAAAACAAAATACTGGCTCAGTACTGAAGCTACTTGAATTAAAATACTAGATAATAGCGAGTAAAAAATTATTTTCTTGTTATTTCGATATCTTAAAAAAGAAGAATGAATTCTATCCAAAATATCAAAAAATTTTACAAGTTTGGCTGGTTTTATTGTAAACTTTGGATAAAAAATCATAAAAACAAAAAAAGATAATAATCCAAGAAGAAAAATAAAAATAAAACTTAAAACCTCTACACCAGAAAAGGTTAAATATCCATATAAAGAAATTATTATCAATGCAAACATCCCAATAAATCTCTCTAAAAATGTAGCAGTAAAAGCATTTGTCTTGGATGATATCTTCTCTCCAAGTTTATATATTTTATAAGCATCCCCTCCAATAGAAGTTGGTAAAAAATTATTAAAAAAAGAACCTACAAAATAAAGTTTAATCATATAAATTAACCCAGGCTTTTCTTTTTCAAGCAATAAAAAATACCACCTGATCGAGGAAAAAATGTAATTAATTACTATAAATAAAATAGAAAAAAGTAAAAAATAAAGATTGGAAGTCGAAATAATACTTAAAATATTATTTATATCGTTTGTCATCAAGATATAACTTAATAAAATTATGCTTATTAAAATTTTGAGACTTAATTTAATTTTATCCTTCATTTTCTTTTTTTAATCAATTCAAATAAGTTTATCTTAAAGGTATATAGAATTATAAATAAATATGAAATGTAGATAATAATTTTAGAATATATATCAAGTTGAACAAAATATGAAATTAAAGCAAAAAAGATAGTAAACAATGAAAAGAATATTTTTTTAAGTGAAAAAATATTTATAGCTAACTCATTTTTTATAAACATAGAACTTATTAGAAATCCAGACAAAGCACCTACAAATAAAGCCAGTGACATTGCAAGTATCTCTATTACATAATTATTTAAAACAAAAAACGAAAGTCCTGTAAAGATTACCATTAAAGAATAGGTTATTATCATATTTTTAAGTTTCTCTAAAGGTACGAAAAAACTAGATTTAATTATATTCAAGTAAGAGTAAAAAATTATAGAAAGGAGTAAAGGTAAGAATAGAATTAATGAAGAGCCGTACCTATCATAGATGTTCTTGTCAAAGTTTAAACCAACTAATATTCCGACGAAATATATAAAGTAGTCTGCTAATACCAGTATCTCCCGAGACCAATAACTTACTGTTATCCCAACAACAAATATAAAATAAAAAATCAAATCAAAATTTTTATTAAAGGATAAAATATATTCTTTTAAAGAATCGGTAGATTGTTTGGAAAAAACTGGTAGATTTACATCAGTTATTGAATCAGATATTGCCATTAGCTTTGAAGATAAATTAAAAGCAAAAGTAAATAATGCTAAAGATTCTAAAGAGATGATTTTACCTAAGTAGGCGACGGGTACTTCTTGCCAAGCAGTAAATAAGATCTTCACAAAGTAAATAGCTAAAGAAATTTTAAGAAGTTTTGAGCTTAATGAAAAAAATTCCTTTCTATTAGGTAACTTAAATTGAAAGTCTAGTTTGTTTAAGGACAAGAAACCAAGAGCCAAAGTTTGGATAAGATTAAAAATTAGTAAAGCATAGAAGTAACCAAGTAAACTATAAAAATAAATAAAAGGAAGAAAAATGAATAAACTTACAAATGCAATAAATATTTGATAGCTAAATAGTAATTTAAATCTTTGAGTTCCTGAAATTACAGAATTAAAGATTGATTGAAATGCTTGAACTAAGGTTATGACACCGAATATTTGTAAGGGGAGTATTAATTCTGGATTACTATAATAATTTGAAATCCAAGTTGCAAAAAATATTAAAATTAAAGAAATTGGCACAGATATTAAGAGTCTTATAGAAAGTGAAGAAAGTATTACGTTAAAAATATCCTGAGAATTTTTAGCTTGGGAGATCTCTTTGGTTGAAGATGATGCTAAACCTAGGTGCTGGGTAATACCAACAATACCAGCTATGGAAGTAACAAGTCCAATTAAACCGTATTCCTGAGTAGATAATAGATTTACGATTATAAGAGACTGAAAAATCCCTATTAACATTGCAATAATTCTTGAGATAAAGCTAACAACTTGTAATTTTAGTAATCCTGACATTTAGTAAAGAGTAACATCGCCCAAATAAATGCTTCTTGTTCTTAATCTGTTGTCAATTCCAACAAATATCATATAGTTACCTTTTTCAAGATGTGAAGGAATAACAACATCAACCTTCTCCTCGTAGAATCTATCATCTTTGAAGTCAGGGATTGTAGTAAAAATTGTTGAAGGGTAGTTTATAAACTTATAATCCTGACCAGTTTCTTTGTTAATAAAAGTGGTGAAAATTTTGTATTCAGACATTTCATCTTTATTTCTCTTTTCATAAACGTTGGTAATCTTAAATTTTTCACCAATTTTTGCTTTATTTTCAAACTGAGTATCGACCAAGTAGAATTTTCTGAATATCTCATAATCAAATTTTTTATTGTAGGAGTTTAGTTGTTGGATTGGTAATATATGTAATTTTTCAGTATCCGCTACTTTTAGATCAGATTTTTTAAATACCAATAGATTTGAACAAGAATAAACTAAGTTATAATCCTTTGACTTAAAAACATCCTCAATAAATCTTCTATTTAATGAATTACTTAATTCCAAAATTGAAAGTAATTTCTTAGAAAAAATATCAACAATTAAGTAGTCTGAGGTTGATTTTCCTGCTGGAAATATGGCATAAGTCTCTCTTTGGGCTAGATGGCTTCCCATATAGTCAGGACCAGAAACAGAAACCAAAGGAGGTATTGAGCTCACAATTCTATTTACACAATTTCTATCATTCTCAATATATGCTGAAATTTCGACAGGTTCCCCAGGTTTTAAGTTCTTCTTGATTACCTCTTCAGATGAGATTGCTAAAACTCTCTTACTTAACGCTTCACTAAACCATGCTAATAAAGGGTTCTTTAAACCGACATATAATGAAAAATAAACACAGTTTAAAAATAAAAATAAACCTAACAAACTCACACTAATTTTAATATATTTTTCATAAACAAAATTTTTTAAAAATCTTTGAAGAAAACCGATACCGTAAGCAATAGCTATAAATATAACAGGGATAATCATTGAAATTCTGTGATTATAAATTTCAGCTGTACCAATACCGCCTTGGGATGTTGAATAATTAATTAACAAATCAGGAAAGGCTACTAACATCATTAGAGGATGTAAAAAACTTAAGTAAGAAACAGGACCAAATGTATAATATAAATTATCCAATTTATCCCCTGAAATAAAAATTGAAGCGGTCTTTACAGGATTTAAAGCCATATTTTTAGCAATTTCAAAATAAGAATCACCAAATTCAGAGTATCTTGCTAAGAAATAATTTTCTGAATAGACATTTGGTACGTCTTCTTTATTTATACCCATCTCTGTAACAAACCTTTCAAATGAATCTATTCTATAAGAACTGTAGTGTGGAATTATAATTAAAAAGCAAACTAAAAACCAAATTGAAAATTTCCTAAGTGTACTTGAGACAAAAATATAAAATCCAAACATTAAGAAGTATAATGGAATCTGCTCCTTCCCTGACATAGTAACTGTCATCAAAACTATCAAAATAATATAATCTTTTAGTTTAAACCTTCTCTCTTCAGATATTATCCGTTCGTAATAGTAAACAAAAGCTAAAAAGAAAAAAATAGCAGGAGATACTCCGTGATAGCCAGTCCATGCCAATACAAATCCTAAAGCAGGAAAAGAAAGATAGGCCATTGCCAAAAACAAAGAAAAATAATTATTTTTAGTTTTTAACTTGGCAATTTCAAAAATAAAAAATGCTCCCAAAATTATTAATAAATTTTGTGAAAAGACTAGAGTTAAAGGATGAGGAATTAAAAAGAAGATTGGTAGAAAGATAATTAAAATAGGATCAACATGACTCATACTCCATCTTGGTACATTAGAACCGAAGTAATCAGTTAAATACATAAACTTACCTCTAAGAGAATACCAAGCCATTTGAGTCATATTTCCTAGATCAAACTTACCTTGGGAGAAGTCATCGTATCTAAAAACATTTATCTTGACCATTAATGCAAAAATCAGGGCAGAATAAAGGAAAAGCACAATATAAAAAAAGTATTTTTTTGATAGAGTTTTTAATTTTAAAAAGTTCTTTTCTAACATTTTAATTTATAAACCTAAATTTAATAAGAGAATAAATTGCCGAAAAACCATCCACCCAGGTAATTTTTTTCCCTTCTGTAAAAGCCCTTCCTTGATATGATATAGGAATCTCTTTTATCTTGTAACCTAATTTAATAATTTTTGCAGTAATCTCAGGTTCAAAATCAAATCTTTTTGATTTAATTTCAATACCCCTAATAAACTCACCAGGAAATAGTTTGTAACATGTTTCCATATCTGTTAAGTAAACTCCATATAAAATATTTGTAACTAATGTTAAAAACTTATTTCCCCAGTAATGGGCTGGAGACATGTCTTTAAATTTACCTAAAAATCTAGAACCATAAACTACTGTTTTTGTATTTTTTTTAATTTCATCCAGCAATTTTAAATAATCATTAGGGTCGTACTCTAAATCTGCATCCTGTACTATTACATAGTCCCCTTTACTTTCTTTAAATCCAACAGCTAAACTATCGCCTTTTCCAGAATTTCTTTCTTTTAATACAATTATTGTATTCTTTTCTTTAATTGTTTTAAGAATTTCTCTAGTTCCATCCGAGGAACCATCGTCAACTATAATTATTTCCCTATTTAAAGAAGAAGGAAGTTCGGAAATTTTATCTAAAATCTTTTTTATTGTTTTCTCT
>Ga0315909_10007526_pt1 | contig 12146 bp, 9 predicted proteins | sample LakEriMetagenome_11_FD_203527 | JGI IMG/M metagenome (GOLD analysis project Ga0315909, IMG submission 203527) | Freshwater fungal communities from buoy surface, Lake Erie, Ohio, United States - Buoy 2 MA125 | ecosystem: Environmental > Aquatic > Freshwater > Lake | place: USA: Lake Erie, Ohio...
TCCTGGCCGTTATTAGATTCAAAATCTAGATTGATTCGTTTGATGGTGTTCTTGATTTTGGTTGCTGCAACTGCGATCAATTACGGCGCCTAACTTTTATGCTTGGCACGTTCCATACGATTTGGACCTTTGACGTTTCCGATGCGGATTCCTGGAAACTCGAAGCTAAACAGGCAACTAATGTTTTGCAAGAAAGACCTGGATTTGTATCGGCCAGCATTTTTCACAACGCAGATTCACCTGAACGCTACTTAATAAAGACCGATTGGCTAGACGTAGGTTCCTATCGCCGAGCACTTGGCTCAATGGAAGCAAAAATTGGAGTTTGGCCATTCTTGGCAAACATGCGAGATGAACCTACGGCTTTCGAGATGCTGATGGAGTTCAATGCCGATTCTGTAACTGAGTATGAGTCGAGTGTTAATGACGCAGTTTGATTTCATCGATCGAGCTGATGCTGGGCAAAAAATGCTCGCTACTTTCAAGCCTGAAATTTTAGAACACGATGTAATCGTTGTTGTGCTGCCGGCTGCAGCTGAAATCGCATTGGCTTTTGCAACTGAAATGACTCTGCCAATGCGGGATTTAAACATTATTCGAACCAGAACCGAAGTTTCCATTCCAAGGATTGGAGATTTAGCTGGGTTAAAAGTCGCGGTAATCGATGATGGTGTCGAATCTGGAAGCACTGCGATGGCTATTGGAGCAATGCTTCGAGGCGCATCGGTTCAATCGGCAACCCTAGTTGTTCCAGTTTGCCCAAAATCAGTAGTGCCACATTTACTTGCGGTGTACGACACGATCCATGCCGTGGTTTCGCCACCAGTGCCAATCTCACTGACCAGGTTTTACGAAGTTAACTAGTTTCCTTTAGTGCAACGAGAGCCGCTTTACCTTCTTTGGTGACGCTGTAGGTATACATGATTTCGCCCAACGGTTCATCATCAGAAGTAATCACGCTTTTTGCAATTCTTCCTGCAGTATCAAGTGTGTAAACCGTTACATACTTCGACAAGTCAATTGTGTTAGTGATTGTGAATTCACCAGGAGCATTGCTAATTACTGAGCCCTGGTCATTGCCGCCAGCAACTAGTCCATCTAACTCGGAGATGGTGCGCGCGGGCATCATTGAGGTTTCATCCATCTCAAATACCGAATCAGCGTCGACATCGTAACTGGCACAAGTTTTAGTTTTTGGATCCTGCACTGCGACTTGAACCATCACGCCATCGGTATCAAACCACAATTCAGTTAAGCCAGATTCCGCCGCACTTTCCTGGGACTTAACTAAGGCAGCTCGGAATTCTCGCTCGGCATCGGGTTGGATTTCATTAGGACTAATTGATGGCTGTGCCTCTAAGGTTGGAGCAGAAATTCCAGACTCTGTAGCAGCCCCTGAATCTGGTGATTTGTCCCCACAACCAGTAGCAAAAGTCAGCACTGCCAATGCGGTTAGGCCCAATCCGATCGGGCGGAATTTTGAGTTAGGCGTGCGCAAAAGGTTCATTAGTTCCATCGTAACTTGAATACCTATAACGTCAGTTTCCCTCGATAGAATGGGGTTTCCTGCTTCCGGCAACCAGTCGGAAAGCCTTATCGGATGTTGAGTTTCATGGATCGCGTAGACGCTGTTGTAAATCTGTCCAAACGTCGGGGATTTGTTTTCCCAAGTAGTGAAATTTATGGTGGATCTCGATCTGCCTGGGACTATGGACCACTTGGCGCAGAACTCAAGGAAAATGTCCGTCGGCAATGGTGGAAAGCGGTAGTTCAATCCCGCGAAGACGTAGTTGGCATCGACTCTGCCGTAATTTTGGCACCACAGGTTTGGGCTGCATCCGGACACCTGGCAACTTTCACTGATCCGCTAACTGAGTGCACCTCATGTCACAAGCGGTTCCGCGAAGATCATTTGCTTGAAGAATTCGAAGAACGCAAGGGCCGCGCACCTGAAGGTGGCTTAGCTGGCGTACCTTGCCCTAACTGTGGGACTAAGGGCGAATTCACTGAACCAAAAATGTTCAATGGAATGTTGTCTACAAACCTTGGCCCAGTCATTGATGAAAACTCACTTCATTACCTACGTCCAGAAACTGCGCAAGGTATTTTCACAAACTACGCAAACGTCGCTGCATCTTCACGTAAGAAGCCACCATTTGGAATTGGCCAAACCGGCAAGTCATTCCGCAATGAGATCACACCAGGTAACTTCATTTTCCGAACTCGCGAATTTGAACAAATGGAAATGGAATTCTTTGTTCCACCTGGCACTGACGAGCAATGGCATGAGTACTGGCTCGAAGAGCGTTGGAATTGGTATGTAGACCTAGGTCTATCAACGGATAACTTGCGTCGCTTTGAACATCCAAAAGAAAAGCTTTCGCATTACTCCAAGCGCACAACAGACATTGAATACCGCTTCCAATTCGGCGGTAGTGAATTCGCTGAACTTGAAGGTATTGCAAACCGCACTGACTTCGACTTGAAAGCACACATGGAAGCTTCCGGCAAAGACTTGTCATTCTTTGATCAAGAATCTGGCGAGAAGTACGTGCCGTACGTAATCGAACCTGCAGCCGGACTAACTCGGGCAGTACTGGCATTCATGCTTGAGGCCTATGACGAAGATGAAGCGCCTAACACCAAGGGTGGCGTTGATAAGCGCGTAGTGATGCGTTTTGATAAGCGCCTGGCACCAGTAAAGGCAGCAATCTTGCCGTTGTCTCGCAATGCTGACCTGAGTCCAAAGGCAAAGGACTTGGCAACCGAACTTCGCAAGAACTGGAACATTGAATTCGATGATGCTGGTGCAATCGGTCGTCGCTACCGTCGTCAAGATGAAATCGGTACTCCATATTGCATAACCGTTGACTTCGAAACCTTAGAAGACAACGCAGTAACTATTCGCGATCGAGACACTATGGAACAAGAGCGCGTTGGGCTTGATTCTGTTGTCTCTTGGTTAGGCTCTCGCCTCGTCGGCTGCTGATGTTTGCAGATTTATTAGCCACTGATCCGGTCATCGAACTTGCGCCTATGGCGGGAGTTACGAACCGAGCGTTTCGCAGAGTTTGCCGTGAGGCTTCTACTCAGATGCGAAATGCTGCAGGTCAAGTCGACGTTGATCACACGGTTTACGTTGCCGAGATGACAACTTCCCAGGCTTTGTTGATGCGCCATCCAGAAACCTTGGACTTAGTCACTTTTGATTCGGATGAAAAAACCCGAAGCGCTCAGCTTTATGGAGTCGATCCAGACATTGTTGGCGCGGCAGTAAAGATGCTGGTCGATGAAGACATGGCAGATCATGTTGATTTGAATTTCGGATGCCCAGTCCCAAAAGTCACTCGTAAGGGTGGCGGTAGCGCATTGCCTTGGAAACGCGATCTGTTTTCCAGCATTGTTAATTCAGCCGTAAAGAATGCCCAAGGCAAAGTACCAGTGACGGTAAAGATGCGCGTTGGTATTGATGCTGATCACATTACTTATTTAGATGCTGGAAAAATTGCATCTGAGGCAGGCGTAACTTGGGTTGCACTGCATGGCCGAACTGCAGCTCAGTATTACGGTGGCAAAGCAGACTGGACCACCATTGCCAGACTCGTTGAACACATTCCAAACACCCCAGTGTTGGGTAACGGTGACATTTGGTCGGCGGCTGATGCCCAACGGATGCTCGATGAAACTGGCGCTCGGGGAGTAGTGGTTGGTCGAGGATGTTTAGGACGACCTTGGTTGTTTGGTCAGATTCGCGCCTCGTTTGCCGGTGAACCAGTTCCGGCTGAACCCAATGCTGGAGTGATTGTTGATTTAATGCGACGTCATGGTGACTTGTTAGTTGAAATGCATGGCGATGAGTTCCGAGGCTGTCAGGAAATGCGCAAGCACATGGCTTGGTATCTAAAGGGTGTTGTGGCAGGCAGCGAAACTCGTGGCGCACTGTCGTTGATTTCTAGTCTGAAAGAATTCGACGACTTGTTAAGCACAATTAATCGAGATCAAATTTTGGATGAAGAGTTAGCCAAACTTCCACGCGGCAGAACTACGCCGGATCGTCGAGTTAACTTGCCTGATGGCTGGCTAAATTCCCAGAGTATGTCGCTAACTGAAGTTGAAACAGTTCGGGAAGCCGAATTAGCGGTCAGTGGTGGATAAATGTTAGGCACCTATACCGAATTTGATACGCAGCGCTGGGTTAACGAACCAAACAAAAGTGTTGAACGAACTGAGTTTGCTCGAGATCGCGCCAGAGTTATGCATAGCTCGGCACTGCGGCGCCTTGGTGTGAAGACTCAAGTCATGGAAGCTGGTCAAGAAGACTTTCCACGCACTCGTCTGACGCATTCTCTAGAAGTTGCCCAAGTTGGACGCGAACTCGGTTCGGCATTGGGATGCGACCCGGACTTAGTTGATACTGCATGTCTTTCTCATGATCTTGGTCATCCACCATTTGGTCACAATGGCGAGACTGCGCTAAATGAATTAGCTAAAGACATAGGTGGTTTCGAAGGAAACGCGCAATCTTTCCGATTGCTTACTCGCTTGGAACCAAAAGCTGTTAGCCCAGCAACTGGCCCACGTCCTGGACAAACTATTGGGCTGAATTTAACTCGAGCCTCGCTTGATGCCGCATCAAAGTATCCGTGGACTAAACAACCTGGTGAAGTTAAATTCGGAGTTTACGAAGATGACGCAGATGCATTTGCTTGGGTGCGCGAAGGTGTAATCGGAACCGCTTCATGTTTTGAAGCTCAAGTTATGGATTGGTCTGATGACGTTTCATATTGCGTGCATGACATTGAAGATGCAGTATTTGCCGGACACGTAAACATAGACATTTTGAAATCCAGTACTGGCCGCAGCGAAGTCGTTGAAGTTGCCCAAAAATGGTACGGATCAGATTTTGCAAAAGCAGAACTGGACGCGGCGCTAATTCGAGTTAGCTCGCTGCCAAGCTGGCCAGCATCATTTGATGGCACTATGCGCTCTTTGGGAGAACTCAAGAACCTAACAAGTACTTTGATCGGTCGCTTCTGTATTGCAGCTCAGCAAGCTACCCAGGCTGAGTATGGCCAACGACCGCTAACTCGATATCAGGCATCTCTAGTGGTTCCAGACGAGGCTCGATATGAAGTCACTGCACTCAAGGCGCTAGCAGCCAGATTTGTAATGAATCGAGCTGGCGCCGATGAAATGTATTCCAGGCAGCGTCAGCAGATTCAAGATCTAGTTGAATTCCTGAACCAGGACCCAGAAGCCAATCTGGATCGATTCCACACGAATCTCTGGCTTGATGCTGGGTCATCGGATGCTAAATTCCGCGTAGTTATTGACCAGGTTGCTGCGCTCACAGACGTAAGCCTTGTGCAGTGGCACCAACGTAGCTGCACGTAACATAGGGGACGTGGCAGGAAAAATTCGCGAAGAGGACGTTACCTCAGTTCGCGAGCGAGCCCGAATCGATGAGATTGTTCGCGAAACTGTAACCCTTAAGTCCGGTGGCGGTAGTTATAAGGGGCTGTGCCCATTCCATGATGAGAGATCACCTTCATTTCACGTGACGCCAAGTAAAGGTTTGTATCACTGCTTTTCCTGCGGTGAAGGTGGCGACGTTATTACCTTCGTGCGCAAAATCGATGCCCTCTCATTTACCGAAGCGGTTGAAAAACTCGCAGTCAAGTACGGGATCGTATTGCGCTATGAAGAAGGCAGTGGCAATTCATCTGGGCAGCAAGGTCAACGAGCTCGGTTAATCGAAGCCCACAAAATCGCCGGTGCGTTTTACAAAGCGCAGCTATTAACTCCCGAAGCACAGCACGCCCGAACTTTTTTAACTGAACGTGGTTTCGATCAAGCATCCTGGGATCTATTTGGTGTTGGCTATTCACCATCTGGCTGGGATGGTTTGCGCAATGAATTACGCAGCAAAGGTTTCACTGAAGAAGAAATGATCACCGCAGGTCTTGCCGTATCAGGCCAGCGCGGCGCTTACGATCGGTTCCGCGATCGAGTGATGTGGCCGATTCGTGATTCAAGTGGCGACACCATTGGATTCGGTGCTCGCAAACTTACTGAAGCTGATCAGGGACCGAAGTATTTAAACACCCCGGAGACTCCGATCTATCGCAAGTCACAGGTTCTCTATGGAATTGATTTAGCGCGCAGAGAAATGGCGAAACAGCAACAAGCAGTTGTCGTCGAGGGATACACCGACGTAATGGCTTGCCACTTAGCTGGAATTACCACTGCTGTTGCAACTTGTGGCACTGCCTTTGGCGCAGATCACGTAAAAATGCTTCGTCGCATCCTGATGGATGATGATACGAAGCACGCTGAAGTCGTTTTCACATTTGATGGTGACGCAGCTGGGCGCAAAGCAGCACTAAAGGCCTTTAGTGAAGATCAAAAGTTTGTCGCCTCAACTTTTGTGGCTATTGAACCGCACGGTTTAGATCCTTGCGATTTGCGATTGAAGCATGGCGATGAGGCCGTAAAGAATTTGATCTCAACCAAGATTCCGCTCTTTGAATTCGTAATGAGATCCACTGTTGAAGAATTTGATCTGGATACCGCTGAAGGACGTGTTGCAGCCATGCGCGCGGTAGCACCAGTGTTAGCTGGCATCAAGGACAGTGCGCTTCGTCCGGAATACATCCGAACTGTAGCTGGCTGGCTTGGTATGGATGATGCCGCAATCAGAAACGAAATGAGCGCCGCAGGTCGTAAATCAGCACCACAGCAATCACGAGCTCAAAGCACTGCATCGTCGCAAGCTGCGCAAGTAGAACGCGAAGCATTGAAATGCGTATTGCAAACCCCACACTTGGTTGGGTCATGGTTTGAATCACTTGAAGAAAGTGTGTTCACTGTTCCAGCAGCTTCTGCGGTCTATGCCGCGTGCGTGGCAGCTGGGAACCCACTGGAGTTTGATTCAGCGCAAGTTTGGATCACAAAAGTTCTCGAGCAAGCACCAGATGATGAAATCAAATCTCACGTCCGAGCAATGGCTGTCGAGCCGCTGCCAAACGATGTGCCAGATGCACGATATGTTCAGGCAGTCTTGGCCAGAATCCTTGAGATGGATGCTGGTAGGCGAGTAGCAGAAATCAAAGCAGCACTGAGTCGAGCTGAAGATGGAACCGATGAAGTGGATCAAGCTCGATTGCTGACTGATCTGCTATCGCTAGAAAGCTATCGCCGAGATATGCGCAACTTTGCAGTTGGTGACATTTAGTGGGTTGGTTTAAGCAAGCACCAGCTTTGCCACCTGAGTTAGCACAAGCGATTAGCTCACATGGTCGCTTGCTGGACTGGGCAAGTCATTCTGATGGCCTGATTGCAATTACCAAAAACTCATTGGTAGACATTTCGGGCGGTGTAACAACCGTAACATCATGGACAGATTCGCTTCAGGCTAAATGGGAACCACCTCAGTTAACTGTGATATTTCAAGGTCAGTCAGACGCAAAACCTAGCGCCCGATCCTGGACTTTGGATGCCGAAAGTCAATTGCCACGGGCAGTTCGCGACCGGGTTACCTCGGCTGTTGTAGTGGATCGGGTCTTTGAATTACCTAATGCCGGCAAGGTCAGATTCGTGGCACGCAGGGACGAAAACCGTACTTACTGGAGTGCGATTTCAGATGATCTGGCGGCTAGTCAATCTGAAATCGGCCAAGAAGAAATCGCAAAGGCCTTGGTAGAACTTCGGTCATCGTTCGGGATATAGGGCGTTTCGCCACAGCCACTGCATTTTGTTAAGATTGTCTAGTTAATCCCCTGTAGCTCAATTGGCAGAGCACTCGACTGTTAATCGAGTGGTTATTGGTTCGAGTCCAATCGGGGGAGCGCATAAAAAAGCCGACCGTTACTGGTCGGCTTTTTCGTTTTCAAGTCTTAATTCTTACCAACTAGCTTCAGCTCGCCACATTCCACTTGGTCCAGATCTGCGAAGAATTGCAGCCTTCATTTCATTGAAGTTCGCTACGTATTGTGCATAGATTTCCGGGCTCGTTGTGAAAGTCAAAATCTCATCGTTCCACTTTTGGCCTGGTGAAGTGATGTTCGGAGTTCCCGAGATCACAACTTGTTGACGCAGTTGTTTTCCTGGTTTTCCATACATGCCATCAATGGCTATGTACTTTTGGTGCGAATACCATCGTGAGCCTGAGGCATCGGCAACATTCTCAAGCTTTGCTCGGTTGTCAGCCTTATCAAATGCTGTGATCTTAAGTGGTGTCGAAACACACATACTCAAAGAGCCACCAGTTGATTTGTTCTTGGCATTAAACCAGCAGTAGCCACCAGGCTTGTTGATTGTTGGAATGGCGCCTTGCAGTGAACCATTTTTACAAACCTTGGCCGTAACCATTCGATTTTTACCTGCGTCGAACACCAGTGCTGGAGCAGTTAGTTTTTGGACTTTCCCCTTTTTGGTCGGGAAAGTTGAAAGACAGTCAGCTGCGCCCCAAGCACTTGGTTTATCACCATTAGGTATGAAGTCATACTTTCCAGTTCTGGTATTTAGTGCCTTGATGCGCTGATCCATGTCGGTGTAAATGATTTGCACATTACAGCCGCCATTATTGGCACGGGATGCGAAAGCCTTCTTCCAAAGTTCCATCGCTGGTGCATTACGAGTGAATACGAACATGTTCACGTAGATCTGAGTACGCATGGTCTTCTTACCAACTTTGTAAACGCACTTAATGTCGCGCAACATAGTCAAAACGTCATCTGAACCAGTTTTTGGATAAACGTAGTAAGTCGTAGTTTTGCTGTCAGTCTTCATTTGGCGGTAGGCAGTTGCTTTACTGGCGCCTCGAGCAGCATTAGCTAAGTCTGCGTAGTACTGATTCATTGAGGCAAAAAGAGTTTTATCGTTAACCACGACAGAGGCATTGTTGAATCCAACTTTTGCCTGTTCGTAAGTTGGGTTAACTGAAGAAATACCAACGACATTCTTGGCTGATCCAGCGCGAGTGATCATGAAGAACTTGGAATGCAGCGCTGGATACTCGCCTTCACTTTCGTCTGGGAAAACTATGCCAGCTGGAGCTGGTGGAGTTAGACAGCCCGAGTTGCATGAACCTAACCAGCTACCAGCATTCTCTGAAGCGTTAGCTGTTGCATCTGTGATGTTGCTGCCTAGAACAGCGCGGAGAGTGTTAACAGCGGTAAACGAAGAAGATGAAGATTTGGTTGCGTGGCTATTAACCAGAACTCGAACGTTAACACCGTTGCGATGAGCCTGGATTAAGTGGTTCACCATGTTGTCATCGGTGAATGAGAACCAGGACATCGCAATAGTTGATCCAACCGGCGCGCAGTCGATCATGTTGTTAATGCGGTTTGTAATTGCGAACCGTGAATTAGAAAGCTTTCCGTCTCGTGAGGTTCCAGCAATTGGGTTATTAAAAATAGTTTCAGTTTTTGGAACCCAGCCACCACAGTCGCGCGGTTCGCTGACGTTTACGGTTATGGTTGCTCCGGCAGCGCCAGCAATAACTTCGCTGTATTGGTCTAAGGCAAGCGAGGTTTGACCGTATTCATCGGTTGCAGTCACTGCGAACGTTGCTTTAATCGAGTTATCTGCCGGAGTTTGGAAGCCACCAGCAGGTGTAAAGGTTGCAGTTGTGGCATCTGCCATTGACGCTGAACCGTTTGCTGCAGCAACTGCAGTAACACTGTAGGAAAGCGTGCCGTAACCACCTTGGCAGCCGCCAGAACGAAGCGCTTCGTAAGCAAGCGGAACGTTAAGCGCAGTATTAATTGAAGTTGATGTGGTGAAAATCTGACACGTCGGCGGCGCAACTGGTTTTACGCTTACTGGAATAATCAGTTTCGTACTGCCCGAATATCCAAAATCAGTTTGATTGACGTTATAAGCCTGATTTGCAAAAACGATTAAGTTTCCTTCGACTGCTCCAGTTGCCGTAATAGAAATCAAACCATTCCCATCAACAGTTGCAGAGAGACCTACTGGCATGGTCAAAGCATCAACTGAGTAAGTAATTGTTGGAGTCTGATTAACAATCGGTGTCAGAGTTGGAGCTGAACTTGGACTTGGTGTAACTGTCGGAGTTGGGCTTACGGTTGGAGTCGCGGAAGGGGTTGGGCCCACTGAGTATTGAGCGCAACTTAGCTGAACAGTTTTTGACCCACCAACAATGAACTTTAAAGTTGAAGTTCCAGGATCAGTACATGTTGGACCAAGGTCGCTCACTACCTCGGTAGCCATTGGAACAAATTTTGATGCTACTGGGCCAGACTTCACCGATGTCTTAGCCACGGCAGGGGATTGTCCGGTTTCAGCCACCATTGTCGCCAACAAACTGGCAGCCACAAGACCTGTGACTAGGCGTCGCTTTCCACTAAACATTGCACTCCGCATTGATAAATCCCCACCAAATAACTCTTTAATCGTAACCGAGAACTTTCAGTGTCCAAGCCCTTGAAGGTTGATTTAGAACGATTTGGATGAATCTTGGGTGAATCTATTGGAACGGCAGGATTTGTGGCGCGAAATCGCAACATATGATGGTCAAATGCGTCGAATTGCTATTGCCATTGCAGGCCTATTAGCTATTGGCGCTATTTCAAATGCCCCTGCCGGTGCAAGTGTTCCGGCCGCCAGTGAGCCTGTTGCTTATAAGTACCGCTCTTGCAGTTATCCAAAAGGTAAGCCTGGTGAATACAAGCCAAATTCCGCATCTTGGAAAGCTCAGGGTTTTGCTGATGTTGTTAAGGGCATAGACATATCAGTTTGGCAGCACCCGGATAACCAACCGATTGATTTTGCTGCCCTTAAATCTGAATACGACGTCTCATTCGTAGTGATCAAGGCATCTGATGGTGGCACTCGGGGCAACGACAATGCCAAGAAATGGTTCCCAATCGATAGTGCTGCGGCGCGCGCTGAAGGCTTAGTTGTTGGTGCATATCACTATGCCCAGCCCGGCAACATGGATTCCAACACCATTACCGATGCAAAGTTGCAAGCCAAGCGCGCAGTTGAGCAAGCTGAAGGTGCAAAAGTCGGCGACCTGCCACTTAGTTTGGATGTTGAAGAACTTCCTTGTGGCTGGACCATTCAAAGATTGGCTAAGTGGACCAGTGCATTCTTAGTCGAAGCCGAAGCCCTCACAGGTCGCACTCCGATCATTTACACCAATGGCACATTCATCGCCAGGTTGCAAGATGCCGGCGCAACAGATTTGTCTCGTTACCCACTTTGGCTTGCAAAGTGGGGACCAAAGCTTGGCACTGATCCAAAAGAAATGCGGATCTGGAATAACGATTGGTTAATTTGGCAGTTCACAGCTGATGGGAAAGTAAGCGCAGTGCCATCGAGCACTACTGACTTAAACGTATTCAAAGGAACTCCAGAAGAGTTCCAAGAATTTGTTAACCGTTAAGCAAACGCTGCTTCAAGTGCAACTTCAACCATTGCTTTAAATCCAGTTTCCCGTTCTTCAGATGAAGTTTTCTCATGCGTACGAATCATGTCGCTGACGGTGCAAATTGCAAGAGCGCGGCGACCATACTTTGCAGCAATTGTGTAAAGGCCGCTGGCTTCCATCTCAACACCAAGTACGCCATGAGCTTCAAGTACGTCTAGCGCATTGCTGTCGTCATAAAACAAATCCATGGAAGCAATGCCACCGACGTGATAAGTCACGCCGTGCGCAGCAGCAGCATCTACGGCAGCCTTCAACAAGTCATAGTTTGCAATCGGCGCGAAATCTAATCCACCAGTAGCACGACGATTAGTTCCAGAGTCAGTTGATGCGGCCATGCCGATGATTACATCGCGCAGCTGCGTCTTACCTAAACCGCCGCAAGTGCCAATTCGAATTGCTGTCTGTACATCAAAATCTTTGAACAACTCCGTGACATAAATCGAAATCGATGGAATGCCCATGCCAGTACCTTGAACTGAAACGCGATTGCCTTTGTAGGTTCCGGTGTAGCCAAACATATTGCGCACTGAGTTGTATTGAACTGCGCCTTCAAGCATGTTTTCCGCAACCCACTTGGCCCGCAAGGGATCTCCGGGCAGCAGGATAGTTTCAGCAATGTCGCCTTTATTGGCACCAATATGTACAGTCATAGCCACTAATGTACTGGGCTGTTCGATTAAGGTTG
>Ga0315909_10007529_pt1 | contig 12144 bp, 8 predicted proteins | sample LakEriMetagenome_11_FD_203527 | JGI IMG/M metagenome (GOLD analysis project Ga0315909, IMG submission 203527) | Freshwater fungal communities from buoy surface, Lake Erie, Ohio, United States - Buoy 2 MA125 | ecosystem: Environmental > Aquatic > Freshwater > Lake | place: USA: Lake Erie, Ohio...
AGGTCTAACTAAGCGGTGTGGTCGCTACCGTACGTCTCTACGGACCTTCATTAAAATCCTAGCACAAGAAGAAGGGGACACAAGCGCTCGGATGCCTGTGTCCCCATTTATCAACGAAGGAGATGATGTGTTAATTATGGATTAGAGATTAGCCCGTTGCAAGCCAACCACGCCCTTTTGGGTCTCAGCCATTCCAGATGCTGACTGGTATTCGGCTTGGCGCTTTTGACGTTCTTTTTCTAATTTTGCTTGAGATTCGGCATTTCCTGTTGATGCAAGAATTACGTCTTGAGCGTTTACTCCAGCCATTTCTCCAGATACGCTAGTTGCTGCTAACCCTGCGGTCCTAGAAGTTTGAGCAAATACTGTTTCAGCTACTATCGCGTCTTCTCTGGTGGGAGCCACTCTCTGCGCTAGTATTTCTGCTTCAGATTTAGTTAGACTTAACCCACTTCTTGCGGCAGATGCAGCCAAAATAGCAGCATTACCAGCGGCCACAGTGCCAATAGTTTCTTTTCCTAATTCAGGATCTAGGAAAAACGCTGCAACCTGATTTTCGCTAACTCCATACAGAGATTGAAGTTGTTGTTTAATTTCAGGATTTGCCTGGCTAGCGGCTTGTTGAGCAATAGAAGCGCGAGCAGCTACTTCTCCAGTGCTTAGATCGTTACCAATCATTTTGGCTAAATACGTCGTATTGCTGTAAAACTGTGCTGGAACATTGGCTTTTTTAAGGACTTCTCTATAGGAATCCTCTAATTCAATGTACCTTGCTTCAGACAATTCAGACATAGTGGTTGTTTCACCCCGAGCCATTGAATCTTGAATGGCTTTCCTGCGCATTTCGTTACCGGCAAATCTAAGTTTATATTGATCTGTTTGGCGTATTTGCGCTGTTGCTGTTGAGGTAGCGACATTTCCAGCCGCGTCGGTATTGTCAAGGATAGCTTTTTGGATAGCATCAACAAATGCTGGGTCAGTTAATCCGTAACTAGCAAATGTGTCAGCAAGAAGTTGCTTGGCATTTTTCTGTTCAAACGTTAAATTAGCCATAACTTATCTCCTAAATCCAAATTGCTTAAGAACTTGATCGGCTGCACTAAGCATAGATTCTTTTGCATTTCTTGTGTTTAACCATTCGTCTGTGGATCTAATTTCTCTAGCAAAAGAATCTTCATCCATTATTTGATACTCGCCTTTTTCGTTTCTATTAGATAGCGCTTTCTTTACAAATTTGTTATCTAATCCTACGTTAAGGTCGTTTTCTTCCATCAACTTTGAGTAAGTTGAAATAAAGGGATCGGCAATAGCACGAACGCTTAGTCCAGCATCTATCTTGTCTTTTAGTGCTGGGTAAAGAATTTGGGCCTGTTCCTTTAATTGTTGTTCAAGATTAGCTTTTGCTGCAACTGGATCTTCGGTTCCTACTATAGATTTAATCGAGTTTGAAATAAAAGACTGGGTTGGGTTTACCCCGTACTGTTGGCGGTAATTATCAATAAGATCTTGGACTTGTCCGGCAACGCCATCTAAGTCTTCAGAAGGATCTGGAATCTTGTCAGACATGTATCCAGCGATAAAGGCTCTTTCGTCAAACCCCTTTTGGCTTTCTGTCTGCCTTCCACTTTTTGAGGTTTTGGTAATGCTAGGCGCTGCTTTTGCTCCAGCTCGAAGTGCTTTAACAAATGAATTTTGTTCAGCTTCGGTAGGAGGTCTTCCTAAAATTGCGTTGTATGCAGATACGGCACGTTCTTTGGCTTGAGAATCGCTGTAGGTAGCAAAGGCTTTAGAAGTTCCACCACCGCCAGTTGTGCCAGAAGTTCCCCTACCCATCAAAGACATTGCATCGAAAACGGTAGCATCTTTATTTCCACCAGCATTAATTTTTGCTGTCATGTTTAGAGCGCTACTATAAGCGCTTGTAAATTGAGAAAGGTTAGCATCTGGTTTTACTAGACCAGATGAAATAAGAGCGTTGGCAATTACTGTGGCATCTGATCTACCCATTGAGTACGCGCCAGCAAAGTTCTCTACGGCAGCCTTAACTGTGGATTGACCAAAAGCAGGAACCATTCCTACACCCTGTTGTCTTCCCCCAGGAGTTCCATAAAAAACAGGTTTAGGAACAGTTACCATTGAATCCGAGTAATCATCTTCAATGTGATACGGATTATGACTCATTTGATTTACCTTACTTCGGTTGATCTACAGCGAATGTATCGCTTTCGAGGAATTTGTAAAAATAGTATTTTGCAGTTTCGTTTTGTAGATACGGCATAATTCTTTCTCCATAGACTTCTTTCATTTCTTTAGTTGGAGTAGCTTTACCCGTATCTCTAGCGGCTTCTACTAACAAATCTCGTTCATTTATGATTCCTTCAATATCAAACCAGTAGGAATCTTCTGGAAGGCTATTCCTAAATTTCTCATCATTTAAGGCTACCTTCATAGCACGTACAAAACCAACAGAAGAAGCTGGTCCCGAAAGTGCTGTGTATTCTTGCCACCATTCAGGATTTTGCTTTCCTATGTCTTCAAGGCGCTTGCGTTTAATTTCGTTTAATCCTTCGGCTGCATTGGCATAGCGAGAAATTTTGCGGCTCTTTAACTCGGCTTCATAGTTTTCGTTTTCAATAAAGAATTTAGCCCAACCGTCACGTACTTGTTGGTTAGCGTATCCTTCTTCTGCGGTTAAAGTTACGCGATCTCCAGTCTTTTTTTGCCAGTAACTAGCGTAAGGGTCTCTAAGAACTGGGGCGCCAACGTTTTTGTTTGTAATCATCTGGATAAATGGTAATGAGTCTTCTCTAGATAGACCAGTTTCTGCAAGCGCTCTTTCAATCATTTCGCCATGTTCCATGCGGAGTGCTACTGCATCGGTGGAAGCTGATGAACCCGCTAGGTTTTTGCTTCTAGAAATAGCGATATATCCCATGTCTGGGTAATCTTCTAGCCACTTGTCGTAGGCTGTTACACCGTATTTAGTTTGGTAACCGCGGTATAACTCAATGTAACCTGACATCGGGCCTTCGTAACTTGGAATAAAACCAAAAGATAAATTAACTGCTAAACGTAACGCTGTAAATGAAGACGCTTCCTCTCCTGACATTTCCCATAGCATTTCGTTATTTTTTAATACGTCGTTACTTAAAGGTTGTTCTTCTCCAGTTCTAATTCGATCTAGGTGATTCTGGAACATTACAAGTTGTGTGCGCTCAAAGTCATTGTTGCTTGGTCCGTTGATTTCTGATCTAACATCACCTGTCATTAGAGTTGAAAGTCTGCGGTTCCATGCAGACTGGAATGGTGCGTACCATTTGTCTGACGGGTAAGGCGAAGCAAAAATTTCCATTATGTCGCGCTTAGGAATTGGAATACCAAAAACTTCTGTAGCTTCCGCATCTAGGGCAGGATTGTTTTTAATGATTTCGTTAGCAGCAATTTGAACTGTTGGTCCTACACCAATAATACTTTGACCAGCTTTTGCCCAGCGAGCAATTTTGGCAATAGATTCTTCGTCTTGTCCTGGTAAAACATCTGGTGTTTCCATACGAAGCCCAGCCATCAACAGGTTGAATGAGTTTACGCTCCATCTCCACTCATTTTGGCTTTTCAACGCATTGCGTAGTGCCAGAGGCATTACATTACTAAATCCATTTTCGTCGTAAAATCCTGGAGGTATTTTGAACATTAGGAATTTATTTCCCTTTGAGTCTTCAGTAGCATTGGTATTGATTTGGTTCCATGCGTAAATCAATCGCGCTGACTTATCTGGGTTTCTGTATGCAAGTTTTCCAGTGCGCTTGAATGTTGAATACTGAGCTTGGAAGAATGGCGCTATAACTGGTATTGAATCACCAATAGAGTTTTTGCGAACCACTCGATACAAGTATTCTCTAGACTGTTTTACTGCCCACTTTCGAGCAATAGTTTGAGCCTGAGCCATATCTAAATCGCTTGGTTCTAAGATCCCATTGGCTTCCCAAGTTTTCCAAATTTCATCTAACTTATTGGTGTAAACGGCTTGAGCAAAAGGAGTCGATACGTAAGCATCTTCTGGATATTCTCCAATTACTCTAAATATTCGACGGAACATAACATCAGTAATCCACTTGTTTGCCTTTTCAGCCAAACTTGTATCTGGATTTTGCCAGATACTTGAAGATTCAAATGTTTCTCCATGAATAGGCTTTAGTTCTGCGTTTCTAGCGGCTATGCGTAAATCTGCTGTAGTAACGACTCCTTCGCCTCTACCCAAAGCGTCAGTGGCTAGGCGTTCGCGAACCAAAGTTTTCATTGCTTCATTTGGTAAGTAATCATCAACCATGGACTTTACAAAATCCAAATAGTTAATTTCAGGAGATTGGTATTTATCTACTATTAGATTTTGTACGTTAGCATCTTTTGAAGGATAGTATTCATAAATTGGTTGTCCAAGATCAGTTTCTCCAACTTTAACCCTGACAGCCTCTCCGCCCATAACAACTTTTTGAGAAGCAGGTTTTCCGGCTTTTCGGCTTGCTCCGCCTTCTTTTTGGGCTTCAGCGATATCTTCTTGCCAATTTAATTTTCTTAATTCTTCTTTACCGGCAGGAGTATTTAGGTATTCAAGTATTTCTTTATCTGATTGTCCTTGAATAACTCTCATGGCTGTGCGTGAACCACGGAACTGTTGATTAACGGCTGTTGCTAGTGAAGCAAAATAAGAATCGTCTGTTGGGTGGATGCCCGCAAAATCACCAGTTCTGGCTAGTCCCATTTCTTCAAGCATTGAGTAGATAGGGCTTGAATCAAAGTTTAATCTTCCACCAGAACTAACAAGCGCTCTAGTGGCTTTTCCTTGAGGACCTTCGTAAACTCCAGCAAACTCTAAGGGGCCGATTCTAACCTTTGTTTTTGCTATAGACTTTTGGGTTCCAAAACGCTCTCCCTTGGCGGCAACGCGCTTTGCTATCTCAGCTAGTTTTTGGTACTCAAGATTTATTTGCGTATCTATTCTAGCAATCGCTGCTTCAGGGTAAACAAATCCACTGCCAGAAAAATCAGGATCTCCTAGAAGTTCGTCGGCGGTATCCATCATTCCTTGTTTTTGTTCTTCAAGTAATTTAATGGTGTCTGTAGCAAACTTTTCGTAGTCTCCCCAGACAAATTGCTTAGGGGTTAAAGATCTTAATACTGAAGAAGCTGTTTCTGCAGTTGAACCAGACATGTCAATACCAGCTTGGTATCTAGCTGCAACATCCTGGAAGTATGAGTATCTATTTGATATAAAGTTTTTGGAGGCTTCAGTCATTTTGCCAACGCTGAACATGTTGGAAAGACCTTTATCGTATTGGGATAAGACCATCCATTCTGAAAGAACGTTGCGCTGTGGATATCCTAGACGCACAAGAACGTCAGCCCGCCAAAAGCGATCTACTGTTGCCCATGTAGGCATAATCCATTCTTCTTTTGCTTTACGGCTATTCATTGCGATGGTTTTCCAGGTTCCCTTATCCTTGGAAAAGTCAGCCATGTATTTATCTAAAGCATCAGCATCAATCATTGGAACCGCGTAATCCAATTGTGACTCTAAAACAGGATTTGAAATAAGAGTTTGATTTGAATCAACTGCAAAAACTTTATCTTTCTTAAAATCTGCAATTGCTCTAGCGCGTTCTTGCTTGAACTTATTCCAAACAAATTCCCACGTTGGCATTTCTTTTACAGATCCGTCTGCGTTGGTAATTTTAGTAATAGTGTCGGCGATGCCATACTTTTCGGCTGTAGCTCTGATTACTTCTTTTTCAACTACTTCTTCTAAAATTCGTTTACGTGTTGTACCGTCTTTGGCTGAAACATAAGCATCCATCATGGAATTTTTAAGTTCAACATTTGCATCAAAGACTGGAGTGTTATCTAGGAATACTCTTAATTCCTTTACGCCATCGTAGTAATCCAAACCATCAACTGTTACAAGACCAGAAGGTTTTTCAAGATTTAATCGGTGACCAATCCACTGAGCAACATATACTGGCTTATGTAGTGGAGACCTTTGTATGCGTTCCCAGTTAAATTCTTTATTAGGCTTTCTGCGTACAGCCAAAGGCTTTAGAGTTCCGTCTTGAAGTCCCGCTCGCGTGATTGCTTTGTTAGCGCGGTAAGACTCAACTATTGGAGATAGTTTTCCAGCATTGGATACAGGAACTCCAGTTAAAGACCCAATCAAACTGTTGTCTGTTCTTAATAACTTGTCTAGGTAAGTGTCTTCGTTTCGAAGGTCAAGAACGTATTCTGACAACTTGGCTTTTTGGGCGTTAAGTCTCTTTTGAGTTAAGGGATCGTTTTCATCAATAGCGCGCTGAATGATTACTTCTACGTCGTCCATCTTTGTTTGAGCGGCATCAATTAATCTAACAAAACTTTGCTGTTGATTGTAAAGACGGAAGTAAGCAGCAGGATCAGATCCCTGAGCGATTAAAAGAACATCAGTGACTGCGCCCTCTCCTTTTTTGGCAGCAGCAGCTAGGGCTACAGATAAAAACTCACTGTCTACACCGAAGTCTCGAATTGTTCGGTGAGCATTAATTTCCTGCCAAGTCATTTGGCGATTAACAATTTGCTTTACAAATTCTGAAACTCCAGTAGCCAATGTAGGTTTTGGCGCTTCTAAACTATTTAGTTCGTCAATCTTTGTCTGGCGAGTTAATACACTGTCTTCAAGGGTTTTAACGTAAGACCGGTAATCGTCTACAAAGACTCCTACATCTAGGCTTTCGTCAAGCAATTCTTTTCCATCTAGTTGTCGAACATAATTAACTTCAGCTTTAATGCTGTCGTCAAACATTCTCATGTTATCTATTTCTTCAAGAACAGTTTTAGCGCGACTTAACTCAGGTCCTTCATTTATTAAAGCAAGTTTTTCTTCTGCTACTCTTTGTCCTGCTTCAGCATGGGTAGCTTGATGAACGTTCCAATCATTTGTTTTAACTATTGACTCTGAGCGAAAGTTATCTAAGTAACGTAAGCGGCCCGCCTTGGCTACTTTACCTACTGCAACTAATGGATCAAATACAAGTTGTTTACCAACGTCCAGTCCACCCGAAACATTTCGGAATACATTCTCAGCCCATGATGCTTCTGAAATTTTATTTCCAGCAGAATCTACGCGCTCTCCAGCTTCGTTGTATAAACGAGAATAAATTCTTTCTCGCATTTGATCGTTGTAAATGTTAATGTCAACGTTGTTAAGTTCAGCCAATGCACCATAGTCGGGAAGTAAATTGGTGTAATCAGCATAGTTGTCGGCAATAGCTTGACCAAAAGAAATTTCTTTACGACCATCCCACGCGCGGGCAATGGCATTACTGTATTCATCTTCTTGGGAGTAGGTATCTGGGTTAGCCATAAGCGCTGCGAATCCAACTGCTTCATAAGTTGGTTGATAAACGTATTTATCTAAAGTAGTAATTACTTCTGATCCAGCGGTTTCTTGATCGCCAATAACTAAGTTATCGAACGTTTGTTCGGTTACCTTTTGGGCAGTATTAGGAGACATACCCGCTTGAACTGCTTGCCTAGTAACTAACCCTTGGGCTAGCGGAATAGTGGCAGTTGGTTGGACACCAATAGATTTAAGTAAATTGCGTCCAACGCCACCTAGGGCTTTAGATCCAGAATCTAGAAAATCATCCCATAAACTCAACTTTGAGTACCTCTCAATGCGTCAACGATAACGTTATGATCTGGAACGTTAACGCCTGACAAATGCCACGCAAAGGGAGCATTTTCAAAACCAACAACTTCTAAAAAATCTGCAAACTTATTTATACGTCTCATTGTAATCTCAACCAACCTACAAACTCTCGGAACATTTCTGGAGCATCATCAGCCAATGCTTCTGCCTCAAAAAGAGGTTGCAAGGATTTTAACTTTTGTAAATCTGTATTCTGCGATCTACTTTGGCTCATCCCAGTCAAAATGTTTTCGTTGGGACGCTGCGTTGGAGCAGTTAAAGGTATTGGAGTTACTTGTGGTTGCGCAGGGGCTTGCGCTGACATTGCTTCCGCTGGAGGTGCTACAGACATTTCAGGGCTACCCATTGGAACGGCAGACTGAGCATCCATTAGTTTTTGATTCTCTCCATAAGGCATACCAGTAGGCGCTGCCTTTGGAATCTTTCCGTTCAAGTCGGTACGATTTCCGTACGCTTGCTTAGAGCGACCTCTTGGCATTATGCCCCCAGTGATGCTAGTAGTGCTTGAAGATCTGGAGCAGGAGCGCCACCACCGGTAGCAGCTGGACCAGCAGTAGGACCTGCAGTAGCAGGAGGCAATGAGCCAGGTTGCTCCATTCCCATGCCAGGAGCGCCCAAACCAGGTTGGGTTTCAGGACTGCCCATTGGTGCGGCTGTAGCCTGTCGTTCCTGAGCCATTTTATTAACCTTCTCTATTGCCTCCGCTAAAGGTAACTTATCAGTTAAAACGATGTTCATAATCTTGGCTAGGTCTGCAGGTGGAATTGTTCCAGCCTGAGCCTGCTGTTGAACTGACGCTAGAAGTGCTTGTTCTAACTGCTCCTGAATAACACGATCATGCTCGCGCTCTGGATCAGCAATCAGTGGGTCGACTTCTTGGGCGGAGCGCTTGGACATGGTTCCAAGACCGATTCTCTGTCCGAGTCCGACAACCAAGGCGTTAGCATCCGCACCAGCGTACGAGTAGTTAACGACGTTCTCGTCTGTCTCAAAGTCCTTATTCGGGATATAATCGACATGCTTGGCGTTGCGCGAGACATAGAACGAACGCCTCTGCTCGCCGAAATAAGTTTTAGCAATTGCGATGGCACGTTTGTTTTCCTCTTGCATAGAAGCGGCTAGAATTTCTTGTGCTTCCTGTACAGGGAAGTCAACAACAGCGCTAAGAATAGCATCGCCACGCTTACCGGTACGAACGTTAGTTGTGGATTCTCCACCAAACTCGGCAGGAATACCAGAAGTAATACGCATGGAACGCTCAAGGCGGTCAATAAGACTTCCAGATGCGGTACCTTGTGCTTGTCCAGCTTCCTTTAGATCTCCACCAGCTACAACGTTAACCATGCCAGTACGTCCATCGAACGGACCAGAGATGAACTTAGCGGATTCTCCTGGGCGGGAGATCAAGTAAGTGTCTGGGAAGATGCCACGCTCGACAGCGATAACTTCTAGCGCCATTAACTTAGCCTGCATTTGGTACATTCCGACTAATCCATCGAACTGACCCATTGGGCGATCAAGTGTGATGCGTCCTGGTACTACAGCTGGGCAGATACCGGTGCGGTTTACAACGCGCTCTAGTTCTACGTAAGCAGATCCCTGCATGTACTGGGCGTGTGGATCGGACTTGCTTCCAATAACAGCCATAACGGTTACTTCTCCGTCGACATACTCGACAACTTCAAAGATTTCGTGTGGCGAAGGGGCTTTACCGTTGGTGTTCAGTTTTGCAATGCGATCTGGATAATTTGTCTGTAACCACTTGTACGAACGACCAAAGGTAAAAATACAATCCAACGGGGTAATGTCGTCTGGATCTTCAGTTGGGGCAGCGTAGGTAGAAAGTGGTGAGCGTAATTCCCAGCGAGCGATACCGCGCTTGCGATCTGGACGCAGAACTACAGGGGATGAAGCGTAGCCAATCATGTGGCGAGCGCGACGACGAAGTTTCAATGGCATCTTGTTGGCTTCCCACCAACCAAGGGTTGCATCTTTGCGAGTTGAAGCGCGTTTTTCAGATGCGCGGTCACCAAGTTTTACTGGCGGGAAATACAAGTTAGGCATGGTAGAGGAAATACGCATGGCTGATTGGTCAAGACCAGTAGAGATTAAGTTTGCTACAGCAGCTTGTTCCTGACGATCCATTTCTGGAAGTGGCACAATGATGTCACCGTTGTAAGCGTCGCGAAGGCGAGCCATGTTATGCAGTAATGGGGATTGAGCCTGTTTGCGCTCTAGGAGCATCCCTACGATATCTTCAACGCTTGGCACTAAGCCTCCAGTAATCTAACTTTCAAAGTTTCCAGTAACCCGACGAGAGTAATACCTTCAATAGTACCAACATGATTACTACAAAGTGTAAAATCACCGTCAGAATCAATCCCCCACAGAACACGAAGACCATAAGTAGGAATTTGTATGTCAGATGCTTCAGCGAGGTCAGCAAAGTCAAGAAAGCCATTTTTCATCTGACCCATCGGGATCCACCCATCCAAGAAGGACGTTTGAACGAAACATTGTTTTGACCCACATGGAAAAGTCTAGGGGCGTTCCACTGCAAGAACCAATGCGCCATAACGCAGTCGTCAGTTTTTCCTTCTGGCCAAGTGCCTAATTCAGTAATCATCGGCTCCATTTTCTTACGGGAGCCGTCCATTACAGCACCAGGTAAACGCACACGACCATAACGGTAATGCGGAGCCAGCGTCTGTACGCCATAGTCTTCATCGGATTTATTTCTATGAGTGGAGTGGGGAACGATGTTAACCCCATTTATGGATTGCCAGCGCTTGACATGATCGTACTGCAAAAGGAAGCGTTGTGCAGCGTTTTGTTCAACGATGATGTAGGTAACTGGCCTACCCATGTCTTTGGCTCGTTCTACCCATTCATCCAGTAACCCAGAGAACTTGCCATCAGATTGGCTCCAGTCAAGGAAGTCGGGAGCATCCATTGGACCACGGTAAAGATCAAGCAGGTATTGGATCTCAGTTTCAGGCTGGTATAGCCACCACTGGACAGCCCAGTTCTTAGTAGGAGACGGGTCAGCTGTAATAACGCTAAACCAATCACCACCTAAGTTCTTGGGGATTTGTCCGATACCTCGATTTTCGTCCCAGCATCCAACGTAGTTAACGCCGTTGGCATCGGTACCTCCGTCAATCCACAATTTAGGGACTAACTGGTTGGCTGGATCGAAGTTCTCCTGCTGGTACATGACCAGATACCGGTCTTCGCGGTTAGCCTTTACGCGCTGGAGTTCTCGCCACGGCAAGCGGATTGGATCCAATAAGCATCCTTGAGGCCAAGGCTTTACGTTTTCGTGTTTACCTGTGCATAAATCGTCATAGTGAGCCTTGTAGACGATGTGCTTGTACTTTCTAGGGGCATCATCGGTAATTTCCCCCTCTTCGTCTACGTCGGTTAGATCTAGGACATAACGGTAAAGATCATCAGAAGCTAATCGCTGTCCCTGAAGAATCAAAAGGCCACCTGGTTCCAATCGAGATTCAGCTTCGTTCTCCCACCAAGTAGTTAAAGCCTCAAAATCGCCACGCATGGTCTTTTTATCCACAAGGTCGTCCCAGATGATGAAGTCGAAACGTCCACCAAGAAAACCAGAGTCCATACCGTAGGCAGTTACAGTGGATTCTTTATCATCAACAGCAACACCGCTAGATTGCTGGACTACAAACTCAGCCTTTGTCCACAGGTCGTTATTGGCAGGCTTGAATAACCCGAAGTCCTGAGCCATAGTTGCAGTCGCATCGGTAGCCACACCCAGTTCAACAAGTTTAGGATCGGCTCTTACAGCCAGTTCTCGCTCGAGAGTTCTACGTAGGCGGTTGGAGTACATACGGGCCTGTTGTTCTGTACGGGAGGCGACCATGATGCGGATAGACCGGTCACGGGCAATTAGCCATGCTGGGAGGTCGTGGGTGAACATGGTGGATTTACCAATACCAGGAGCGATGTTGATAACTAAGAACTCTTTCTGGGGACTAGCCAGTAGTTCAGTGATCTTATTGGCAGCCTCTACCGACCATGGGGTGCTAGCTCTTGCCATGTACCTCTGGCGGAAATAACCGAAATCTTCTAAAGCCCGTTTACCCTCTGGAGATGATCCAAGATCAATACTTAAACCACGAACAGCCATCAACCTAGATAGCCGAGAGTCACGGTTAGCTTGCTGTCGTGTTACCGTAGATACAGCAACCCCAACCTCTTTAGCTGCTCGCTCTACGGAGTAACCTTTCTCCCTAAGATCGAGGAACTTACCCCATACGTCGTCGTCTACTTGTCTACCGGCCATGGTTGAAGCCTAGCATTTGCAATAGATCTGGGGAGAACCTAATACACATACTCCCCCCTTGGTGCTGTCGGCAGACCCCCAGTTCTTAAATCAGTAA
>Ga0315909_10007535_pt1 | contig 12139 bp, 12 predicted proteins | sample LakEriMetagenome_11_FD_203527 | JGI IMG/M metagenome (GOLD analysis project Ga0315909, IMG submission 203527) | Freshwater fungal communities from buoy surface, Lake Erie, Ohio, United States - Buoy 2 MA125 | ecosystem: Environmental > Aquatic > Freshwater > Lake | place: USA: Lake Erie, Ohio...
ACAAATGATCAAGCGCACTGTCGATCGCTGGTTGTTGATTACCTGCTAGTAATTTTTTTAAAGCCAGATCCAGGCGTGTTCCCCAGCCGCGTTCTTCCAGCCGGCTGTAGGCGCGCGCAATGGATTGCGCCAGGGAGGCCAGACGCTGACTGTCGGCAGAAAATTTTCGGGCAGGGGTGGTTTGCAGGCGGCGCATTCGGGAATAGATCAGTTCTCAGATGAAGCCACGATTCTAATGTAAGTCACCAGGAAGGGCTGGGAAGGCTCGAGGAATTCCACACAAAAAGCGCGGACAAGCCGCGCCAGGGAGTTTATCGGTAGATACGAATCGCTTATTTCTTCTCGGATTCTGTCGAAGCAGCAGGCGATGCGGACGTTGCTGCCTTATCGCTTGGAGTTGGCTCGGTCGCTGGTTTGTTTGCTTCCTGTGCTTGCGTCGCATCATGGCCGGCCGCTTCACCTTGCATACTGATGTTGCCGTCTGATTTAAAAAGCACGAACAGTGAAATCGCGGCAAAAATGATAAAAGCGACGAGCATTTTCAACATAGGTGTCTCCGGGGTATCTTTGTTATCCAGCATGGATGGTGTCAGCCGGCCAGCGCCGGCCGGCTGACAATTTGCGTATCAGGCGGCGAGCAATTGACGCAGCACGAAGGGCAGGATGCCACCATGGTGGTAATAATCCACTTCGATTGGCGTATCAATGCGTAGCAGTAGCTTGACTTGCTGACTCTGACCGTTTGCACGATGAATCACGAGTGTGACTTCTTGCTGAGGCTTGATGTCGTTTTCCAGGCCCAGCAGATCGAAGCGCTCATCGCCGGTAATGCCAAGGGATGAGACGCTGTCGTTACCGATGAATTGTAGCGGCAGTACGCCCATACCCACCAGATTCGAGCGATGGATGCGCTCGAAAGATCGTGCAACCACGACTTTGACACCGAGCAGTTGCGTGCCTTTGGCGGCCCAGTCACGCGATGAACCGGTGCCGTACTCCTCGCCCGCGAAGATCATGGTGGGTACATCGTCAGCCACGTACTTCATTGCGGCATCGTAGATCGACATTTCCTGGCCGCTAGGCTGATGAATCGTGAGACCACCTTCGACGCGTGAGCCATCCGGCTTTGCTGGAATCATCAGATTCTTGATGCGCACGTTGGCGAAAGTACCCCGCATCATGATTTCGTGATTGCCGCGGCGCGAGCCATACGAGTTAAAGTCAGCTTTCAGCACGCCGTTCTCGAGCAGCCATTTGCCGGCTGGGCTGGATTCTTTGATCGAGCCGGCGGGAGAAATGTGATCGGTAGTGATGGAGTCACCGAACACACCTAGCGCGCGGGCGCCAGTGATGCGGGTAGCGGCAGCTTTGGGTTGCATCTCGAAGTCACCAAAAAACGGTGGCTCGGCGATGTAGGTGGATTTCGGCCAGTTGTAGACTTCGCCACTGGCAACGCCACGAATGTCTTCCCACAGCTTGCCCGGTGCGCCTTTGACATCAGCGTAATTTTCCTTGAAGGTCTTCGCGTTCATCGCATGCTTCATGAGCTTGTTGATTTCTGCGCTCGTCGGCCAGATGTCTCCGATGTAGATATCACGGCCGTTCTTGCCTTTGCCCAGAGGCTCGGTCATCAGATCGATCGTGACATTGCCTGCGATCGCGTAAGCGACTACCAGCGGTGGCGATGCGAGGAAGTTGGCACGAATGTTGGGGTGAATCCGCGCCTCGAAGTTACGGTTACCCGACAAGACCGCCGCAGCGACAACATCGTTTTTCACAATCGCTTCGTTCATCGCGGGTGTGAGGTCACCAGCATTGCCAATACAGGTCGTGCAGCCGTAGGCGGTCACGCCAAAGCCGAGCTGCTCCAGGTAGGGTAGCAATCCGGCCGATTCCAGATATTTGGTGACCACCCGTGAACCCGGGGCGAGTGATGTCTTGATGTGCGGAGCAACGTTAAGTCCGGCAGCGACTGCTTTTTTGGCGAGCAGGCCCGCCGCCAGCAACACGCTGGGGTTGGAGGTGTTGGTGCAGGACGTGATTGCAGCGATCAGTACGTCACCGTTTTTCAAATGCACGCCGTCTGCGTTGGTGTACTCCGCGTCGAGATCTTCAGCTTTTTTGTTGAAACCATTATCGGCAACCGGTTTGGCGAAGAGGTCGCGGAAGGTAGATTTCACGTGACCGATTTCGATACGATCTTGCGGGCGCTTGGGACCAGCCAGCGAGGGTGCGACTGTGGTCAGATCGAGCTTGACCACTTTGCTGTAATCGATGTCCCCGGCTTTCGGAATGCCGAACAGGTTTTGCGCTTTGAAATAAGCTTCGAAGGCATCGATTTCAGTCTTGGTGCGACCGGTGCCGTGGAAGTAATCGATGGTGGCGTCGTCAACAGGAAAGAAACCCATGGTCGCGCCGTACTCGGGTGCCATGTTGGCGATCGTTGCACGGTCTGTCAGGGACAGCGATGCGGTACCTTCACCAAAGAATTCGACAAATTTGCCGACGACTTTTTCTTTACGCAGCATTTCAGTAATCGTGAGTACCAGATCGGTCGCTGTCACCCCCTCGCGCAACACGCCAGTGAGATTGACGCCAACGACATCCGGTGTGAGGAAATAGACTGGTTGACCGAGCATACCCGCCTCGGCTTCGATGCCGCCCACACCCCAGCCCACCACACCAATGCCATTAATCATCGTCGTGTGCGAGTCGGTGCCGACCAGGGTATCGGGGTAGTACACGCTGTTGCGATGGTGAACACCGCGCGCCAGATACTCCAGATTGACCTGGTGAACAATGCCGAAACCGGGTGGGACCACGCCAAAAGTATCAAATGCCTGCATACCCCATTTCATGAACTGGTAGCGCTCGTTGTTACGCTGGAATTCCAGCTTCATGTTCAAATCAAGCGCATTTTTTTCACGGAAGTGATCAATCTGTACCGAATGATCAACAACGAGATCCACCGGAACCAGCGGCTCGATATTTTTCGGGTTTTTCCCCATTTTGGAGGCAACGCCGCGCATGGCAGCGAGATCAGCGAGCAGGGGTACACCGGTGAAGTCTTGCAGCACGACACGGGCGACCACGAAGGGGATTTCGTCGGTGCGCGCTGCATTGGGTTTCCAGCTGGCCAGCTGACGTACATGCGCCTCGGTGACCTTTTTACCATCGCAGTTGCGCAGCACCGATTCGAGCACGATGCGAATCGATACGGGTAGTCGGTCAATATTCTTGCCCAGAGATTTCTGCAAGGCGGGCAGTGAATAGAACTGGGCTTTTTTGCTGCCAGAAAACTTGAATTCCCTGAGCGTATCAAGCGTGTTGTGCGACATGTTCTCTCCTTTTCAAACCGAAAAACCTGCTTCAATTCAGCTGGGAGGAACAGATATCAGTGTCACTCCCCGCTAGCGTCTTTGTCGTTGCATGGCGCCTGTGCGACAGTCGTTCGCGACCGGCGCGCCGAGCCTGCGGTCCAACAGCATGGCTTTCGCCGGTATGCTGATCCAGATCAGGCCGCTATCGAAATGCTCGAAGCGATGCGCGCCTGTTGTCGTTGGAACTCGTTGCATCCGGTAGGCATCACCACCCCAGTGCAACTCAATTATGTTGTCTCTGTTTTCGTCTCCGAAAATCGCCATGCGCTTGCCGTATTCGCAGGTCATTTCGAGCGCTACAGCACCATGGGGTGTCATTAGACTCAATAAAATAATCACTGCGCTGAGGATTGAGCTTCGCATGACACCTCCTGAAACGATGGGTTGTCTACATTGGGGCACCTGCCGCTTCCCGCATCGACTGCCCGCTTCGTTTTCCTTTTCGCAGAACCGTCAAGTCGTAGCGATCACTCGCGCGGTTGTGCAGTCTTGATTTACGTTGAACCCGTCTCGGTTCAGCAGCCTTGAGCGTATCGCGGGTTGCCGCCGATGGATCGCACACCTTGGACACTGCATTATGCGGCGCGATCTCGCCTGACGCATGGCAGGCTGCACCAATTTGCATTTTGGCATTCATGGTCAGCAGATGGCTGGGTGAATTCGGACTGCTCGTCACCGAATCAATAGCAACGCTGCGGCGAGCGAGTAGAGGATCCCTACTGCCAAGCGAAAGACATTTCGCTTCGCCGACCACGGATGAACGCTCGATTTCTTGCGGCGCAGCATCCGTTTTGAACGGTTCGTCGGTGCAAGGGTCGAGGGCTAGCGTATTTTTCAAGGGCTTTTCCGACCCTGCATGGTGATTGCAAACCGGTAGTGATACCGGTACACGCTTTCCCTGAAACAGAATATCGGAAGGATGCATAGCGAGAGAAGAGATATCCAACAAACGCAGGCGGCGTCCGGCCGGATATGACCGCCGCCCGTTACAACTCAAGGCACAACCTACGGCAAAAGATGTTTGACCCCTTCACGTTCTTCCGTCAGTTCCTTGAGTGTGATGTTGATCCGTTCTTGCGAGAATGCGTCGATCTCAAGGCCTTGAACGATCTTGTATTCGCCGTTTTCGGTGGTGACCGGAAAGCCGAACATCACATCTTCAGGAATACCATAAGAGCCATCGGAAGGAATGCCCATCGTGGTCCATTTGCCATGGGTTCCCAGCACCCAGTCGCGAACATGATCGATAGCAGCATTGGCGGCCGAGGCAGCAGATGAGAGCCCACGCGCCTCAATGATGGCGGCGCCGCGCTTGCCGACGGTCGGCAGAAAAACGTCTTTATTCCATGCGTCGTCATTGATCATTTGCTTGACCGACTGGCCATCAATCGTTGCGAAGCGGTAGTCTGCATACATCGTTGGCGAGTGATTGCCCCAGACGCACAGCTTCTCGATCGAAGCCACCGGCTTGCCGGCTTTTGCAGCAACCTGTGACAGCGCGCGGTTGTGATCCAGACGCAGCATGGCGGTGAAATTTTTTGCAGGCAGGCTAGGGGCCGACTTCATTGCGATGTAAGCATTGGTGTTGGCAGGATTACCGACCACCAGTACCTTCACGTTGCGTGAAGCGACAGCATCCAGCGCTTTGCCTTGCACAGTAAAGATCTGTGCGTTGGCTTCCAACAGATCCTTGCGTTCCATGCCAGGGCCACGGGGGCGAGCACCGACGAGCAAGGCGACGTCGACGTCTTTGAACGCTGTTATTGGGTCAGAGTGCGCGGACATGCCCGCGAGCAGCGGGAAGGCGCAGTCATCGATTTCCATCATCACGCCCTTGAGGGCTTTTTGTGCTTTCTCGTCCGCGATCTCCAGCAATTGAAGGATGACCGGCTGATCCTTGCCGAGCATGTCGCCGTTCGCAATGCGGAACAAGAGTGAGTAACCGATCTGTCCAGCGGCGCCAGTGACGGCAACGCGCATGGGGGCTTTAGCCATGTTGAATCTCCAATGTGGTCGAAATGATAAGGGTGGGCGCAGTGTTGCGGCCGAATTGATGCGAGAAAAAACTTGCTCGCGAGTTTAGGCGCAGGTCTTTGCTCTGTCAATGCATATCTTATATCTTATATAAGACATAATACGTCACAATGTTCTGGACGTTAAATGCTTATTTGTGGTGAAATTGCTCACCATGAATCAAACCGTTTCCCCGCCCGCTGCACCCGGCTCAGTCTCCAGCGCTGGCAGTTCCAGCGTTGCATCGCCGACATTCAGCCCGCTCTACCAGCAGATCAAGGCACTGATCACGCAGAGCCTGCAATCCGGCGAGTGGAAGCCCGGTGAGCTTATCCCCAGCGAGGTCGAGCTCGCATTCCGGTACAAGGTGAGTCAGGGCACGGTTCGCAAAGCGATCGATGAGCTTTCGGCCGAGAATCTGGTCGTGCGTCGCCAGGGCAAAGGTACCTTCGTCGCGACTCATCATGAGGCTCGCGTTCAGTTCCGTTTTTTGCGCCTGATGCCCGATGCGGGCGAGGCGCACCAGCCCGAGAACCGCATTTTCGAGGTCAAGCGTCTGCGCGCGCCGGCCGAAGTGGCGCGTGTACTCGACATCAAATCTGGCGACTCGGTCGTTTTCATCCGGCGTCTGCAGTACTTTGAAGGCGTACCAACCATTCTTGAAGAAATCTGGCTGCCCGGCGTGATCTTCAAAGGCCTCACTGCTGAGCGGCTGGCCGAGTACAAAGGCCCGATGTACGGCTTGTTCGAGACTGAGTTTGGCACCCCTATGGTGCGTGCCTCGGAAAAGCTCAAAGCCATCCTTGCAGACGCTGGAACGGTTGATTTGCTGGGTGTGGCGCCGGGTACGCCTCTTCTGAGTGTCGAGCGGGTCGCCTTCACCTATGGGGACAGACCTGTGGAGCTGCGTCGTGCCATTTACATCACCGAGCAGCACCATTATCACAATGAGCTAAGCTGAACCGATTGTTGTCAATAATTCAAACAAAATGCACCGTTTGAAAGGCAGCCCGGTTTGTACTTGAAGATAGAATCTCGACTATTGTCGGACTGGACACAGAAAACCGTTGGAGAAGAAGCACATGTCTGAATCAAGCACGCCGAGACGTTTCACGAACATTCACGTCTTGCAGATCATTCGTTATCGTTTGCCCGCTGCGGGTGTGGTGTCGATTCTGCATCGTGTCAGTGGCGCGATGATGTTTTTGCTGCTGCCCTTCATTCTTTACCTCTTCGACCTCAGCATTACATCCGAGATCTCCTTCGATTCCCTCAAGGGCTTTACGAGTCATTGGTTCGTAAAGCTGCTCATCCTTGCAGTCAGTTGGGGCTATCTGCATCATTTTTGCGGTGGCATACGTCATCTGATCATGGATGCGCACATTGGCCTGTCGAAAGAGGAAGCTCGCAAATCTGCCCACGTGGTGTTCTGGGTGAGCGTGCCACTGACGCTCATGGTTGCACTCAAACTGTTCGGAGCATTCTGAGATGGCTAACAACAATATCGGACCCAAGCGCTTAGTCGTTGGTGCGCACTATGGATTGAGAGACTGGCTTGCTCAGCGTGTTACCGCGATCGTGATGGCGGTGTTTACGGTAGTACTGCTGGTGCTTTTCTTTGGTGCCTCTGACTTCAGCTATGAAGGCTGGGCCGGACTGTACGCACAGCAGTGGTTCAAGATGCTCGCATTCGTGACCTTCCTTTCCTTGTACTACCACGTCTGGGTTGGCATGCGAGACATCTGGATGGACTATGTGAAGCCAGTCGCGGTACGGCTGCTGTTGCAGGCATTGACGATACTCTGGCTGGTGGGATGTGCCGGCTGGACCGTTCAGATTCTTTGGAGAGTGTAATCGTGGCATCCATCAAATCCAGCATTCCCTCGCGTCGCTTCGATGCCGTTATCGTCGGTGCCGGCGGTTCTGGTATGCGCGCGTCGTTGCAACTTGCCGAGGCCGGCCTCAATGTTGCCGTGCTCTCCAAAGTTTTCCCGACACGCTCCCATACGGTAGCAGCGCAGGGCGGTATCGGCGCTTCTCTGGGCAACATGTCCGAAGACAGCTGGTACTGGCACATGTTCGACACCATCAAGGGCAGCGATTATCTCGGTGACCAGGATGCGATTGAGTTCATGTGTCGCGAAGCGCCCAAGGTCGTCTATGAGCTGGAGCACTTCGGCATGCCTTTCGATCGTAATCCCGATGGCACGATTTATCAGCGGCCGTTTGGTGGGCATACCGCCAATTTCGGTGAAAAGCCGGTGCAGCGCGCTTGCGCGGCAGCCGATCGTACTGGTCATGCAATGCTGCATACCCTGTATCAGCGCAATGTGCGAGCGAAAACGCATTTCTTTGTTGAGTGGATGGCGATTGATCTGGTGCGCGACGCCGAGGGTGATGTCGTTGGTGTCGTGGCGCTGGAAATGGAAACCGGCGAAGTCATGGTGCTCGAGGCAAAAACCACCGTATTCGCCACGGGGGGTGCCGGGCGCATCTGGGCGGCATCGACCAATGCATTCATCAACACCGGTGATGGCATGGGCATGGCGGCGCGCGCCGGTCTGCCTCTGGAAGACATGGAGTTCTGGCAGTTCCACCCGACCGGGGTTGCCGGCGCAGGTGTGCTGATTACCGAGGGTGTGCGTGGCGAGGGCGGGATACTGATCAACAGCGAAGGCGAGCGTTTCATGGAGCGCTATGCACCAACGCTCAAGGATCTCGCACCGCGTGACTTCGTATCGCGCTCGATGGATCAGGAGATCAAAGAAGGCCGTGGCTGTGGACCGAAGAAAGACCACGTGCTTCTGGATTTACGCCACATCGGCGCAGACACCATCCGCAAGCGTTTGCCCTCCATCCTTGAAATTGGCCACAAGTTTGCCAACGTGGATGCCACCAAAGAGCCGATTCCCGTCGTGCCGACGATTCATTATCAAATGGGTGGTATTCCGACCAATATCCACGGCCAGGTGGTCGCGCCCAAAAACGGCGGACAGGAAGTGGTTCGCGGCCTGTATGCCATCGGTGAGTGTGCTTGTGTATCGGTGCACGGCGCTAATCGCCTCGGTACCAACTCACTGCTCGATTTGCTGGTGTTTGGTCGCGCTGCAGGCAACCACATTGTGGCGAGCAAGCTCAGAGAACAGAGTCACAAGGCCTTGCCCGCTGACGGCGCTGATCTTGCATTATCGCGCCTCGCGCACCTCGAAGCATCCACTGGTTCGGAGCGCGTACAGGACGTGGCCAATGACATTCGCAAGACTATGCAGCATTACTGCGGCGTGTTCCGTACGCAGGAATTGCTCGATCAGGGTTCAAAAGAAATCATGCAGCTCGATGAGCGTCGCAAGCATGTCTCGTTCAAGGACAAATCCAAGGTATTCAACACCGCTCGGGTCGAAGCACTCGAGTTGGACAATCTGATCGAGACAGCCAAGGCAACTATCGTGTCGGCTGCTGCGCGCAAAGAATCCCGAGGTGCACACGCGCACCGTGATTTTGAAAAGCGGGATGATGAGCACTGGATGAAACACACACTATGGTTCTCCGAAGGCAACCGTCTCGATTACAAACCCGTGGTCATGCAGCCATTGACCGTTGAAACTTTCAAGCCCAAGGCTCGCACTTTCTAAGGCTTTACATACCATGACACGCACAGTCAAATTTCAGATCTATCGCTACGATCCGGACAAGGACGCCAAGCCCTACATGCAAGACCTGACGGTCACGCTGCAGGATACGGACAAGATGCTTTTGGATGCGCTTCAGCGTATCAAGGCGGATGTCGATGATTCGCTGGCGCTGCGTCGTTCCTGCCGCGAGGGTGTGTGTGGTTCTGATGCCATGAACATTAATGGCAAAAACGGTCTCGCGTGTACGACCAATCTTAACGAGCTAACCCAGCCTATCGTGCTGCGTCCGCTGCCGGGTCTTCCGGTGATACGCGACCTGATCGTCGACATGACGAACTTCTTCAAACAGTATCATTCGATCAAACCCTTCCTGGTCAACACCACGATCCCGCCAGAAAAAGAACGTTTGCAAATGCCGGAAGAGCGCGAAGAGCTCGATGGCCTGTACGAATGCATTCTGTGTGCATGCTGCTCGACTTCCTGCCCATCGTTCTGGTGGAATCCGGACAAGTTCGTTGGTCCGGCAGGATTGCTGCAGGCTTATCGTTTCATTGCCGACAGTCGCGACGAAGCGACGGGCGAGCGACTCGACAATCTGGAAGATCCCTATCGACTGTTCCGCTGTCATTCGATCATGAACTGCGTCGATGTCTGTCCCAAGGGCCTGAATCCGAACAAAGCGATCGGCAAGATCAAAGAGCTGTTGGTTCGACGCGCGGTGTGATGGAGGCTGCGAGGCATCAGGATGATCCTGCAAAACGCGCGAGGCTGCGATGGCGCAGCCGCCGCGGTTTGCTGGAAAATGATCTGATACTGACGCGCTTTCTGGATGCGCACGAAGAGCACCTCACTGATGAGGAAGTGGATGCGCTGACGCGCCTGCTGACATTGCCGGACAATGATTTGATGAGTGTGCTTTTGGGTCAGAACCCGCCGGGCACAGAGCTGGATCTGCCTCACGTGCATGCGCTATTGGCGCGGCTTAGGCAAGCCTGATCCTTTGACAGACGACCTGTAAATTTCCGTTTAGTACGATGTTTCTTGAATCGAAGGTGTAGCCATGACCCAATCTGACGCCACAGCAACTTTGTCCTTCTCCGATGGTTCGCCATCGCTGGAATTCCCAATTTACAAGGGCTCGATCGGCCCCGACGTGATTGATATCCGCAAGCTGTATGGATCCAGCGGAAAATTCACCTACGATCCGGGTTTTATGTCGACTGCCGCCTGTAATTCGTCCATTACCTACATTGATGGTGACAAGGGTGAATTACTGTACCGCGGCTATCCCATCGAGCAGTTGGCAGTGAACTGTGATTTTCTGGAAACCTGCTACTTGCTGCTCAACGGCGAATTGCCGAACGCAAGTCAAAAAAATGCTTTCTCCGATACTGTGACTCGTCACACCATGGTGCACGAGCAGATGCAGTTTTTCTTCAGGGGCTTCCGTCGCGATGCGCACCCGATGTCGGTGCTGGTTGGTACTGTCGGCGCATTGGCTTCCTTCTACCATGACTCGCTTGACATCAATGACCCGCATCATCGTGAAGTCTCGGCAATTCGCCTGATCGCCAAGATGCCGACGCTGGTCGCAATGGCGTACAAATATTCCGTCGGTCAGCCATTCGTTTATCCCCGCAATGAGCTTTCCTACAGCGCGAATTTCATGCGCATGATGTTCGCCACGCCTGCTGAGGATTACAAGGTCAACGATGTGCTGGTACGGGCGCTTGATCGTATTTTAATTCTGCATGCAGACCACGAGCAGAATGCGTCGACATCGACTGTGCGTCTCTCCGGCTCGTCCGGCGCCAATCCTTTTGCTTGTATCGCGGCGGGTATTGCCTGCCTGTGGGGTCCGGCGCACGGAGGCGCGAACGAGGCGGCCCTCACCATGCTCAAGGACATTCAGCGTGACGGTGGTATTGAAAAGATTGGTGAATTCGTCGCCAAAGTGAAAGACAAGAATTCGAATGTCAAGCTGATGGGCTTTGGTCACCGCGTCTACAAAAATTACGATCCGCGCGCCAAGCTCATGCGTGAAACCTGTCACGAGGTACTCAACGAATTGGGGCTGCAGAATGACCCGCTGTTCAAGCTGGCGATGGCGCTGGAGAAGATCGCGCTCGAAGATGATTACTTCGTGCAGCGCAAGCTCTACCCGAACGTCGATTTCTACTCCGGTATCGTGCAGTCTGCGCTGGGTATCCCCGTGTCACTGTTCACCGGTATCTTTGCGATGGCGCGTACCGTAGGCTGGATCGCGCAGTGGAACGAAATGATCTCCGATCCCGAACAGAAAATCGGTCGTCCGCGTCAGTTGTTTGTCGGCTCAGCTCAGCGGGACGTGCCGCCAATAACCAAGCGCTGATCCCGACGAGGTAGTCACAAAAAGGGCCCTGTGTGGGCCCTTTTTACGTTGAAAACCAGGGGCGCTGTGTTATTCTCGCCCTCACGTTGTTAGTAGTGCAATCTGCGGAACGGAAAGCCCGGGAAGCGGATGGTTAGGTGGACTTCCATGGAAGTCCTTTCGGAAGTCTCGGGCAACGCCAATGCTGTACCAGCAGGTCAGCAACGATTAGGCGCCGCCAGATTTGCCAGGACTTTCTAACCCCCAGCTCTCGCGAAGCGCGAGGAAAAGGTGAGCAAGATGATGCAGCAATATTTCTCCAATTCTTATCTGTTTGGAGGCAACGCCCCGTACGTGGAAGAACTCTACGAGGCTTACCTTCTTAATCCCGGTGCAGTCCCCGACAATTGGCGCGCGTATTTCGACGCGATGCAGCACGTACCTGCGGTTGACGGCTCCGACCGTCCCGATGTGCCTCATGCCAGCGTGGTCGCCTCCTTCGCTGAACGTGCAAAGCAAGGTCCCATTCGTACCGTCACCGCATCCGCTGATGCCGAAATGGGCCGCAAGCGGGTCGCGGTCACTCAGCTGATCGCTGCCTACCGTTTCCTCGGTACTCAGTGGGCCAATCTTGACCCGCTGCAGCGCCAGGAGCGCCCCAACATTCCTGAACTCGAGCCGGCGTTCTACGGCTTCTCCGATGCCGACATGGACATCGTGTTCAACATCAGCAATACCTATTTCGGCGGCGAGACCGCCACCCT
>Ga0315909_10007536_pt1 | contig 12139 bp, 24 predicted proteins | sample LakEriMetagenome_11_FD_203527 | JGI IMG/M metagenome (GOLD analysis project Ga0315909, IMG submission 203527) | Freshwater fungal communities from buoy surface, Lake Erie, Ohio, United States - Buoy 2 MA125 | ecosystem: Environmental > Aquatic > Freshwater > Lake | place: USA: Lake Erie, Ohio...
CGTTCTTCGGCAGCCGCTTCTTCACCTTGTCGATCTCGTCGAAGCCAAGCGGGAGCGTCACCGACATACTGCCGTCTGGGGTCAGGACCAGGAACTTTTTGACCTTGCGCTTGTACCAACTTTCAACGGGGCGGAGGCGCTTACGGGAGCGGTCCAGGTAGATCGCGTTGGAGTCGTTGAGCATCGCAGAATCAATGCCCATCGTCTCGTTCATTTCGTATTCATGCCCGTGAAGAAAGGAGCGTAACTCCTTTTCCTTGTCGGGCCAGAGGGCGATGGCGTCCTCCACGTCGAGCCACTTCGCCCGCTGGACACATTTGGCATCGCTCAGATCGTTCCGCACGGAGAAGGGGTCAGGGAAGAGATGAAAGGGATTTTCTTCACGCTGGAAGATGCACTTATAGCCGACCTGATCGAACTCCCACCCGCACTCAATCACACCCATGCCGCCCGTGAGTCCATCGAGCGTCACGTTCGATTCGGCAAACTCATAGCCGCTTTTATGATCGGTAAATTTCAGGAGATCGGCTTGGAGCTCGGCGACGGGATCGTCTTGCGGGGTGTTCCGTCCGACGAACGTGGTGGTTTGGCGCGTGGCGAGGAATTGCCCATGCACGCGGTCAATGATCGGCTTGACTTCGTTGCGGACTGTCGGCGGCTGCCCGCGCTCGTTCAGTTCCTTGAGTTCCGCAGGGGTCCAGTGGTCGCCTTCACGAAAGGCGTAGTCGCGGCTCGCGTGTTCACGCCACGCATTCCAGACGGGATGGTCGATTGCAGTCAGAAAGTAGCTATGGAGGCGAGTAATGACCTGGCCGTCCTCTTCTTTGGGCGGCGCGGTCTTGAACAGTTGAATCCAGTCCTCAGTCGCTTTGGAGAGCGGCGGGAACGCAGCCATAGGTTCAGACGGGCGCTGAACAGGCTGGCCGTGGAACGGCGGGGCTGTTCGTACGGAACTGCCTATATCACTGATCGAGCTTCTTTGTCAACTCATAGATCAGAATACGCTCTTTGTCGCTCACCAAGCCATGCCGAATCATGATTCGGTGCAATTGGAGAAACGTACTTTTGGCCGACCGATAGAGATTCACCAGTTCATCGGGCGTTACACGACTTTCCAATTCGACACCACCGATCTGCGGCGTGCGCCGCGTTGCATGGAGCGAGGCACCCTGGAGACATAGCGGGTCAAGAGGTGTTGGCAGATGTTGAAGGCGTCGGCCTTGTTCGGACTCGCCAGCCCGCGCTTCTTCATCTCCTTCTTGCCCTCGACTTTGACCTTGCCCTTCTCATCGTCATACTTAATCGTGGTCAATTCCGCGATCAGGCCGTCCAATTCCGGCGTAATCTGGCCGGAGGCGCTTAACTGGAACACCACCAGGTCTTTCTCAAACGCTTCTCGCGCATTCCACCAGATTTCATCACGCAATCTGAAGAACTTGTCCTGATGGCTCGTCTCTTCCTGGGCATTGATCGAGTAACAGTTATCCAGTCGCGCCACGGTGTGAAAGTAGCTATAGACGCCCACCCCGATACCGCCGGTATCGACCCCAATGGCGAACTGCGTCTCGACCGGCGCTTCTGAGCGATAGTCACTAATCAATCCTTGTGCCCAATACCCGATCTTCACGCTGTCAAACTCGTTTAGTTCGTGAATCCCCAACACAAACGGCCCTCGGCAGACCACCAGGACCGACGGATCTTCGCCGCCGCCTCCGACATCGAGGCCAAAGACCAACGGATCTTTCTCGTGCGGCTCTAGCCCTTCAATTTTCCCACGATTCACCGCTCGCATCGCCCAATCCCACGGAATCAGCACCCCTGGCGGGGCCGCAGGCGGGAATCCCCGGACGCGCACGCGGTAAAAGTCGCTCTCCCGCCCGTATTTTCTCGCCAATCGCTCTTGGGCCTGCTCATCGAACCAGAAGAACGTCTGCGGGTCCGCCAGTTTCTCTTCCTTGAGAGCCTCGGCGTCCCAATGCAGACAGAGCCAGTCCTGACGGTTCTTGGTATGGCTGTCGATCGCAAAGCCGTGGCGCTGCGTCGGGTTGAAAATCATCAGCACGATGGCCACGGGGTCAGTCAATCCGCCTTCGATCGGCTTAAACACGGGGTCGAGGATGCCGGAGGCTTCGTCGCAGATGTAGAGGACGCTGTAGGAATGGGTGCCCGCCAGGACTTCCGACTGTTCTTCGGGGCTGGAATTCGCCTGAATGGTGCGCGGCTTGATGAAATACTCGTTCCCGCCACGGTCCTTGAGGTAGACCTTGTTGGAATCCTTCTCGTAGACCAGTTTGAGCGTGGGCGAGCGATTGATCCACTTGCCAAACTCCGGCCAAATGACAGTAAAGAGCTGCGGCCCCGCCGGAGCCGTGACAATCACCTTCGGTTCCCGCTGCATCATCTGGAAATGGAGGCCCACGGCGGCGGCAAAGGCGTCCTTGCCGGTCCCGTGGCCGCTCATGATCGACAACCCGATCTTCTTCGCGTCGTCCTGCTCCTGCGCCGTCATCGCCACGCCATGCGCTCGCTTGAGTTTGGCCGTGAGCAGCCGACGATACGCCTCCCACCCTTCCTTCTGTTGCGTCGAGGGTCGATAGGGTTTGTCGGGCGCGGACAGGACGGACTCGGCCCAGGCGAGCGGGTCGAGAATCCACTTTTCGACGAGTTGGGCTTGGGTCTGCTTCGGAGCCATTAGCGCGTCACCACAACCGAGAGGAACGCGAGCACCTCCTCGGACGTAAAGCGGTTGTGTCCAAAGTGATCGTAGATGGTCTTGATGAACTCATAGTCTGCTTTGGTATTGACGTCGAGTCGGACCGTGGCGTGCGGCAGCCGCAGCAACCCGCACTCCTCAAAATACTTGTGCGGGTGTTCGCGCCAGACCGGATTCCCACGAGTTCGCTGATCGAGCCAGTGGAGACGCGAACGGCTAATGACTTCGGCCCCCACCCCATCCACCGCCACATCGTCAATGAGTGCCGTCGTGTTGGAGTAGTACACAAACGGGTCGTTGAGATAGGCGGCGATCGCCTCATCAATACAGGACGGGTCCACGCAGGGATTATCACACGGAATCCGAACAATCAGATCGGCGTTGAACGCCTCGGCGGTCGCGACATAGCGCCCCACGAGATCATGTTCGTCGTCATGCCAATAGAGGGAGCAGGGGAGAGACAGCGCGTCGATCGCTTCCCAATCCTTCGTGGGCACCGCGACAACGACCTGCTGGAGTGTGGTGGCTCGCTGGACCCGCTCCACAATGTTTTGGAGCATCGACTTGCCCGCGAGCGGGAGGAGGACTTTGTTGGGCAGCCGCGTACTGCCGAGGCGGGCTTGCAGAATGGCGACAATGTTCATAGGTCTCCTAATGGGTTGGAATTCCATAGTATTGACAGGTGGCGCAGGCGTGGACCGAGGTGCGCTGGCCGTGGAGATGCGCCTGCACGATGGCGCGACGAATGGGGCCGTTCCAGATTGATGCGAGCGACTGGGTGGTCAGTGATCCCAGGAGCCCTCGGTCGTCAGGGTCCAATCGGTTGCAGAGGTATACCCCGCCATCCCAGGCCACAGATGGGTGGTGCAAGAGATCGAGGCACAGACCGTGTTCCGGCATTGCGGGCATGCCGCGTGCATATCGGGCGTTCGACTGAGGGAGATGTAATAGACGCCGCAACAGGGGAATACCGAGCGCCAGATAGGGCCGGAGGTCGTCATCGTGCATATCTCCTACGATTTTGAGCAGCACCCGTGGCTGTCGATCGCCTTTGGCCTGCATGAATGCTGCGAGCGAGGCGAGCTGGTGGTCGCGGCCAGGGTCGCCGCGAAAGATCGAGACCGTCACCACATCGAAGTGGTCGATGATCTCGTCGGCGCGTTCGGCCAGGGTTTCCCCATGCGTTACCAGCGAGCGGATCGTGTGGTTGAACAACGTCCCGACCGTGGCGAGGCTGCCTGAATAGGCCAGGGGATCGCCGTCGCGGTGGAACTGCACCAGCACTCCTGATGGCACCTCGCCGGAGACCTGCGCCAAGAGCGCCTGGGAGATCTCTCCATCGACCCGCTTGGGATGGATGGCGGGATCTTGGTGTCCACAGAACGTGCAGTGGACCGATTTGTTACAGGCCGAGGTCAGCTCGATGTTGATCGCGGATAATCCGGACAGGCTCATAGTGTTATCTCTAACTCGCTTCTTCGTCCCAGCGGATGATCTGCTCCGCGATATTAAGTCCGACAAGATTATTCCATTTCTCCATCATGGCTTTATAAACAGGGCCAGGCTTACCATCACCGATAGGCTTCCCATCCAAGCTCGCCACACTTATAGCGCAAAAGGGGGTGCCGGTGAGCCAGAGTTCGTCTGCTGCAGGAATCTGTTGAAACTGCCCAATCCTACCGCCGGATAAGTCGATGGCGGTCTGCATGGAAATACCGGGTAACGACTCCAAGCTATTGCCAATCACCTGGCCACGAATGACGCCACACAGGTTCGCTCCTGGGGCTTCCGTGTAATACCCAGCCTGATCGAGCATCAGCGGCCAGGTGCCAGCGGGAGCCTGCATCTGGGCGAGATGGAAATGGAGGCGGGAGCGATGTTTGGCGGACGAGGGCAGACAGGTGTCGGGGACTTGTTGGATCTGGGAGGTCACGCAATGCACCCCTTCGGTGAAATACTTGGAGAATCCCGCCACGGTGTAGCGCAAGGGGAAGTCGGCAATGTAGAGAAAAGGGTGGGGGATCACCCCGCCGAGCTCACGGTACATCGGGGCACAGCCAGGGGACACGACGATCAACAGGCGATGTTCCTCGCCAGGGCCGTGGTCGTTCCGCGCCGCCGTCTCCAGGCACCAGCCTTCCACTTCGTCCAGGGTCCAGGGGAACGACAATGACAGGGCCCGACAGGACGCGAGCAGCCTGTGCAAGTGTGATCGCAGCTTAAAGTGGACCCCGTTGAAGGAGCGCGTCATTTCAAATGCCGCTACTCCCTGAGCGACAGATAAATCATAGGCAGATATTTTCAGTTCAGACTCAGGAATAAACTCGCCGTTCATATAACACATTCTACCCATGGTGCTCCTTGTGATGACACGACTTACATAACGTCATCCCGTTACTGAGTTCAAACCGCTTTTCAGGATACCGAATAAATTGGTGGATGTGATGGGCGTGGAGTTTCGTGGTGGCCCCGCATCGAAGGCATTCCCCATCACGCTGCTTGACGGCTTTGCTCCATTCACGATATTGCCATGTCGCACGAACCAGCTTGCTTTTCTTCGTCGCGCCGTCTTTCCAGTTTTGGTTGCCGGCGCCTTTCTTGCGTTCGCTCCATTCAGCTCGTCGCTCTACCGACCACTTTCGGCCCTTAATTGGACGAGTCTTATACTGCTTATTAGCCCATTTCTTAGCCCACGCTTCACGAATCTTAGCTTTCCATGCTTCGGTATGTGAACGTCCTTCTTTCGCTGAACGTTTTAACGCTTCAGAATGGCGTCGCTTGCGCTCCTCTGAAAATGTGCGCCCAAGATTGATCGTATTCCCTTTCAACGCCTCACTGATTTTGCGCTTGTGCTCTTTGCTGAGTGGGCCACGCGGACCCGTAGGCTTCGAAAGACCGCGCCGATAGGTATTCCCCTTCATCAAGGCGCTGAACCATTGCTTGCGTTCTTCAGTCCAAGGCTTGCCTGACATGTGACAGTTGTATCATGGTAATGTCATATATGCAACTCATGCTTTCCTCAACTTCTTCTTGGCGGGCAGTTCCGAGTCCCACACCCGCTTCACCCCATCCCCATACGCCCGCTCAAACGTCCGAATCTCGGTGACCAGTTTGGCAAAGGCGGCGGGCTCCAGACTCGCGGCTTGGTCACTCCCCCACATCGTCCGATCCAATGTCAGATGCGCCTCCACGACCCGCGCCCCCAGACAGACCGCCATCAGACAGGGCCACGGGGAGACCGTATGGGAACTGTAGCCGAGCTGCGCCGTCTCGCACACGTCCGGAAGCGTCCGCAGATACGACAGATTCAACTCCTCGATCGGGGAGGGATAGGCACTATGACAATGGAACAGCACCGCCGGAGACACGACCGCACAGGCCGCCCGCACCTCCTGCTCCGTACTCATCCCTGTCGAGAGCCAGATGGGAATGTCGGTGCGGCGGTATTGGGTGAGCAGGGCGTGATCCGTCAGCAACGCCGACGGGACCTTCAGCCATTTGGGCTGGTACGTCGCCAGGAAATGGACTGATGGCACATCCCAACAACTCGCCGACCAGTCCAGTCCGAGCCTTTTACTCTCTGTGAAAATGTGGTCGTACTCCGCCACCCCGAACTCCAACCCCCGCTTCAAGTCCCCATTCGTCCTCCCAAACACACTCTCCCGCGGCGCCGCCAACTCCTCCGGCGTATACACCAGCTCCACCGTCCGCTTCTGGAACTTCACCGCATCCGCCCCACTCGCCTTCGCCACCCGCATCAACTCCACCGCCGTCTCCACACTCCCATTGTGATTAATCCCGATCTCGGCGACCACATAAATGTGCATCGGACTCCTTTCGGACAGATGTCTGCTGTAGAAGAAGGCCCTTTGGCCCAGATGTCTGCTGTGTGTGATGTAATCGAATCTGCCCTCTCAAGTTCCCCCCTGACCCCCGGCAAATCTGCCGGAGAAAACGGGGGACCCATCGAGCGGTGTGCTACTACGGGAGTGGTGTGGGTGCGGGTGTGGATACATCCTCCGGTGACACCTCAGACGGTGTGATGGGAGTATCTAAGGGTTTCTGCCTACGAAACAACAGACTGTGCTGCTGCTCAATCAAGACATGTAGCACCGCGCTACTATTGGCGGTACTCTTCTCTTCCTCTAGCCGTCGCGCAGTGTGAATTTGCTGAAAGGCGTAGGCCACATTGTTCAAACTAGCCTTTGCCAATTTGTCTGGATCCGAGAGCGAAGCCATTAACTGCTCTTCAATCGTCGTGAGGGCTTGAGTCCGGATATTTTCAAAGGCGGTCTTATCCTCCTGATTCTGCAGGAGCGAAGAAAACCGCTGAAGACGTTGAATAACTGAGGATTTCTCGACGCCGAAATGATCGGCAATATCCTGATAACTGAGCCGATGATTGACCCGCAATTGATAGGCTTTGACGGGATCGATCTTGCCGCGCTTGCCGGTTGTAGAAACAGTAGGCATAGACCTAGATACAACAGAGGGGAGGAGAGAGTCAAGAGGGGACGCCTGACGGCTTGGTCGCTACGCTCATGTGTTGACTCTACCGACGGCTCAGAAGCCGCACGTCAACAAGGCGTGCTCTCGCACTTCTTATGCACGATTCAGTTTTGTTTGTCAAGAACGCTATTCCTGTGCCACGGCATAATTCTTCCCCGTTCATTCTGGTACACTCGCGTCCCTTTCTGAACGGGCCATAACCTCTTGATTGTACACCATTCTAATCTCATTCTCATCTTTGCCTGTATGCTTTCACCTCTTGTCCCAAATAGGGGCATTGTGAAATCAATCACTTATGAGCTTCTATCTTGGTATCATACATGCAAGCAAGTAGAAGCATGAACAACATTCACACTCAAATGCGGCTTCAATGCCGTGGGCAACACCAGCGCCACCAGCTGGCTTGTAGAGATGGCGCCGGTTCAGTCCATCCATTAACTCTTTGGGAATAAAGGGAATAATGTTTTTAGCTGATAGAAAAACTGGCAAGTTGGCGCCATCCACGGGAGGGCATCATGAAAAAGAAGCTGTTTGTTATCAAGCGCAATGGGGACGTCATCGCATCGTTGCTCACACAGCGGGCGGTGCTCACGCACTTCAATCATGCCAACGCTAGGGGATACGCTCTGCAACCAACACTATGACGAACAGGAGAAACAGACCATGAGCGCACATACGCCGGGACCGTGGAAACGCTACGATAGCCTAGAGGACTCATGGATCGGCAATGCCGACACGGGCGAGATTGTCTGCGACAGGCCGCATGTAAACTATCGTGATGATCGCCTAGATGTCCGATGGAATGGGAACGCTCCGTTACTGGCTGCCGCACCTACGCTCTATGCGATGGCTTCGCGCATCGAGGATGCGCTGTTGCGCCTCCCAACATTGCCGCCGACTATTGGCCTGCTAGACATGGAACAGTTACGCGCCGCCATTGCCCAAGCCGAAGGCAGAAAGGAATAGGCCCATGCCCACGTACACCCCCTACCTCCTTGCCGCCCTGCTGGCCGCCGGGATGCTTGCCCTGGCGACCGAGGATTACCAAGAAGATTGGACCGATACAGGCGTCGGATGCATCGACTGTCTCGATCCTGAAATCCAGGACGAGGCGCAAACCACCACATCACAACAGAGGGAGAACTAGACCCATGACACAACAGCCCGTCATTATCAAAACATTGCGTATTCCATCGGATCTGCATGACCTGGTGCTCAAACGGCTAGGGACTGAGAGTTTCAATGCCTACGTGGTCAAACTCATTGCCGAGGATGTCAAGAAAACCTCTTGACAAATGCCTGGTGCTGGCGTACAGTCCGCCCACATGGAGGGCGGAACATGACTGGGACGCAATTGAGACGATGGAGACTGAAGGCGAAGATGACGCAAAAGGAACTGGCGAAGAAGCTGAAGGTGTCTGAGGCGTGCATCAGCCGATGGGAGCGGGGCAATAGGCCGGTCAACCGATTTCTCACAATGGCCAAACTACGGGAGGTGAAGCCGTGACGCATCTGAATAACAGAACGGTAGACGCCCACGAACGGGCAATGGTGGAGCATGAACAGCATGATAGTGGATGGATCATTGTCTACGCCGTTGCCCTGCTGGTCTTTGCGACGGGTATCCTGGTGGGCTACGGCCTGGCGATGCTGGTGCTCGCATGACGGCGCTGACGATCATCTGCCAAGCCGCGCTGGTGGCTGTGTCTGGCCTGGTGCTGTATTGGCTGGCGAAGGAATGGCGGGAATCCTCTATGCCCGAGGAACATGAGCGCCGGAGGCTGAAAATCCTCTCGATGGCGATACGGAAGGAACGCTAACATGACCAAACCCAGAGGCGAAATATCAAGCCGTCACGTCATCAAGATTTCTGTGGAATCGAGGATCTATCAACGCCTGGAGGCTATTGCGGAACGGAAACGCATGGAGGTGTGGCGGTTGTGTCAAGAGGTTGTCTGGGCCTATGCAGTCGAGCGGCCTGCCGCCGTCCGGCCTACGATGCCGGATCACCATTACACGGCCCGACATGGGCAGGAGGTGGGCGATGCGTAAACTTGCTATGCCGACACGGAAACTCCCCGGCGACTTCGGCCAAATCTGGGTAAGCGAAAGTATCGCACTCAGTAGGCCGGACAACCTGCGCAACATCACGCGGTTGTTTGAACGACAGAGCACAGAGAAGCGACGGCGCAATGCGTATAAAGCCTCGGTATCGCGGATGGCGCAGCGGTTTGCCGCCCGCCTCTTGAGTAGGGTGCAGTGAATTTTCACCACGGGAGGGCATCATGGACACATACCAACTGACCGAGGATGGAGTGCGGCGCTATGCCGCGATGGAGGCGCAGCTTGCGGTGTTGAATGATTTGATTCGGGCGCAGGAGGCGTTGTTGCGGGAATACCGAGAGCTGGTGGCAATCTTGCGCCAAGGAATGCAGCCATGACGGGCAAGGATGCGATGATCGAGGACTCTGTGCGCGAATCCTACGAACAGGCGTCTCATGCGAACTACCCGCGAGGGACGTGCCGCGATTGCTACGTCCCCTGCGATCCGCATACGCGAGAGTACCGAGGGGCAGGCGTCTGCCCTCGGTGTTACGACGATTTACCACCACTCAAGATGATGAAGAAGGAGAAACCTCATGAACACCTGGCAAAGTGAACAGATAGATCAACTCGTCGCCGCGATTGTGCAGGCCCAACTGGCCATGACACCGGCCAAGAAAGAGGCGACGAACCCGTTCTTCCACAGCCGCTATGCCGATCTGCCGACCTGTTGGGAGGCCGCGGGGCCATTCCGCGCTGCCGGCATTGCCATTGTGCAAAGCCCGATGGAAGGGCCAGACGGCTATGTGCTGCTTGATACCCAACTCTCCCATACCTCCGGCCAATGGATGCGGTCACGGCTCAAGATGCGGGTCGCCAAGGATGATCCGCAGGGCTACGGCTCGGCCATCACCTATGCACGCCGGTACGCCTTGGGCTGCATGACGGGGCTGGTGACAGAGGAGGATGACGACGGCAATGCGGCGTCTCAGCCACAACCCCAACAGCGAGCCGCACAGTTTCAGCAGCACAAACAGACCGCGCAAGCCAAGATCAACGAATTGCGGAACAAGCCGGAGCCACAGGCCGCTGGACAAGCGGAACAAGTTGGCACGCCGCAAGCCAGCGATAGAGCTCCGGCCCCAACCGATGACGCCCCCGCCGATGACACCCCTGGATTTATCTGGCGCATGGGCAAGCACAAGGGGGAATCCATCAGGACCATTCCTGACGATTACCTGGCCTGGTTTGCGGAGAACGGGAAGGCAGGGGACCATTTACAGGCGGCGAATGATGAGATCGACCGGCGCATGGGCCAGGCCAGTGTGGAGTATGTGGATGGGACCGAGGAGCCGCAATGAACACTGACGCCCGCTACAGCGACATGCTGCGAAAGGATGATCCGTCGCCCAAGGGGTTCCGCACGAACCCCGCGAGGGTGGCGCGCAGCCACCGAGCCAGCGCCGGGGTGCTCAAGGCCAAGGCGTTATACAACAGGCTGGAACTGGCACGGAAGGCCAAACTCAAGCAACGGGAGGGGTTATGAGGAGACCGAATTACCCAGAAGATCCGCTGGATGTGGCGGCGGACAAACATCGTTGCCCGAAGTGCGAATCAAATGAGACGGACCACCTGCGCCATGCGCCGGACTATCTGCCGGAATGTTGGTTCTGGCGGTGCATGGACTGCGAGCACGAATGGGGGCATACATGACGAAGTGCAGGATCGGTGGCCGCGAGGTGGATCTGGATATTGAGAAGCGGGTGAGGGGAAGCATGTCACGTCATGCTCCGGTAAACCAATGGGCCGACAGTAAGCACCCGCAGGGGCGATCTGAGTCGGAGCCAGTAGTGGCCCCCTCACCCCTCTATCTCTTGTTAGGCCAACTGCCGAGCGGGAAGAACGCCATCGGGATCACGCGCACCGGACACCACTACGCCAAGCCACGGTTCCGTGAGTGGCGCGAGGATGCGATGGTGCAGCTCAAAGCCCTGGGACGGCTCACGCGCAGCCCGATTGACTATCCCGTGCATTTCAAGGCGTGGTACTGGGCAGGAGATCGGATTACGCGAGACGTGTCTGGGTTGCAAGACGCGCTGTTTCACCTGTTGGAGTACAGCAAGATCCTGAAGAACGATGGGTTGATCCGTGACGTAACCTGGCGGTATCAAGGCTTGAACCGCAAGAACCCGAAGGTGGAGTTTCTGTTATCCCCAATGGAGTAATATCCTGTGGATAGAGGAGGTGGTATGCCAATCACACACCGAACCGACGACGACTACGCGCTGATTGCAGAGGCGCAATGTATTCTGGACCGTGCGGAACGCGAAGGGATCGGCCTCTGCCGCCTGCCGACCTGGATGTTGGCCGCGCTGATTGAGAAAGCCACGCGCCCCCATGATTAGGATATGGCCGTGGACGAAGTTTGCCGAGCTAGAGCGAGCGATTCTCTGGCGAGACGAGAAGGACAAGGACCGCCTGTTTCATGTTGAGCTGTATAAGAACATCGCACTTACGTCCATGCGAGAATTGGCTGCGGCCAACAAGGGCATCCGACGACTCAAGGCGAAGCTGAAGAAGTACGAGGCCGCATGATTACGGAGGCGCACCATGCAGACCACGATTGAACAAGCCCTGGCCGAGCGCGATAAGGCGATTGATTAATAATGGAGGATTGTGATGGACATAGAATTTCCGGAATATAGTGGGTTGCGGTGCTTGATGATGCCGTATATCCAGGGCGAACCTGATTCTATCCCTGCCGATTACCACGCCTACAGGGACATTATCAGCACCCTCTACTTCTCGAGAGGAGACATCGGGTATCTAACCATCGACGAGTCGCCAGTCCAACAAGGCATGGCGCACCGATGT
>Ga0315909_10007537_pt1 | contig 12139 bp, 17 predicted proteins | sample LakEriMetagenome_11_FD_203527 | JGI IMG/M metagenome (GOLD analysis project Ga0315909, IMG submission 203527) | Freshwater fungal communities from buoy surface, Lake Erie, Ohio, United States - Buoy 2 MA125 | ecosystem: Environmental > Aquatic > Freshwater > Lake | place: USA: Lake Erie, Ohio...
AGTTGTCCATGTTCCCGCTGTATTGCTATAAGTAGAGCCAACACCCAATCCAAAATCTAGTTCAATACCAATACTATTATCAGTAGGCCATGTTCCAGTAGTATCACCAGCAATAGTTACAGTTTTATATTCAAAAGTATTCGCAGAACTTATTGTGTAACTTGCGGGATAACATCTATTTCCAGCACCATTTCTAGCAACAAATCCAAATGTTCCAGTTAAAGAACTACGAACCCAAAAAGAAACAGTAATAGAAGATGCACCAGCCGCACCCCACCCTAAATCAGCAATATTAAAACCTTCAATCTTTTGTGTAATGAGGTAATAGTCTGTTGCACCCAATGAGGTTGCCGCAGAAGATGTGACTAATAAAGATTTTGTAAATCCTGATGGCGCAGTTGATGATTGCTGAACAGTAAATTTAGAACTTACAGAAGCCAACATCTGCCATCTGTCTAAAGAATAATTAGACCCCGTAGCCGTAACACTAGCCCCCGCATTACGCTGGTCAATCACCATCGCACCATTGATGATGCGGTTCTTGAAGCCGTAGTAACCAGTAGTTGTGCCTGTACCGCCTTGGGCTTCTGTTAAGGCAGTTGTCAATCCAGTTAAGGATGTAATGTCTGAGTTAGCACCAGACTTTGCAGCAGTTAAGTTTGTCCTTGCACCAGATGCAGTAGTCGATCCAGTTCCACCTTTAGCAACCTTTAGTGCTGGACCAGCATCAAACAGAGCGTCGATGGAGTCCAAGTCGGTATTGATCTTCGTACCCCATGTGTCGGTACTAGCCCCAACTTCGGGTTTAGTAAGTAATAGGTTGGTTGTTGTGGTATCTGCCATAGTTCACCTTCATGCTGGGACTTGCGTCCATGTTTCTGAATTGTCTGATATTTCTGTCCAATCTTCAGATGTGTCTGAGACTGGACTCCAACTCTCTGCCGTGTCTGCTACTACACTCCAGCCGTAGCCAATGATTGTGCCGACTGAGCCAGATGCCTCAACACCAATTATCGCAATAGATACAGCATTTGTAACGCTACCGACTGAGCCAGTACCGCCAACACCAGTAATAGCAACAAAGGAGATTGTCTCTGGAAGCAATGTTCCAGCAGCACCAGTTGACAAGTTACCTGTAACAGCAACCGATCTTGATGGTGTAACAGTCCCAGCCGATAAGGTTGCAAAGTTACCAGAGACATCAATAGACCTTGATGGCGTAACAGTTCCAACCGACAAAGTTGAAGCGTTACCTGTAACGGCTTTAGGTATATTAAATGTAAGCGTTCCAACCGATGAGGTTGACGAGTTACCAGTAATCGCAAGACTTACAGATGTGCCGACCGTTCCGACATTACCTGTGGCAATCGTCCCGTCTTCTTGCTTGGATATGTCTACGCCAAGCGTGCCAACGCCAAGGGTTGACGAGTTGCCTGTAATTGCAGCACTAAGCTCTCCAATGCCCCAATTACCATAGCCATATCTGCCAGAGCCGTAAGCAGCCATTGTGCTGCCTCTTTATTAAGCGAGTCTGATCAAGCCAGTGCTTGAATCATTTGTTGGCATGGTTAAGGTAAATGTTCCAGCCGTTACGGTCTGTGAACCGAAGGTGTGGACGCTGACTGCTTTGTTTGACTGGCTTGAGTTATAGATCAAGACCGCATCGAATGCAGTTGATAGAGTCACATTGGAGTAAGCGATTGATGCACTTGGAGTCACAAATGCTGTCGTGCTGGTAGAGCTTGGCGCTGTACCAAATGTCACCGTAGCACCACCAGCCGTGTAGTTAGTGCCTGACACCTCACCAGTTGCAGAATAGGCAGTTGTCGTTGCGTTGACTGTGGCAGACGCAAGGTACAAAGCAGCCTTGAATGTGTCGGCAGTACCTGCTGTATGAGCTGGGACGCTGGTTGAAAATGCGTGTACAGCGTTGAGTAAATCAACCTTGAAACTTGTACACATTGCTTGCGTGTTAGCCATGATATTTTCCTTAACTTATAGATTGAGCGACTGCTTCACCAGTCACATTTCGTTTTAAGGTCATATGGACTGAGCGATGCACAAGCTCGCCTTCTAGCCAATATTCCACCCAGTTTGTCGTCTCATTGTCGGTGTCGATTGAGCCTTCTCGCTTTTCCAGCAAGGAGGCATCCATCTCGCCCTTTGTTGTGTTCACTAGCATCTGTTATCCCAAAGTCCTTGCGCGTGCAATCAAAGCGCCACCAGTTGAAGAGCTACGATCATCTGCTTTCGTTACTTCTTCAAGACCAGCTCGGTACATCGATGCCCACACAGCAATTCTCGCATCATCTTGCAGATAAGGAGCTGCTTGCATAAGAGCACCATACAAGTAAACATCGGGAGCAGAAGTCAGTAACCAGTTTGTTGTGTTGCTAGTTGATAACTTACTCAACTTTGCGTAATAGATCAACTCGCCTGTGTAGGCAGCATCTGGTACTGGTAGGTAGCGAAACTGCTCACCCACCACGGTAAAAAATATAGGTTTAGTTGATGTGGTGTATACAACCGCCAAGGTGTCCATTGAGTCGATAGTCTCAAACCCCAATGGTGTGACGGGATTGGTATCAAGTTTGAAAGACTTAACTTCCAAAAAGTTGTCTGGGACTGCGGAGTATTCGGTAGTGATCGACGCGGTAGCACGCACGATCATCTGTCTGGTGCGCAAGTTTCTCTCGATCTGAGCCTCTGCCAGACTAATGAAGTCAGGAATGGCAGCAGTCAGGTCTGTGCGGTTAAGCCAGTCCCCAACCGAAGTCTTCAGTTCAGCATAAGTTGTGAGCGCCATTTTCAGCCTTTTGTGCTTTCTCTAAGTCACGCATCACCCAAGTGTGATCGTGCTTAAATTCAAATGTCCCGATGTGTCCAATCTCTTTTGAGACATCGTGATCAATCCATATTTTAAAGCCAGCAGCCTGTGCTTTACGGCAGAAGAAAACATCCTCTCCAACATATCCGCGCTTATCGGTACGCCAAGGAGTATCGAACCAAGGCTCACTCAAAGCCTCAAAGACCCTGCGCTTGATCAGCATTACACCCATGCCAATCGAGCCAACTTCCTCAATCCCTGTGGACTCTGGCATTGTGTAGATGAGCACGCGCTCACCGTTCTCGTCATAGCGCTGTGCAGTTGGTCCTGTGGGCATTCTGCGCCTTGCGCAGTTCGTTGCCACGACATCCAAGTCATGCGCCAAGAGTCTCTCAATCATGTCCTGCGGGAAGGTCATGTCTGAATCTACAAACAAGATATGGGTACAACCCTCTGCCATTGCGTCTAGAGACAGATCAGCACGCTGGGTCTGGATAAGTGTTCCTTGCATAATCTTCAAGGACACGGCATCAGTCGTGTTAATCGTGTGGTGCGCCACCATGTTGGTTATGCAAAAAGCATAATTTGCGTGAACCATGTCACGCGCTGGGGTGCATACCGCAATGTAGTTTTGGGTCATACTTGTCCTGATCTTGTTCTGAAATACTTATTCTCTGGATCGTTTAACCAGCGCTTCATATACGCCTCGTCATCTAACTTGCCTTCAGCCTTGAGCTGAAAGTAGATAGACATCGGGATGCTGGCGACTCTGCTCCACTCGCCCCACCGAGCACGCTCATCAACCTGTGCGTACTCTTGCTTATTCTCTTCAATGATTGCAGTCACATCTTGCTGCGTGTGAATCGTTGCCTGATTCGTTTCATCATCAAATTCAAATGTGCGCGTGATCCCTTGATCAGCGTCTGTACTAAATAGTCTTTTTTCAATCATGTATAAAAAAAGGGTCTGAGTTTCCCCAGACCCTTCGTTAGTTCAATTAAGAAGTAACCAAGTCAGCAGCAATGCCGTGGGCATTTTCTGCGTAGACCTTGTGTCCAAACTCAACGATCAGCATACGCTTGTCAGCGTCGCCAGTCTTTGCCAACTCGATTTGTTGGTATGGACGCAAAGTTACAACACCTGCGTACTCTGGATCGATCACAAATGCATCACGCTCGCGTTGGAAGCGATTAGGAACGACTTGCACATTGCCGAAGTCAGACACATAAACATCTGCTGCGCCAATGATGGTTGCAGGACGATCACCGCCTTCAATGTTGAAGCGTGAAGATGCGATACCAGTAAAGCCAGAGACGCGCTGCTTGTTGACTGGACCAGTCATCAAGATTTTTGGTGTACCGCCAGAAGTCCAAACTTGTTGAATAACATTCTTCAAGATGGTTTCTGTAAAGGTACGCACATTGCCGTCACTACGAGCGCCAGTAGGCACAGTTGTATACGATGGGTTAGCACCGTTAGTCTGCATATCCACATTAGTCTTGATAAAGGCTTGCAAAGAAGCAGTACCGCGAGCAGTTGTGGTGTTACCAGCAGCAGCCACAGCGCCATTAAGCATTGTGAATTCTTGATCACGCTTTAGCTCGCTGCTGCGTTTTGCGATTTGGTATGCCAATTCAGATTTTCTACCTGCCTTGTTTACCACTTCTTCAGTTGCAGACAAGACGATAGTCTTACGGCTGATCTGAGCGTAGTTTTGCAAACGCACAGTAGCTGTAACGCTATCAAAAGAAGTCACATCATCGCCTTCGAGCTGCTTGTTAGCTGCTGCTGCTGCGAGTGTGTCTGTCTGCCATTCAAACAAAGAGTTGCTGATCGACTCTTTGCGAATGTTACTCATGTAAGGAGTCTCTTCGGGAGCTATGTTGGTGATGATGTTGGATAAGTCCTCGCGGATACCCTTCGCATCAAATGTGGTGAATGTGTTGGTTACGATTGCCATTTGAGTGTCCTATTTCAAAAGAAGTTCTATTGCGGAGGCAGCGTCATTGACGCGACCTGACTTTGCAAGACGCTGTTTTGCGCGTGTACTTTCAGTTGTTGTAGAGACGCGACCTGCTGCACTAGGCTTGGCAGGGCGAGGACCGTTGTTGACTACTGGCTTGATCTGTCCACGCTTGGACATCATCTGATCGTAGAGCGCTGCTTTACGCAACGCAACGACAGCTCTGTGGTCATAAACATTCTTGAGCTCATCATCGCTGAATCCGATCTTTTTACCAAATTCGACGAGTAGAGCTTTTTCAGCCTGTGCCTTCTTGGAATCTTTCCATTCGGGTACGGCTTGGATCAGGGCTTCTTGCTGTGTCGCAAGGTGAGCGTTCATCTCCTGTGCTCTTTGTTGCGCTGTAAGTTGCGACAGTCGCTGCTGTTCTGATTGAATGGCTGCGAGTTTGTCTTGCTTCTGACGCATCACTTCTGACTGTCTCACCCATTCGATGGGGTCTTCGTTATGAAGACGATCCATATCGACAGGTGCTTCAGTTGACTCAAGTTGCTGTTTCAACGCTCCCAATAACTGGGCGTACTGTTCACGCTCGGCACGAATCGCACTAGCCTCTGCTTCGACAGCCTTACGGGTCTCAGCGATCTGTTGCGTCTTTCGTGTGTAGTCCTGAGTACGGGAATATCCTTTTTGAAGTTCGTCTAGCGTGACATCGACCTCTTTACCGTCAATCTTGACGGTGTAGACCTCTGCTTGCTGTTCTTGTTCTTCGGTTTCTTCACCTTCTTCAGACTGTTCCTCTGTCGTTTCTTCACTCAATTCGTCGTCTTGCACATCGAGTTCTTCATCAACAGAGACCGCGACCTCGGAGTTATCCTTAGTCAAACGCGCCTTGTCAGTTTTCTGCTGTTCTCCGTCTAACGGCAACATCATCTGATCAAGAGCACTAGCTGCATCAGCTACGGTCATAGGGGTATTGGTTATTTCCATTTGCCTACTTCCTTACACGAGTGATCTTTGTTCACGCTCAATCTGGCGTTGTGCGACTTTTCCGTTGTCCATGATCTTTGAAATCTCGGTTCGGAAGTTGTCAATCGCACGCAGCATATGCCAAGCGTGTTCTCTTTTCACGGTGTCCTCTGGCTTCGTATCTTTCCAAAACCAGACGGCATCGTTCTCCATTTTTAACAAAGCAGTTGAGAAAGCCTCGTCAGCGATTAGCGACTCAGCCTTCTTACCTTTTCTTACATCTTCTTCTTGTTTGCTCACTTAAACCATTCCTTGTGGGTTGATGGGTTGCATTGGTGCTGGCTGGGCTTGCGCCATAGCTTGTTGCGCCAACGCGCCTTGCTCTCGAATAACCTCTCGGTTGACATTCTGCTCCGCCACAATTTGCGCGGTATTCAGTTGTGTGTTGTACTTTAACTCAAGTTCGAGTTGTTTAAGTAGTCTATCCTGACTCATTTGATCGCGTCGGAAGTCGTCGTCCATGATCATCTTCTGGCGCTGTAACTCAAGATCAGCAGCTTTTTTCTGTATATCTGCACGAATAGACTCAGCTTGCACCTGCGCCAAAACCTCTTCTGGGCTTGGCTTTTGTGGTGCTTGCGGGGGCTTGTAGCCCTCTGGTATGTCGTTGAAGTAACTTGATGCGTCCTTGATTCCTGACATCTCAACGATCTTTTTCAAGGTGTTGACATACATCTGCGGAGTCACCACCACATTCTCTAAGCCGAACTGAGTCAAGATGGATTCTTGCTTGGCGAGTACCTGCATGAGCTGCATCTGGCGCTCATTCGCATCGCCATTGCCCAGACCGATATTGATGTTGACATCCATCGTCGCGTCCCATCCCCGTGGATCAATCTGCACAAACTTGTTGCGCAAGCGAATCATGCGGGGTTTGTCTTGGTGTGTGGTGACAAGGAATAGGATTGTCTTAAACAGCTCCTTCATGCCTTCAGCCATGAGACGCGCAGTCAACTCAATGCGTCCTTGGCTGGCGCTTACTGTGGCAGCTACGGCAGCCTTAGTTGAAGACTGCAACGCATCTGGGTTCAAACCCATAGATGCCTTGGACATTCCTGTGCGACCTTCCTTGATCTCGTCCAAGTAGGAAAGCACAGGGAAAGCAGCTTGACCGACGAATGGGGTAACCAATGGCTGCACCATATTCGGAGCACGCGCACGAATGATTGCACCCGTCTCGTTGTTGAGTGCATCGTCAATGTTGACCTGACCCTCAACGATCACGGTGCGGGGATGGATCGACTGCGCCAAAGAGTCGAGCGTATTGCGCATGACTTCTGACTTGATCTCCTGCAAGTCTCTAGTAATGTCGAATATCGACATCGCTTCCAAAGGTGAAGTGTGGGGTTCTGGATCGCAAGGAAACTCAACGAATGGGATGTATGACGCTGGCAAGTTACGCACCATCTTGTAGCCAGAACCCATGAAGCACATCTTGCGCAACTCAGGAATACCGTCGCCATCAAAGTCAACCTTAGCGTATCCCTCAATGTACAAAACTCTTTGCATCATCGGGTTCGCGCTCTCATTTAAAAACTGAGAGTTACTGAGTGGCTGGCGTGCAAGAGCCTCTTCGTTGTCGTACAAGTCGGACGAGCCAACATAGTCCATCACCTCGTCTTCGTCGTATCCCATGCCAATCAACTCAGCCACAGTCGCCATCTTGCGGTGACCGATAAAAGGTGCGTCTTTAAACGACATCGCTTGGCGAGACAAGAGCAATTCTTCTGGCGGTAGGCACGCCACATGGATACGCTTGTCAACAATCTTTCTCTTGACCTGCACATCGTGCATCATGGCTGGGGGTAGGGGCATTCCCGTCATTGGATCGATTTGCATCGCGCCCTGCATACTCTCGTCTGGGTAACTCGCAACGATCTGCACATCTGCGTCGCCCTCTTGCATGACGATCTGCAATGTCTGGTCATCTAAACCCGAATATTCCTCAATTCGCACCGACTCCGAGTCCTCGATGTAGACCTTGACAATGCCACATTTCCTGACCAAAGCGTCTTTGAATGTGGCGTATGCCACCATAAAACCGTTGTTGTCATTGTTGAAAACATAATTGCAGTAGTCGGTAGCTTGCTGTGCGCTGTCTACATCTTCAGGACCACGGGGGACAAACTCGACCGTGTTCTCGCTGCTAAAAAACACCTTCATCAAAGAAGGCAACATAGCAGATACGGTATCGCGCACTTCCATCGCCACGACTTGTGAACGCCCTTCTTCTTCGTTGCCAAAAGGATCACCACGATAATATTCAGTACCGCGAGCGCGGATAGGAGACAGATCGGAGTCGATGTAGCTCACAGCGTCTGTGATCTCTTGACCCATCATGGCTTCTAAATCCATGTCTGTCATTGGCGTAAGTGTCGGGTCAACCTGTGACGCGATGTCGGTGCTCAATCCCAGCTCGTTGGTAATGTTCATTTTTTGCCTTTAGTCAATACGACAAACATGGAGTCCACAGCTCGCGGAGTCCTTAACAGTTCTTCTTGCGTCAATTTTAGGTCTTGTGCGATGGGATTTAACCTAAATTCCAAGCTCGTCATGTAAAACCGATCTTCCCACCCAAGATACCAATGCCAGTCGGTGTAATAAAGCCACGATTTCTCGTTGAATGCTCTCAGGTGTGTCGGGTCTTGCCACGCGCCATAACTCAAGTCATAAGGCACATGGATGCGCATCTCGCCACCGACCTTGAGTAACTCCTTGCAACTAGTCATTGCACCGACCAGATCGGGCAGGTGTTCAAGCACATCATTCGCAAGAATTGCATCAAACATCTCTGGCTGTATATCAAAGTCACCAAGCCTTGTGGAGATCGCATCACCCCAAGGCACATTGCAGATGTCGAGTAACCAGTCGTGCTTGACGCGCAGTTGTATATCTGCGTTGATACAGTCTTCTCGAAAGTCTTTACCAGAGCCTAAGTTAAGTACCAAAGAATCTTTTTGCATACTGTGGACGGTTCTCTTTTACCCAAGGCATAGCCTCGGCAGTTAGTTTTCTAGCGTCCTGACCTACGGTCTGGCTGCCGACATGATGGACATACGCGCTTGAGACAAAGTTCTGGTATCCCTGATTGAGTAAATCTGCGCAACTCACATCGTCAGAAAACCAGTTGATCGGGGGGAATCTGCCGTGATGCCATGCGTCACGCGAGATATACGCAAAGATCGGTGCAATGGTGTCCGAATATCGTATAAAGTTTTCCGACTTGAACCTGCACATCTCTAGGTGATCGCCATCTGGGTTGTAGCGAATGTTCTGCGCAGGACGCACAAAGTCACTTCTTGCACCCACCCAGCCGACATTGATCTCCAGCTCGCGGATTACCTCAACATCTTCAAGCAGTCGCTGGTAACTCGTCGGTGTCAGCACCACATCGTCATTGCAGACGATGCAAGCCTGTGCGTACTTCAATGCGTCGTCGATTACTTCGTTGTAATCGTCGCCAAAGTTACTAGGTTCGCCAAAGATTAGTCTTGCGTTCTTGTACCCAGAGACAACGCGCTCAGTACCGCGAAGGTAGACAAATGCCTCTGGTGCGTATTGCTTGATGGACTCAAGCAGAACTGGCAAACCTTTGCCGTTGACAGTCGATATACAAATTGGGATCACTTCTTAGCCTTATTCCTTGCGGTGATCGCCTTGGCTTTTGCCTTGGCATCGGCTTTTGAGCTTGCGCCCCAAGCGTTGAGACTCAAAAGAAGACGGGTCTTTTCACCGTCCTTGTACTCTGGTCCAGCATTTCCCGCCATGCGCGCAAGAAAACTCGCTCGTCTAGGGTTATCGCCAGACTTGACGGGTGCTTTGAGGTTCATGCCCTCGGCTTTCGCAGAGGCACGACCTTTGGCATTCAAGCCACCACTAGGTGACTTACCCTCTTTCCTCTGCCAAGCTGCGCTCACTTCTTAGCCTTCGGCTTCTTGGCAGTCTTGGCAGCAGCCTTGAAGTCGGCAGCAGACGGTGCAGCCTTAGATCCGACCTTGTTCATCTTCTCGCCAGAGCCAGCAGCGATGCGTTTTTGCTTGGCATTGATGTTTGCGTAAAGTCCAGTTTTCATGATTTCTCCTCGTAGTCTTCGCCTTCTTCCATGTCCTCGTCCTTGGCTTCGCCAGTATTAGGACCACCAACAACCCAAGCATCGCAAGTTCTAGACGCTGCGCACTTGAAGTCAAATATTTCGCAGTAGCCGAGGTCAGCCAACTCAATAGTTCCCCACGGGTCTGCTTCGTTGCCGATGCCCTGTGCAATGCACTCTTTGATGCTGTCGGAGACATTAAACGCTGCGCAGTTTCCGCAAAGAGACATCTTCGCGTCCTCAACCGACACATCCCATGCGTCTGCCTTCTTTGCCCAGAATGGGGTGTTAGGCAACGCTGGGTTCTCAGGACCGTACTTCGCAGCCGTGATTGCTTTAGCGCGGTTTTTTAAATTTAGGGTGATGTCTTGCGTGGGAAGTGGACACTCGCTGGTGTCGCTGTCAGACATCATCTGATCCATCGCGCCTTGTAAACTTTTTGGGTATGAGGTTGCCATTACTTGCCCTTCTTCATTGGCTTTGACTTGCCAGCCTCGGACATTGCAATCGCAACGGCTTGTTTAGGGTTCTTCACAACCTTGCCAGTTCCACCGCTATGCAGTTTCCCAGCCTTGTACTCGCCCATTACTTTGCTAATTTTCTTGGCAGCTTTGTCGTACTTCATCATGGCTATGCCCTCCAAATGTTTCGGTATGTGGATTATGCAACTCTTGAGAGATTTCTTTTCAACGGCTGAGACCATTTTTGGCTTGTATTCGCACCAAACATGGAGACGGCTGCGTCACTCGCAAAGGTCAATACAAAGCTGTCAGCCTTGTCGGGTGACTTCAGACCGCGCTTTCTGATGTCGTCCTTGCCCTCGACCTGCATCTTTCCACTCGATGTAAAGAAGTACCTGACAGTAGCCAATTCAGCCACCAGCTCCTCATCATTTGGGATACGACAGTCACGCGCCTCGAACCACGCCTTTGCCTTGTACCAAAGCTCTGCACGCAAGTTCCTGTAAGTCGTACCCATCGCTGGAGACTCTGAGACATTGATGCCTCTAGCGGGAAGACCAAGTTCTCGCAGCCGATCTACTACGCCAGCACCAAGTCCAATCGAGTCCACCATGATCTCGTGCGGTCTCTGGCTTGGCGGTAATGCTTCCCACTCTGCGACGACAGCGCCTGTGAGCTGCATCAAGTCAAGGTTTTTCCAAATCTTTGTGGGTTCGATCAATGCGTTGCCTTGTCTTTTCGAGAGTGCAGACCTGTCCCCACCAAAGCGTGCGACATCCAAGCCCCAAATCAGTTTTGCGTGCTGGCTTGTCTCTACATCGCGGTGCTTTGCAAGTTCTATGAGTTCCATCGGGATGATGGTGTCGTCGTCTGACCTTGGAAATTCTCCCAGTACCCTGATCCTGTAAGCGTTGGATTCTTCCCCGTAACGCGACTTCATCTCTTCGATGTAGGCAACGCTTACCCTTGGAGAGTCAACGCAACTCACCTTCATCGTCACCCAGTCATTGGCGAGTCGGTTTTGGGTGTCGTAGAAAAACCCCGAACTTCTGACAGGGTTGCCAAGCAGAAGGGTGACGGCATTGTGTCCAGACATTGAGCCAGCAGCAGCCTCGAAGACAGCCTCTGGAATACCAGATGCCTCGTCAGCCACCAGCATCACATTCTCGGAGTGGACACCTTGCAGGGCTTCGGGCTGCTCTGCCCTTGAGGTTCTTGCGGAGACAAAAGCCTCTGTCGCTGCCTCCTTGACCTCGATCCTGTCCTGCTTGACTTCGAGCATATCCCTCAAGGTCTCAGGCAGTTCTTTGACCCAGCGCTTTAGTTCCGCAAAGAGTGCGTCGTATAGCTGGCTGGATGTGGGTGCGGTGACGACGACCTTGACGGGGTATCTGAGCAGTAAGTACCAGATGATCGCCCAGCTCGCTGCTGTGGACTTGCCTACGCCATGCCCTGACCTTACCGATATTCTGCGGTTGCCCTTGGCGATGTGCATTAGGAAAGTCTCTTGCCAAGTGTCGGGGTTCGCCTTTAAGACTTCCCTGACGAATAGGACGGGATTGTTCTTGTAGCGGATGGTGAACGCAACAAAAGGATTGTTGTTGAGTTCGTCTTCCCTCTTGTCTTGGATGCGGTCTATTGTTGCCACGACCTGTGGGTGTAGTTTCTTTTTTACTGGTGCAGTTGATTCTGTCGTCATGTCAGGATTGTGCCTTGATTTTTTTATTTTTTTGTGGGGGTGTGGCGGTGTGAGTAGGGGGTAGTGGGGG
>Ga0315909_10007539_pt1 | contig 12137 bp, 10 predicted proteins | sample LakEriMetagenome_11_FD_203527 | JGI IMG/M metagenome (GOLD analysis project Ga0315909, IMG submission 203527) | Freshwater fungal communities from buoy surface, Lake Erie, Ohio, United States - Buoy 2 MA125 | ecosystem: Environmental > Aquatic > Freshwater > Lake | place: USA: Lake Erie, Ohio...
GCTCCAGGCTGATTGCCGCCCTTGGATTCTCCATTGGAGCGGCGTCTCTGATGGGTATCGGTCTTTCGGTGGAACTCGGTATGGTTCTGGTCTCTAGCTTGCTGCTTGTTTCCATTGGAACTCCAATGGCGATAGAAGACTTCGTAGGAAACTACGAGGGTAACGCCGCAGATAGAAAGTCAAAGCACTCAATCTTCCCCGCCATTCACGGTGCATACGGTGTTGGCATGCTTGGTGGTGCTGCTATTTCTGGCTGGGCAATCGATCAAGGAATTGGGCTTGCCAGTCACTACTTTGTAAGTGGATTATTTGTTGCCGCAATCTCCATTGCTGCCGGCGTGGTGTTACCTGCTCGAAAGAAAAATGCCGAGAGCGCTGCTGGCAAGGCATCCAAAAAGGGTGAAACCAAAAAAGTGTGGACTGAAAAGCGAAGTCTGTTGATTGCTGTTGTTGGTTTTTCTTTCATCATGGCTGAGATGTCGGCTGGAACCTGGGTACCAATCGCTCTAACCGGGTCTGGTTACTCGGGTTCAGAAGCTGCAATCATGTTCGGTATTTTCTGGATTGCCATTACCACCGGAAGGCTTGTTGGTGGATTCATTGTTGATGCGATAGGTCGCTCCAGAACAATCTTGTTCTCAGCGTTGCTAGCCGCCAGCGGTATCTCCGTGTTTATCGCTCAGGACCTAATCAACTTGCCGCTCCTGGGTCTGATCCTTTGGGGTCTAGGAATCGCAATGGGGTTCCCGATGTCGGTAGCTTCCATGGGAGACCAGGAAGCCTTGGCTCCAGCTCGAATCAACATGATCATCACCGTGGTTTACATTTCATCCATCACAGTAGGTCCCGCCTTGGGAACTTTGGGTGAGTTCGCTGGGTTATATGTGGCCTTTGGGATCCCGCTTGTTTTCATGTTGATTGCTGCAATCTTGAGCCCAATCACTAAGCCCATCGACAACGAAGGTAAGCGCGTCTAGCCCCAAAAGTTCACTTGCTGGAAACAATGAATCTGGCTTGGACTTACTGGAATGAAGTATTGTCATAACATACTTCAGATCAGGAGAGTGAGCGGATGCGCAAAACCGAGGTAATCCTTCCGCTATCGATTTTCTCCAAGTTGAATCGAAAATCATCCGTTCCACTTTATTTCCAACTTTCTGAATTGTTGGAGAAATCAATTCTTTCGGGTCAGCTATCTGCCGGTGACCGATTAGAAAATGAAATATCAATTTGCGAGCGCCTCGGTTTATCAAGACCAACAGTTCGACGAGCAATCGAAGAATTAGTTGACAAAGGACTTTTGGTTCGCCGTCGTGGTCTGGGTACTCAAGTTGTTCATGGTCAAGTTACTCGCGGAGTTGAACTCACATCATTGTTTGATGATCTTGAGCGAGCTGGAAGAAAGCCGTCTACCAAAGTTATTGAATTCAAACTTATGCCTGCTGATGCAGTTGTTGCCGCGCAACTTGGAGTTGCGGTTGGGCAAAAGGTTGTCTTTTTACACCGGGTACGAAGTGCAGGGAAAACACCCGTTGCTGTTTTGCAAAACTGGATACACCCAAGATTTGAGCACCTTACCGAAGGTGATATCTCGAAGTCTGGTCTTTATGATTGGCTCCGAACCAATGGGGCTTCAATCCAAGTCGCCAAGCAAAAAATTGGTGCCCGTCGGGCCAGCTTGGAAGAATCTAACTTGTTAGAGATTGAAAAGAATTCACCCGTACTAACCATGAATCGGACCGCTTTTGATAACTCCGGAGTTGCGTTGGAGTATGGGCAGCACTGCTATCGAACTGATCTGTACTCTTTTGAGTTCACTATCGTTGAGCGGTAGCAAGCTGACATAAAGCTAACTTTGTAACCGACCAGACCTTTGCTTGGATTAGGGTGCTTTCTTGATAAAAGCTGGGCTTCAGGCGGTTAGGTATCTTTTTTATAACGGGGGGATGAAATCTGGCTTAATTGTCCTTACAAACGGCGATAATTATCAGCAGTCGGGTCTTTCCGACCATTTAAATGAAAACGAGAGGTTATCTCAATGAACATCAAGAAGCTATCTGCTCTTGTTGCCGTTTCCGCGTTAGTACTAACCGGTTGCGCAACTGCAGCAGAAACTGAAACAGATACAGATGCAGCACCAGCAAGCGACTTCAAGATCTGTGTTTACACACACGGTGACGGTGGCGGATTCTGGTCTGTAGCACAGGCCGGAGCCGAGCAGGCTGGTAAGGACCTAGGAGTTACAGTTGACTACCAGGGCTCAACCAACGATTCTGCAAAGCAGGCTCAGACAATCGAAGCTGGTATCGCAGGTGGCTGTGACGCTATCGCTGCATCAGCTCCAGACCCAGGTGCTATTGAAGACGCAATGTTGGCAGTAGCAGCAGCGGGTATCCCAACAGTAACTATGAACTCAGGATCCGCTGTATTCAAGTCTCTTGGAGCAATCACCCACGTTGGTCAGGATGAATTCATCGCTGGTCAAGAAGCGGGTCTTCGTTTCAACGAGGCTGGTTTGACAAAGATTCTTTGTCCTCTACAGGAAGCTGCAAACGTTGGTCTTGAAGAGCGTTGCGCAGGAGCTGCAGACACATTCGATGGTGAAGTTGTTAACTTCAACCTAGATGGCGGTCTTGCTGACCTAACAGCTGCATCTGCAAAGATCAAGGCTGCTTTGGAAGCTGACCCAACCTACGATGGTGTGTTCGCGCTAAACGCTGACATCGCCGCAAAGGCAGTTTTGCCAGCAGTTACCGAACTAGGCGTTGACATGTACATCGGAACTGTTGACATGTCAGCTGAGGCTCTAGATGCGATTGAGGCAGGAACAATTGCCTTCGCAATCGACCAGCAGCAGTACGCACAGGGTTACCTATCGGTTGCCTTGCTATACCTAAACCTAACCAACGGTCACACCCTTGGTGGAGGTCTACCTATGTACACCGGTCCTGGCTTTGTTGACTCAACAAACGTCGCGACTGTTAAGGCACTGGTAGCAGCAGGTACTCGCTAGTCGTATCATAGAAACACAAGGCAGGTGGGCTAGAAATTTTTTCTAGCCCACCTGTTTTCTAAGAGGAACAAATAGAAAACCGAGGATTCATTCATGTCAAACGCAGTCAAAGACGAACGCGTTCAAAAAACTTCTTTCATTACCAATCTCCTAAGACGGCCAGAGTTTGGTGCCCTTATGGGTGCACTGGCAATTTTCGTCTTGTTCTCATCGGTTGACACAACCGGAAACTTTGGTCAGGCGGGCGGTATCGCTGGCTGGACCGACATTGCAGCACCAATTGGAATTGTTGCAGTATTCGTCGCGCTTCTAATGATTGGTGGGGAGTTTGATCTTTCTACCGGAATCATGGTTGGCTCAACTGGACTTTTAGCAGGCCTTATCGTTACTGAACTAGGCCTAGACATCTGGACTACGATTCTGCTGGTCATGATTTTCGCAGCTGGTATCGGGCTGCTAAATGGTTGGTTGGTAGTGACAACCGGATTACCTTCGTTTATCGTCACTCTTGCTACGTTCTTCGTGCTTCGCGGCCTAAACCTTGCAGTAACAAAAGGCTTCACTGGGACTGTTCGCGTGAGCGAAACTGACAAGGCTGCCAATTACGATCAGGCTGCTGCGATATTTGCGAGCAAGATAGAAATTTTTGGAGCTAGCTTCCAGATTTCAATTCTTTGGTGGATCTTCTTCACGCTTTTGGCAACTTGGATTTTGACCAGGACCAAATTTGGAAACTGGATTTATGCCTCCGGAGGTGACCCGAACGCTGCTCGAAATGCCGGCGTTCCGGTAGTGAAAACTAAAGTTATCCTCTTCGTCATGACATCATTGGCAGCTGGATTTGTTGGAATCATGTTAGTGCTGCGCCTCAAGGGTATGCAGGCTGGACAGGGTGTTGGTATCGAATTCTTCTACATCATCGCTGCTGCGGTAGGGGGAACACTTCTCACTGGAGGTAAGGGATCCGCTATTGGAGCCGCCCTGGGGGCAACAATCATGGGAATGGCTTACATCGGTATCCCTTACGCACTCTGGGATTCGGATCTGACTTTCACCTTCCTTGGATTGATTTTATTTGCCGCAGTGCTAATCAATAGCTTTGTTGGAAGAAGAGGCATGAAGGGACGAAAGAAATGACTGTAGCTCTAGAACTAAAAAACGTCACCAAGCAGTTCGGTAACGTCATTGCAATGACCGATGTATCCATGGAGGTCACTGCGGGAACCGTTACATGTGTCTTGGGTGACAACGGAGCTGGTAAGTCGACTCTCATCAAGACCCTATCTGGTGTTCACAAGGCAACATCAGGTGAGTTCCTAATGGATGGTCAGCCAGTTGACTTTGGGTCCCCACGTGATGCAATTGCAAAGGGCATTGCGACCGTGTACCAGGACCTAGCAACCATTCCGATGATGTCGGTATGGCGAAACTTCTTCCTCGGTAACGAAATCACTGTAGGTTGGGGTCCTTTCCGGATGCTTAACATCAAGAAAATGAAGGAAATTTCAAAACAGCAACTTCTTGAGATGGGTATCGACCTTCGCGACACTGACCAGCCAATTGGAACCCTATCCGGAGGAGAGCGACAGGCTGTAGCTATTGCCCGCGCAGTTTACTTCGGTGCCAAAGTGTTGATTCTTGATGAGCCAACCTCCGCTCTTGGAGTTCGTCAGTCAGGAATCGTTTTGAAGTATGTTCTTTCAGCCAAGGAACGAGGTGTTGCAGTTGTATTCATTACTCACAACCCTCACCACGCCTTCCTGGTTGGAGACCGCTTCTACCTTCTCAACCGAGGAAAGATGATCAATGAGTTCCAGCGCAAGAATGTGAAGCTGGACGAATTGACTATGGCCATGGCTGGTGGAGCAGAGCTCGAAGCTCTGACCCACGAGATCACCCAGGTAAAAGGCAAGTAACTTCTAACCAAACGGCTGCCAGCAGAGGTGTTGGTGGCCGTTTGGTATTTAAGGATCAGGAAGCGAACTCGCTAGCCACCTGGTTGATGAACTGAACACTCTGGCTTGCGTCACTGACCGGGCCAGAGCCGGCAGTGGGGTCTGAATCGACCACGTTATCTTGCTCGAGAGTAAACCAACCCTGGTAATTGGCGGCCATCAAGTTCTTGATAATCGATCTGACATCGACATCTCCCTGACCAAGAGGGGTATACAAACCCTGCTTTACAGCCTCGTAGTATGAAAACTGCCCGGATCTAACCTTTTCTGCAACTTGAAGATTTACATCCTTGAGGTGCGAGTGCTGGATTCGATCTGAGTGGTCTTTCGAAAACTGAACTGGGTCCGTTCCACCGATCAACATGTGTCCGGTGTCTAGACAAAACCCAATAGTTGTTCCAGCCAACACTTGCTCTATGTCTTCGCGGGTTTCAATTAGTGTTCCAACGTGAGGGTGAACTACTGCCTTCACGCCACGCTGATTTGCAAGATCAGCTACTTTAGATAAATTCCCAAACATACTTTGCCACTGCGCTTCAGTGAGCGCTGGCCTGGCGTCGTCATAGCCATCAACTCCAGTTGAAGCGGCTAGGACGAGTACCTCGGCGCCGGCAGCCTCGTAGGAATCTAACTCAGCTGTCACAGCAGGTATTGGATCGTCAGTTGGGTCATGAAGCAGAATCGGATAGAAGCCTCCGATTGCTCGGATTTTGTGGCTCGCAAGAAATGCCGCTTTTTGATTTGGGTCGGTAGGTAGGAAACCTTCGGGGCCAAATTCTGTTGCTGTTAGGCCAAGGCTATTCATCTCCGCCAATACTCTGTCTGGGCTCATTTGGAAACCCCAGCCAGGGACCTCAGAAACTCCCCAACTAATTGGTGCACCAGCGATTTTTACCTGCATTTAGTTTTCTCCTCGTATTTGATTTACAATCTCAACACTTCCTGTTTGATTGAAAAAATCCTTTATGGCCTGGGCGGCGGCGGCAAATGTCTGCTGCCTGGCACGTTGGCTTAGGCCCATCACGTGCGGGGTAAGAACTACGTTTGGGTGATTGAAGCAATCGTGAAATACCGCGGGCTCGGGATCAAAAGAATCTAAACCTAGCCCTGAAAGTTTCCCAGAATTGAGGGCTCCGTGGGCGGCGTCTAGGTTCACCACACCGCCTCGAGCGACATTGATGATTACAGAGCCTTGAGGCATGAGCTCAATTTCCCTCTTGGAAATCAAGTTTCGAGTTTTCTCGTTTAGGGGAACGTGCAATGACAAAATGTTGGACTCTGACAACAGGGCATCCATGGATTCGGCTCTCAGGTTTTCTGGGACATCGGCAACAGGATCGAAAGCTATTACCCTCATCCCGAAAGCTTGCGCTAGTTGGGCAACTCTGGACCCGATGCGTCCGAACCCCACAAGTCCTAGGGTTGAACCCTCCAGGTCTCCTGGGACAATGCCGTCACGGCTGGCCCATTGATCTTTTCTTACAAGTTCAGTTAGTGGGGAGAGTTTCTTGGAAAGCGAAAGCATCATGGCTAATGCCCCTTCGGCCACAGCGTTGGTGTTTGCTCCGGGGGTAATAGCAATCGAGACACCCCTGTCGGTTGCTGATTCCAGATCTACCCTGTCAACCCCCACACCTGTCCGCACGGCTATCTTGAGCTTTGGCATTGATTCCAGTGCAGCTTTATCGAGGTAAAACTCTGCGCGAACAATCGCTCCGTCAGCTCTTAAAAGATCTTGAGGAGTTGGTTCAGCAACGAAAGTGAATTCTGATCCTAGTAATTCTTGCGTTTGCTTGGCAGGTACTGGTCCAAGACCGACTATTACAACTTCAGCCATTTCGAATTCCAGGAGAAGCTAAGTATTTTTGCATAGCTAGTTGTTTCGAATAGCTTCTATTTGAGACTTGAATGCCTGAAGTAACGAAGTTGAATCCGACCCCAGAGCCAGGAAATCAAAACCCTGCTTCTCATAAGCTTTAGCATCCTGGGCAGAAGTGGCTAGTATTCCCAATGGCTTTTTGGCACTTCTGCAATTTTCAAGAACCAAGGCAATGGCCGATTGAAACACTTTTGAACTGTAATCTCTTGGCACACCAAGTGAGTAAGAAAGATCCAATGGCCCAATGAAAAGTGCGTCGACTCTCTTGTTTTTTACCAATTCAGCAATTTCATTAACTGCAAAGCGAGTCTCCACCTGGACTATGGCAACTGGATCTGCTTCCACAAGAGCGTTTTGGTCAGCACCCCAAGACGCGCTGCGGTTATAGCTGGCAACGCCTCTGGTTCCTTTGGGAGGGTAATCCAAAGCAGTTAGCGCACTGTCTAAATCCTCAAATGAAGAAATTCTTGGAATCATAATTCCAGCTGCACCACGATCCAGGGCACGAGAGATATTCTCTGCCGAAGGCGAGCTAACCCGAGCAATTACTGGACCATCGAATGCCACTACCGCCCTGGCCAAATCAGAAAATTCATTCTCGCCATGTTCAAGATCGGAAATGACCCAATCAAAACCAGCCAGCGCTGCCAACTCATAAGAAATGGTGCTGGGAATTCCAATGAAAGTGCCGAGTCTCTTTCCCGCTTGGAGACTGCCACGCAGTTGCCTTTGAAGTTCAGGCGCCTTTAGCCGTGCCATCTTTGAGTCTCCAATCCAACGTTATATTCGGCTCGTGCCGGCGTGAGCCAGGGCTGGTCTGATACTTCCGCAGGGGCAACATCCCACCAAAGTCCAGCACCTGGCAGGCTTACGTGAGGGATCGTTGGAACAACTATTACTACAGGCCCGGAGGCAGTTCTGGTTTCGTCTAAGACTTTCCTGAACTCATCCGCTGTAACTGGACGATAGGTCTTGGCACCCATACCCTTTGCCATCGAGACGATATCAATTTCTAGGTAGTTTCCCTCAAGACGAGGTGCGTCTTTAGTACCGGCTGACTCGGTCAAAATGGGTCCTTCTTCGCGGTAGCGGAATTCATTTCCAAAGTGGTGACCCACCCGCCACATCTGCAAGCGTCTAATCACCTGATAACCACGGTTTTCAGAAACCACGATTGTGAGATCAAGGTTCTCTTGGGCGGCTGAAACAATTTCTGTTGGAGCCATCACGAAAGTTCCATCGCCAACAAGAGAAACCACTCGGTTCTTCTTGTCTGGATTAGCTAGTCTCACCCCAATAGCGGCAGGAATCTCGTATCCCATGCAGCTAAAGCCAAATTCCAAATGAGCAAAACGCCCTTCGGTGGCGTCCCACACCTTTTGAATATCTCCCGGGGGTCCACCAGCTGCTGCAATCAAAATGTCACCCTTTTGGGCTTTTTCTTGCAAGACCCCAATTAGCTGACCCTGAGTCAAAACTGCATCAGTATTTGTTCGAGCGTCCAGGTCAGACTTATCAAATAGCTTGTCGGGATCAATTGACTCAGCTCGCAAGGTATTCCAGCCAGAGGTTTGAGTTGTTATCTCATCGCGCCATGCGGGATCAATCTGGAATCCCTTCAGCTCGGAAAATAGTGCCTCTAGGGAGAGCTTTGCGTCCGCCACTACTGCCGTAGCACCTTGCTTAATTGCGTCACCTTCGGTGACGTTTATTGAAACAAAACGCACCTTTGGGTTTTGGAATATTGACTGAGACGCCGTAGCAAAGTCAGTCAATCTGGTACCGATATGAATGATCAGATCTGCCTGCATCACTAACTTGTTGGTCGCAGGTGTTCCTTCGAGTCCTATGCCCCCGAGGTGCCAAGATCCAGGGTTTTGAATAGACCCTTTTCCACCAAAGGTTTCAGAAACTGGAATACCCGTTTGATTGGCTAGGGCTTCTAGTGCCTTTGTCGCACCAGAGTAAATTACCCCGCCTCCGGAAATCACCAATGGTTTCTTAGAGCCTGTAATCGCTTTGGCTATTGACTGGATATCTGTTGGGTCTGGTAACGGCCTGCGAATCTTCCACTCTTTTGGTTCAAAGAATGATCGCGGGAAATCAAAAGAGTGCGACTGAATATCTTGTGGCAGGGCAATAACTACTGCTCCTGTTTCTGACGGATTCGCCAAAACTCTAAAAGCTTGAGGCAGTGAATAAAGCAACTGCTCAGGTCTTGTGATGCGGTCAAAGAATTTAGAGACCGGGCGAAAGGCATCATTGACGGAAACGTCCGGTTGTGAAAAGTCCTCAAGCTGCTGAAGTACCGGACCCTGACGCCTAGTTGCATAAACATCACCAGGTAGAAGTAGCAGCGGGATTCGGTTGACAGTAGCGAGTGCGGCCGCTGTAACGAGGTTGGTGGAGCCTGGCCCAACCGATGAGGTAACGGCGATGGTTTGGGTGCGAAGTCTTTGCTTCGAGAAAGCGATTGCGGCATGGCCTAGTGCTTGTTCGTTTCTTCCCTGCATAAATGGAAGGTGATCATGGTATTCATCGAGGGCTTGGCCTAGTCCGGCCACATTGCCGTGGCCAAATATTCCAAAAGCCGCGGGCACAAATCGCTGCCTACCCAAATCAGAAACCGAATACTGATTAGAAATGTACAAAACTAAAGCTTGCGCGACAGTCAGAGTAATTGTCTCTCCATAGTTTGGCTTAGTCATTTTTTTCTCCGTTTCTACCAGGCGCGACCGTGCATGATTATGGTTTTAGATTCTGTCATCTCCGAAACCGTGGTTCTAATTCCTTCTTTACCTATGCCGCTGGATTTGAGTCCACCGTAGGGCATTAGATCAGCCCGCCATAGCGGGGTCCAGTTTACGTGGATTATTCCAGCATCAATCTCGCGCATAGATTCAATGGCTTTATCCATGTTCTTGGTGAAAACCCCAGCGCCCAGACCGTAAACGGTGCTGTTCGCTAAGGCGATTGCCTCCCTGTCGTCATTGGCATTGGAAATTACTACCGCTGGGCCAAAGAGTTCTTGCTGGGCAATGGACGAATCTGGATCAACGTCAGCGAGGATTGTGGGCTGGACATATGAGCCTTCTCGCTCGCCACCCAAGAGCAGGTTGGCTCCCTGGCCAGTTGATTCTTTGATGCTGGCAGCTACTCGCATCGCCTCGGACTCCGAAATCATCGAGCCGATATTGTTACTTTCGTCCAGAGGATTTCCATACTTTAAAGCTGCGACTTTTGGTCTGAGCGCATCCAAAAAGTCTGCTCTGATGGATTTTTCAACAATTACTCTTTGGACCGAGATGCAAACTTGACCGGCGTTCACATAGCCCCCGATAGAAACCGCATGAGCCGCAAACTCTATGTCGGCGTCACTCAAGACCACGACCGGTGAGCTGGCACCGAGTTCGAGCGAGAGTTTCTTGACCCCAGCAATTCTGGTGATGGACTCTCCCACCTTGGTCGAACCCGTGAAGGAAATCTTTCTTACCTTCGGGTTGGTAACCAGGGCCTCACCTAAATCGGCACCTGGACCAGTGATAACGCTTAGAACACCTTCGGGTAAGCCAGCATCGATAAAGCACTGGGCTAGCGCAATTGCGGTCAGTGGTGTGGTTCTCGCAGGCTTCAAGATCACGGCATTGCCAACAGCTAGTGCTGGCCCGATTTTGTGCATAACTAAAAGTGCTGGGTAATTAAATGGCGTAATAGCCACAACAACACCAACCGGTTGAGGCAGAGTGAAGCCGAGCTTTTCTTGGCCAGTTCCTTTGTTTGCGTCCAACGGTAAACCTACGCCGTAGAGCTGGGACCCTTCAAAAGCTGAAAGCCTCATTATTTCGCCACTACGGGCAGCTTCGGATCTGGCCTCGAGAATGCTCTTGCCGTTCTCCTGGGAAATAATCTGGGCCATTTGCTCCTGGCGCTCATCGGCTAACGCTGCAGCAGCCATCATGATTTCAAATCTCTTATGGGCAGGGGTCCTGCGCCAAGTTACGGCAGCTAATTCCGCCTGGTCGACAGCTCTTTCGATGTCTTCAACTGTCGCTGTCTCAACCTCAGCTATGACCTCACCGCTGTAGGGGGTAACGACTTGCTCAAATGATTTGTTCTTAGAACCCTGGCCCGCAATTAGCAGGTTGAACTTCTGCAAAGCTGACCTCCTTGTCGCTATTGCCTCCAGCTTAGTCTTTGTCAGGACAAAGAATCTAGGGCACTAATTCTTGGTCGGTAAACCAGTTTCGTATTCAATCCGCAAGGACTCAAGCAAGCCTCGAAGACTTTTTTCACCAATTCCGAGAATCTTTTTAGTCTCTACGTTAGACAGTGAGGTATCCACCGGAACCGGAGCGGGAAACAGTTCAGACTCAGGTGGCTTTGTTTCTTGCAGCAAAGATGTATCAAGATTAAAAACCTCACAAACTAACTTTGCAAGCTCCATCCTGGTAACAGCATCGTCGCCGACTAAATGAAAAGTTCCGGTTGCATTTCGTGCTGCAACTTTCTCGACTTGCGCGCCAATTTCAGCAGCAAGGGATGGGGTTGCAATTTTGTTTACTTGATCGCCGCCCCAAACTGCGAAAGTCTCTCCCTTACTCAAGGAGTTCACAAGTGAGGTAACGAAGTAACCAAAACCGACATCCTGACTTCTTGGGCCATCTTTCTTAGTTTGATGAAAACCCATGACTCCCCCGATGCGGCATACCGCACCGTTTTCTGGAGCCAAGTCACGCACCACCTGTTCACCCATGGCCTTGAGGAATCCGTAAAAGTTTACTGGGTTACCTTTGTTGGATTCCAAAGAAAGATGCGTGGTGCCATCCATAACCCAGTCAGTTGAGATGTAAATAGGTTTTGATCCGGCCTTATTGGCAGCCTTGACTACCCTCGAAGTCATGCCTACAAAACTGTCGTAAGCGAAGTCTCGATCTAGCAGCAGTCTGTTGAAATCATTTGCAATAGCGCAGTGAACTACGGCTTGTGTGCCTTCTAGAGCCGAACTGATTGAGTCCTCGCTGGTGAAATCAACGAGTTTGGTTTGCCAAGGCAATTTGGACTCTGATCTAACTAGGCCAATTACCTCGTGACCGAAGCTTTGCAAAACTGACGCGATGTTGCTACCAACAAATCCGGTGGAACCGGTGATGGCAATCCTCATTAGTTTTGTGGGAAGCCCAGGTTTAGTCCACCGTGGCTTGGGTCGAGCCATCTGGAGGTAATTACCTTGGTCTGGGTAAAGAATCGGAAGCCTTCTTCTCCGTGAGCACGGCTGTCACCAAACAGTGAG
>Ga0315909_10007542_pt1 | contig 12134 bp, 6 predicted proteins | sample LakEriMetagenome_11_FD_203527 | JGI IMG/M metagenome (GOLD analysis project Ga0315909, IMG submission 203527) | Freshwater fungal communities from buoy surface, Lake Erie, Ohio, United States - Buoy 2 MA125 | ecosystem: Environmental > Aquatic > Freshwater > Lake | place: USA: Lake Erie, Ohio...
GAGAAGCAGCAATAGCTGCCGTTTCTTTAAACGAAATAGTTAAAGCTCAAGTTCAATTAAATCCTTCTGTCGCTGCTGCAAATAAATCATATGCTGGTATGACTGCTAGAATTAAAGAGCTTGAAAAAGCCCAAAGAGGTCAGTCTGTTAAAGCTCAATATAATGCTAAAGAAGAATCAGCTAGATTACAAAAACAAATTGCAGAAATTAAAAAAGCTGCACAAGAAAAAATTGAAGGAATTCGTAAAACTACTGAGGCAGAAAATACTCAGTTAGAAATTCAAAAAGCTCAATTAAGAGCTCAACAAGCATTAATCCAAGGCAATATGTCTGGCTATGCTGAAGAGCAAATGACTATTGAGCAGTTGATGAATGAGGCTAATCGTAAAGCTGCAGAAGAAGCAATTATAGCCAAGGCAGAAATTGATATCAAGCCTCTTCAAGATGCACTTGACTCTATAGCAGACAAGCAAGAGAAGGCTGCAAAGAAGGCAGCACTTGCAGGAGATAGTTTGGCAGATCTTAGAACTAAGGCTAATGACTACAATACTAAGCTTCAAGAGTATACAACTAATTTAAATACTTTAATGTTTAAATATATAACAGACGTTAACTTTGCAGAAAGTAAAGAATATAAAGCAGCTTTAAAATCTTTAGATGACTTAGGAGCAAAATTAAATATTAAGACTCCAGCAAAAGATATTGTCGGGGAGCTTGCCAATTCATTAAAGAATGGAATTAATGCAGCACAAGTGACAATTTATACAGATCAAATTAATGATGGAAAGATGAGAGACTATCGTGGTGCAGGAGGATTTGAAAAAATGCAAAAAGCTCTTCTTGCTGGAAACGCTAATAATGAGACTTATACAAATCCTTATGATAAGAGTGGAAAGCTTGTTGAAAAAGCTAAAGAAGCAATTATTGAAGCAGAGCAGCTAAGCTCTGGAGATATTTTTTATGACTCTAACGGAAACAAATATAAGATTTCAAAGAAAAAAATATTAGGTCTACCTATTGGAGAAAAGCAAGCTGTATTACAAAGTGCAATGGGCGGTGCAGTAAGAAAGTATGGAGATGGATCAATGGGCGGAGTTTGGGGTCCAGGAACATATAACTCAGATTCAATTCCAGCAATGCTTTCAAACGGTGAGTATGTATTAAATGCAGCGGCTACTCAAAAGTTTGGAATTCCTTTATTAGATCAAATGAATGGGTCATATAATATACCTTCTTCAACTAAATCTATGGGCACAAATATAATTAATAGCCCAAGTAGCAATAACGTATATAATATAGAGATTGCCTTAAATGGAACAAACGTCACAGCAGATGATGTTATAAATAGAATGAAACGAGAGATGGCTTTGGTTAACGCTAAAGAAGGAATAAATAGAAGGGTTGGTGCCTAACCATGACTACGTATCTACCTAGAGGTTCGGTACTTAGTATAGAAGCAAAAGACCTACTTGCCACACCAGAAGGAACTACTAAAATCTGGAATAAAATTACTGAGCATAATCGCTCAGACATTAGCATTTCTATAGAAAGAATTGAAAAAACTATAAGAACTTCAAATGGCACATTAAGAAAAAATCATATAGCAGATAAGAGAAGGTTCTCTATGTCTTGGTCAATGCTGCCATCATATAGGTCACTAACAGTCGACGGAGGTTGGGGAGCAGAAGATTTAAGATCTTTTTATCTAAGCGATGACGGCAAAAAAGAATTTAATATTAGAATTAACTTAGCAAAAGGCGGAGCAGACACATCTTCATCTGGCGCCCTATATACTCCCACTATGGCAAAAACATCGTCAGAATTATATACAGTGGTATTTGGAGGCTGTAATTTTTCAGTTGTAAAACGTGGCCTACAACCACACTGGAATGTTTCTATTGAACTGGAAGAGGTATAATGATTTCTTCTCCTACAGTCAAGACCCTGCTTGAACAAAACACAACTATTCAAACCAACATAGGTTGCACTATTGAATATAACATGAATTCAATGGTAGATAATATTACTGTTGTAGGTACAGATTATGTCAGAGCAGATGGCGCTAAGCCTTATCAAAAGTTATTTCCCGCATCTTCTGTTATTAAATCTTTCAGGCCTTTAGGAGCTGGAATTAAATACGGTGTATTTGGAGATGTATCTTTAAATAGCTGGAAAGATCCTAAAAAGGTAGAGTATCCATTAAATTATAGAACTTATTATCCTGGCATAGAAACATATTATAAATACTGGTTATCTCAAAAGGGTGTAGGTGCTAATATAGCAATAACTTATCCACAGGCTGTTTTAACAAACAAGATTGTTGTTAGATTTGAAATATCACATTCTACACCAGCAACATGGACTGTATACAAAGAAGGTGACGTAGTTCTTGCAACTGGCACAAGTTCTGCCATAAAACCTTTTGTAACCAGCGGCACAAAAAATTTTGATGCTGGAACACTAACCCTTTATTATAATGGAACCTCTTGGGTTACTACAGAGCCTGTTACTTTATCAGCACCAGTTTCTATAACAGGATTAAAACTAGTAACGGGCGGCGTTACTAATGCCCATATCGGAGTAATAGAGCTTTCTCCTAGATGGATAACAGACTTAACAGATCATATTGTTGGTCTTTCTATATCTCAAGAATCTTCTACTAGCGCAGACGATATTTTGCCAGTAGGCAAGGTTTCGGCTAACTCTCTTTCTATGGATCTAGTGTCATATGAAGCAACTAGAAAAATTATTTCATATGATAAAGGCTCAGCATTTAGTGCATCTAGTTTATACATGTATAAATCAGCAGAGTTAAAGCCATATATAAAGGTATATTATTCAGGTGCTCCATATACAGATACAGTAGGCCAATATGAAAAGGTTAAACAAGGAACTTTTTATATAGATAACTGGAGTACATCAGAGTTTGGGGACATATCTTTAGATGCGTTAGATGGTGCAAAGTACTTACAGGATATATCTTGCCCTGGTATGGTTTCCAAAGATTCAACCTCTGTTGGTATTATTAGAAGGCTTTTAGATAATATTGGATTTACAAATTATAATATAAATTATAAAACTGGCAGCGGTGGAGCAATTACAGACACTTCTATTCTTAGCCCATTTTACTGGTGGACAGATGATGGAGAAAGCGTATGGAATGCTATTCAAGAGCTTTGCAGAGACTCACAAATGGTCGCTACTTTTGATGAAAACAATATTTTGCAATTCTATACAAGAGATTATCTGTTTTCTCAATCTACAACACATTGGAATTTTAAATATTCAAAAGATGGCAGTATCCTGCCCAATATTATTTCTTTACAAAAAAGAGATCTTCCTGCAGTAAATCAGGTAAAGGTTTTATGGAGTCCAGTAACATCTAGCCAACTTATTGGAGATGGTCAACCACTATGGAAATCTGGAACAGCTTATTTGGGTGCCTATTCTTTATCAACAGACATTCCTTCTAGTACCAGCGGTGGTGGCGCAGGAACAGAAATTAGTCTAGTTCCAATAACAGTGAATCAAGATGTAAAACAAATTATATATAACTATGCAGGCTATCTGGTTATAGATTCTGAAATTATAGAGTATGATGCAATTGAATATCAGTATGTAAATCAACAATTAAGTAAAACAAAAATTTGGATAACTCAAATATCAGATCTACAAAAGATAGCTAATGATATTACAACCACATTACCTGCCAACCAAGCAATTGGCCAAACTGGAAAGATCAGAGTCAAGTCAAGAGGTGCATTTGGAACTAGTGCAGTAGCTCATGCAAAGACTGGTTCTGTGACTGGTTGGTCTGGATTTGATAATACATTTAGAGCTAATTCAGAAAATGTACAAGGAACAAGCGTAGCTTCAGATATATCTTACATTACTGCAACAGTACCAGATATAAATAGCGTTCCTCCTGAGTCTGAAGAAAAAGATCCTACTCCAATTAAATTAGTTCAAAAGTCTTTATTTCAAATAACATCTAGTGGATCTTCTGATAAACAAAATAAATATTCTGTGTCTGTAAAAAACATGGGTATAAATAACTCTGGAGATTATTACAATTTTGGCACAGGCTTATTTTTTAAAGGCGCCAAGAATGATACAAAGGGTTCTGGCGGAATAGGATTTTTTACAAATTCAAATGGGCTAGACGGATATTATGTTAAATTAGAGACAACTAGCAATTTGCCAGAAAGCGGATCAGATAGACCACTATCAATTTTTAAAGTAAAAAATGGAGTTATCACTCCGTTGCAGGATAGTCAAGAAAAGGGTAGCAATAAATCTTTAGCCTACTTAGCACAGGGAGTTTCTTATAAAGTAGATATTCGTGTAAAAGTTGAAAACTCAGTAGTTGCAATAGATGTATTTATTAATAACTTTAAAGTAACGGCAGCAGACACAACAGATATAATTTCTCCAACAAGTAACATCGCCTTGTTCTCAAACGCTAATTCTACATTTTTTGATTATGTTTATTCTATTCCGTTAAATGAAACTCAATATAAAGACGGGGTTATTGGAAACCAGTACTCTGGAAGATTTGGATCAACAACCTTAGACTTTTTATATGGAGATAAATTGTCTAGTGGATTTGATAATACTGGAATATCTGGCGGAGCCATAGACGAATTTGGAACAGTGGCAAGAGAGTTGCTAAAGGTAAATATTAAATATGATTCTAGACCAGCTTTCCCTATTATTACCAGCCTAGGATTAAATCAATTTGTAGAGCTTTTGGGGTATAGGCTAAACTCCTTTGGAGCAGAGGTGTATGTATTAAATAATGCTGGAACTTTTATTCCTTTAGATGACTCTAGATTTGCATCTTTTAGTATTATTGGGAACACTTTAGTTCAATCTGGTCAAAATGAATATTTAGATAAAACAATAAATGAATTTACTGTCCCAGAACAAGTAACATTTGAATCGGTATGGATTCAAAAAGAATCTGATGCCAAAAGCCTGTCTGATTGGATTAAAAGTCAGTGGTCAAAAAAACAATCAGTATGCGAGCTAGAAGTCTTCTCCAACCCCTTGATTTCTGTAGGAGATATTGTTACAATTAACTATCCATCTAATGGGCTAGATGGAACACAAAAATTCATAGTATCCAGTATTAATAATTCATTTGATGGGGGGCTAAGTACCAGAATAACAACTAGATCTATTTATAGTTCATAAATGGTATAATAAAAAAATGGCATCATCAGATAAGAAAAAGCCTTCAGTAAGCGGTCAGCCCAATACGGCTGCCCTAGTTACCGTTGCTGGGTCAGAGCTTGATTTTTATACAAACTCAAATTATCTGGCTTATGAACAAGCTCAGTATGCGGCGGCACAAAGACAGGGAAAATTAGCAAGCGATAAAATAGAAGATGATGGACCAGGTGCTAATGAGGATGAAGAAGAGACTGGGGATGGTTCAGAAACTGGAGAGGGTAATGAGGGTTCAGATGGCGAATCTTTAAAACCAAAAAATAGTAGACCAAGTTTATCAGATATTGAAGTGGTTTCAAATGAAGTGGTTTATGATTCAGCAAACAACCCGACAGCAAAAATAGTTTTTAAAATTAAAAATAGTAGTGGAGTAGAATTAAAATCAGTAAATGTAAGAGTGGAGAAAAAATGATAACTAAGTTCGGTAAAAGATTTTTAACAAGCTATCTGGCTGGAAGCGAATCATTTTTAAATAAAGAGCTAGCCTTTGGAATTGGTTCTACTGCTCCAAATGCAAAAGGTAACGATACAAAATTAAATTTTGAATTTTATAGAATACCAGTAGAGTTATCAAGTTTTAACGTTATACAAAATGGTGTTGACGGTGACGGAGACCCAGTGTATGAATATTTTGTTACTTATAAATCAACAATACCACAGGACGTGTCTGGAGTTATTTCTGAAGTAGGATTATATCCTGGAGGCAGACAATCTTTTAATAATTTTGATAGTAAGTTTATTACATCCTTTACAAATGAATTCAACTGGTTTGATGGATCAAGTAATCCTGCTTCTCAAGCAAATACTCAAGATTCAAATGGAGCATATACATTTTTATCAAAAGTAAGTGATAGCATGATAAAGGTTGATGTTACCTCTGGCCAAACAAAAGAATATATAAACTCTTTGATATCAGATGATATATCTGGATATAGCATAAATGACACAATTTCTATTGCATATAAAAAAGCAGATAATAATGTTTCTAAAATTAGAGTTAAATTTTATAGTTCTGATCTAGCATATTACTATGTAGACTTTACTCCAGAATCTGGAACTGGAGATAAGATCCAAAGCCTATCCTTGAGCAATCTATTTTCAAATTACACAGCTTCTCCAAATTTGCCAGACCCATCTTCAATTATAAAAATTGGAGTAGCAACAACAGCAACAGGCGGCAATACAACAGTTTACTTTGACGCAATAAGAATCAATGATGAAGACACATTTGATCCAGAATATGGATTAATTAGTAGGTCAGTTTTATCAACTCCATTAATTAAAAAACCTGGTAGGCCAGTAGATATAGAATACAAGTTACAGTTGGATTTTTAAATGGGCGCATTAGACGAAGCTAACTGGGCAAAATGGTACGGGGCTAATTACCCAGATGACCTAAATAAAGATAATAAGGTAAAGACAGGTCAAGATTATTTTACAGTTCCTGTTGTAAATTTAAAAACTAATCAGTCATATTCTTTTAATTTTCAATGGGTGTATCCAGACGGAACAGTTGGAGATTGGTCAGACGGATATGTTTTATATACTTCTAATATAGCAACTTTACCTAAGCCAAAATTAACTTCTGCTAATGTTACTTATTTTCAGGGCATATTAAATGTAGCCTGGGATGGAACAGACTACAATAGCACTTCATATGGAAATGGTTTTTCTAGAATACTTATTTGGATTAGGGATAATTCTCAAGCTAGTCCATTGTTTAGGATTGCTGGAGAACTTAGTAAGCCAGGAACATTCAGGCTTGCTCTTCCGCCAAAATCTCATACAGTTAAGTTAACAGCAATATCTGTTAATGGTGAAGAATCTCAATATAGCGATGAATTTACTTTTACTCCAACTATTACTCCGCCAGTGGCAGCTACAGGAGTCACTCCAGCCTGGTCGGGCACAGACTTTACAGTTACGTTTACACATGATCCATCTAACTCTTCAAATGAATACTTAAAGGAATATTTAATAACGTTAAACACAGCAACCTCTGGAACAAAAATTTTTAGCTTACTGCCTATATCTGGATCAACTCAAAAATTTTCACTAAGCCTAGAGCAGAATCAAGCGGCGTTTGGAACGGCTGAAACAGCTTTTTCTGGAACAATTCAAACTCTAGATATTTATGGCAATAGGGGAACTGCAACTTCTTTTTCTAACACAACATATGTTTCTGTACTTCAGGCTCCAACTATTATTGCGGCAGCAACAACAAACGGATATACGGTATCTTATACTGCACAAACATCAAATACATTTAAATCTATATCTATAGAAGAAGTAGTTTCAAGTGCTACAACAGATCCAGGAACAGGGTATGCGGGAGTTGCAACTGGAGCTACAAACCCAATATTTGTACCAACTGCAAATACAAATAAAAGGTGGGTTAGAGCAAAATTATTTGATACGGTAAACGCCTCAACAACTTACTCTACAGCAGTAACCGTAACACCTCTTAGCCCAGTTACAGTAGATAATGATGGTCCGCCAGACGTAGCAACTGTTACAACTTCTGGTGGCCTTGATAATAGTGGAACAATTGGATTTAACGGATATGCAGATATTTCTTGGGCCGCAGTAACAACTGGGGGAATACGTGGATATAGAATAAGGTATAAAGCAACAACTTCCTCTATATATTCTTACGCAGATTCACCTGGCTCTGGAACATCATACAGACTCACAGGACTTGGAGCTGGATTAACTTATGAAATTGCTGTAGCAACATACGATGAATATAACAATACGTCTTCGTCATACGTATCTGGAACAAATGTTGCTGTTGGAGGGACTCCATATATTGCAAGTACAGTTGATGTTACTGGATATTTTAAAGCAAAAGCTAATCCAACTGATGCAGACAGCACAGCTTTTAAATTTGGATACGGAGTAGATACTGGGAAAAGAGGATTAGTATTTAATACTAATAATTACTGGTACATAGATTCAGATCAAACAGCATTGTTAAAAGTCGGCGGAGCAACAACAAATTATATTGAATGGAACGGTGCTTCTTTTGTAATAGATGGAGACCTAAGAGCTAAAAAAGGTTCGTTTAGTGGAAACGTAAGTATTGCAAGTGGGGCTTCTCTATATAGTGGAACATTAACTGGAAATACCGTTACTACTACTGGAGACACAGGTGGATCATTATCTGGTGCAGGTTACATATTAAATTCATCTGGGCTTACATTTAATTCATCATCAATTTCTGGAATAACAACAATTGATGCCACAACTGGATTATTAACATCACAGAGTGCAAACATTGGCGGATGGCTAATAAGCCCATCTACAAATGTAGGATCTTTATATAAAACCACTGGAACAAATACAGTTAAGTTAGACTCTGCTGGATATATAACAGTATCTGGAACAGGATATGAAACTGGTATCGGATATCCTTCTTCATCAGGAGCAGATGCAAATATTGTTATATGGGCTGGTGCAAGTAAAGCAAGCGCTCCATTTAAAGTTTTTAAAGACGGATCAGTTTCTTTACCAGCAGCAACATTTAATGGATATGCAACAACTGGAACAACAGATGCGCTTAGCGCTTCCCTTGCTGGTAAAATTAATACAGGCGGGGCAGCATCAGATGTAAATAGCAATACAACTACAATTTCTGGAAGCAAAATTAGATCTGGACTAATTCAGTCAAACAACTGGGATGGAACAGTAACTAATGGTTCTGATTTTTCAACTGCTGGAATGACTATAGATTTAACAACAGGAGCAATAACTTCTAAAAAGTTTAGGATAGATACCAGCGGTAATGCCACATTTGACGGCAATATATCTGCTAATAATATTAATGGTGGAGTATTTTCTGGAGCCTCTATAAATATAGGAAATGGTCAATTTACAGTATCTACATTAGGAGCATTAGTAGCGCAGTCAGCAAATATTACTGGACAAATAACAATTGATTCAAATAACACTTGGGGTCCTTCTGGATTTAGAATGGGTTCTGCTGGAAGCTATATAACATACACTGGGTCAACAGTAACATTAAAATCTGGAACAACTTCCAATTTAGACGATTCTGCTGGCAACCCCGACGGTGGGGGAACTACTCCAAATTCAAGAGACGTTAACTCAGAAATTATATTAAATTCTGGAAGTACTGGTCTGTCCATTAAAGGCATCCCATCCCTTGGCAACTATACTAGATACGCTGGCGGCGGTCTGTATACAAATGTTGAAGCTAATGACAATAACTCTTCTTACGGAATGGGTAGAGCAGCAAGATTAAGAACAATTGTTCAGGATTATTACGATGATAGATTATACAGAGGTTTTGCCGTTTATTATGGAGTTAGATCCAGTGCCCCTAGTGGATCTACTGGTTTAGTTGGAGATTTGTGGGTAAGCTGGTAATATGGCTAAAGGATTTTGGATAAAGACTGGCGTAGGTCAAATATTTGATGACGTAAGAAATTTTTATGTTAAAACAGGTATAAGCGGATGGGCTCAGATTACTGATGCTTGGGTAAAAACTGGTTTGTCTACATGGTCTAAATTTTGGGAAGCGTTAATGGCACCAACAAACACTGTTGAGCTCCTAGAAAGTTATACTGGAACTGATAGCGCAACTCTTAGATTGCAAGGAAAAAACTATAAATGGGTTCCTAATCCACAAACTTTAAAGTATTATTTTAGATGGATTCCAGAAGGAGGATCAACTTATTATATAGGAGCAAGTGGTTCTAGTGGAGATACAACTACAAATCCTGCAACCTCTACTGTATTACCAGGAACATCTTCTTATATAACTATTTCTCCATCGGGTAGCAATTTTGAATTAGGTAAAATAAATAGATACTATTTTGAGGTTCGTGCAACAGGCGCTTCTGGAAGTGTGTATTCTTCTATAAGCCAGGAAGATGTTAAAATAGTTTCTCCCAAGGCTCCCACTCTTGCTTTTACGGTTTTATCTTCTACATCAGTTAGTATTACAATTACTTCAGCAAGTTCCGAAGATTTTATTGCAACAAATAGATATATTTTATATACATATGATGGAACGGGTGGATTTGTTTACAGTGGAGGAGGCAGAGGAGGATTCGGAGCAACTACTCAAATTGTAACAAGAACGCTAACTGGATTGGTATCTGGAAGAAATTACACAGTTTATGTTTTACCAGTTACTGGATCTTCTGGAACAACTCCTTCAAATTATAGTGGATATCCTGGAATAGAAGCATATTTATCAAACGTAATTACTGGAAGCTCGGATCCAGAAGCATTTACAACAATATCATTTACCAAGGGGTTTCCGTCCAGTAGCTCTCAAGGCATTGTAAGATCAACATCACTCTCCTGGAATGCATCAACAAATGCAACTCGTTATGAAATAGAATATGAGGGAAGTAATGACAATTTTAATTGGACAACAGTGCAAACTTTTTCAGCTTCTCCGTATACAACTTCAACATCTCAAACCTCACAATGGGGTAGTCCACAGCCAGTAGGAGGTTACGGATATTATTATTTTATGAGGGCTAGAGTAAGAGCATCTAATCCAGATAGCGTTATAACCGTTATTGGTGACAATGGAGCATACAGATATGCTACTGGATCCCCACCAGGACAGCCTTCATTTGGAACAATTACTACTACATCTACAACTGCATCAATTCCTGTAACAGCAAGCGCTACACAAGGATCAAATTTTAGATATGAAATTATGGAGTATCAGTATAGAACCTCGTTTGGATCTTATCCTGGTTCATGGTCTACTCAATCGTTAAGTTCTGGATCTGGAACTATATCTTTGTCTGGTTTATCCTCTTCTACAACCTATTATATTAAGATAAGAAATAGAAATTTTGATGATGAATATAGTGCTGAAAATGAAACATTGTTTACAACATCTACTGCTTTAACAAAGCTTGCAACTCCAACTGGTGTTAATGCCACTGATACTAGGACTGACGGAGTAAACATTACATGGAATCCTGTTACTGGAGCGGCATACTACGGAGTTTGGTACGGTCCAACACCAGGATATGATTCTTTAGCAGATTTTGGAGGAAATAGAAATACAAGCTTAATTGTTCATCCAACAACTTCTTACCTAGACACTTCTCTTGCAAATGGTGTGACAAGAGATTATTATGTTCAAGCATATAGATCTGGAGATCCGACAGGAACAAAATCTGATTGGGGTGGCCCAGACTCTGGAACAAGAGCAAATATTGTTGTAACACAATACACAATTTCTTGGAATGCAAATGGTGGTTCAGTTTCGCCAACTTCAAATACAGTAAATGATGGAACTACAGTTTCAGCACCTACGCCAACTAGAAGTGGATTTACATTTTTATACTGGAGAGATAGCCCAAATGTATTTAGCTACGTCTATCAAATTAATCCTGGAGGATCATGGACGGTTACTAGCAATATAACATTTTATGCCTATTGGCAAGCTGCTTCAGTTGCTCCAACAACTCCAACTGGTGTTACTCTAACTGGAAGCGGTCTTGTAAGTTGGAATGCAGTATCTGGTGCAGACTATTATGAAGTATTAAATTACACAGATAGAACTGGAAGTCCAACAAATACTACTAACCGACTAGGACCTTATAACACCACCGTGTTTGGCACAAGCCTACAGCTTGGGTCTAGTCAGGGATACGTAGCTCCAAATAACTGGGCACGAGTTCAGGTGAGGGCATGGAACAACGCTGGACAGGTTTCAACATACAGCGCTTGGGTTCCATCATCCACCACATATACTTAGGAGAATATATGCTTACTAATCAAGAAAAAATAAGTCTTATCACTAATCGTATTAATAATATAGATGCTCAAATTAAATCTTTTATAGACAATGCAGAGCTTTGCGCTGGAAAGTATTCAGTAGAAGTAGAAGTTTTAGCCTGTAATGC
>Ga0315909_10007548_pt1 | contig 12128 bp, 10 predicted proteins | sample LakEriMetagenome_11_FD_203527 | JGI IMG/M metagenome (GOLD analysis project Ga0315909, IMG submission 203527) | Freshwater fungal communities from buoy surface, Lake Erie, Ohio, United States - Buoy 2 MA125 | ecosystem: Environmental > Aquatic > Freshwater > Lake | place: USA: Lake Erie, Ohio...
AGATCTAGGAAAATCACTTTTGTTGGAGCTTGCTGGAGACGGCTTATTTAATCTAGGTGAATACAGCACACCCATCGATTTATACCTCAACAATAAAGAACGTTTTAGGCGAACTAATCTCTCGGAAATTGAGGGCTCGAATAGTAATTGTCTAACAAGCGGCGTTTTGCTAAGAAATGAACTAGGTTTAAAAAGTAAACTTGATTGCTTAAGAGATCCTTTCCCGCTTCATTAACAGATTAAGAATGAGGGCGCCATGAAATCAAAACGTATTGTAATTGTGATTACTGCGTATCTCAACTTTATACTCTTTAATTGGTTCTCTGACTGGTTGATTCTTCGTATATCTGATCTTCACCTGCTCCCCAATTTTAATGACTTACGCCTAGTTTTAGCAAGTTCGGATTGTGCGAGTAGTTATGGATACATCACATTTTCAGAGAATATCTCGAAAGCTTGTACATATAACTATGGGTTCTCGCTCATTCGATTTTTCCACTTTTTAGGCATCAATGCGGACCATGCTGAGGTGGTTGGTTTTCTCTTCCTAATTTTGATGATTAGTGCGCTGGTTTTATTACATCTATTGTTAGGCGCGAAGTCGGGATTTGAGAATTTCATCATATTCTCAATTTTAATGTCTCCAATAACTGCTTTTCTGATCGAGCGGGCGAACTTTGATATTTTAATTTTTTTATTAATTATTGCGGCAAGCTTCTTGATAACTAGAAGTATGAGCAAATTAGGTCTGCTCGTAATATTCATCGCTTCTTTGGTCAAATTTTATACACTGCCGTTATTGTTATTAGTTTTTTTGTTCAAACAATCCCTTTTTAATCGATTTACTGGCCTATGTCTTTTTCTTGTAGGCTCCTTTATAGCGCTGCATGACATTAGATTGATACAAGATGGTATGAATTTTCCGAGGAACTGCAGCGCTTCTTTTGGAAATCCTGTTCTTTTCGTTTGCTTTAGAGAAACCGGTATAGATATTCCAAATGTGGTTCAAAATGTATTAGGATTTTCCTTATTTATCATAATTACTTTAACTCTCTATAGGTTGAATTTTCGAAAGCTTTACTCTTTTCATTTTAGTGGGAAAATCAGTTTGATTGACCAAAGGTTTGATGTTCTGTATGTTACTTCTTCGATCACATTCTTACTCTGTTTTCTCTCGTCTGTTAATGTTGACTACCGTCTAATTTTTTTGGCCTACCCCGCAATAAAGGAAGTACTCCGATGCCAGACCGGAAAACAAAAAAATTTCTTATTTGCAATACTGGCTTTGGCTTTCTGGTTTGGTGATAACGTATTTTTCTTACAGCCCATAGGAGATTTAGCGGTTACTTTCTGGGCATCCTATTTACTTATTAAGTTAATGATTCACGTTGGATTATTTCAATCCAGATTAGCGATTGAGAGTTGAATTTGCTGAATTCTAGGCAAGATGGATAGTTTATTTCTCTTTAAAAAATCCTCCGCGCTCTTCCGACCGCGACTCTAAAGTGCTGTGTTAGAACTGAGAAATTGGCTAATGCCCAATTTTTAAATGAGTGACTTTTCCGGAACAATCAGTATTTCGGTCCCTAGTGCGGGGTGAAGTTATAGACTTAATGTATGAAAGAAAAGGTTTTATTCTTTAATCCCCATGCTGGGATTCTCGAGCACCTAAAGATTGAAAGAGACTTCGCCCGACTAGTTAATCAATCTGGATTCGGTATTGAAATACTGCGGTGTAATGGATTTTTTAAGGATAACTGTAGCGTTATGTCAGCTCATGGAATTCATTTCCAAAGTCCTACTAGTTCGAAGGAAAACATTTGCTCCTCGTGTCGCAAATCTGATTCTAAGTCTAGGAATTTTCAACAGGGTGATTTTTTACATCTAGAAGATTTGCTTTCCCAGACAATTTCGGATGAAGTCTACGCGGTTATGAATCAGATTAATCAAGATAATTGGGCAATGTTTCAATTAGATGGGGATTTTATTGGCAGATTTGCCAGTTATGAATTTCTATTGCGGCACAAGATAGTTGGCACGAATATTCCTGACGTTTTATGGGAAGAATTAAAGTCGGATATTTTGCATTATCTTTTCACTTATTTTCTTGCTCTTGAGTGGTTAAGGAAGTCTGAATATAGATACGTTGGAGTGTATAATTTTCTGTATGGCGTAAACAGAGCCTTTGTCATCGCGGCGACTAAGTTGGATATTGCAACATTCTCGATTCAAGGAAATGGTTATTTATATAATCTACATAATAGCTATATGGTTTATCCAACTAATAGTGACTATTGGTATCTCAATAAGTCGAAAAAATGGTCATCCCATCAAAATTCTCCGATAAGAACGCTATCAGCGTTCAGAGTTTTTCGGCATTTGAAGTACTTGATTTCTGCAAGGTCCGTTTTTACATATTCCTCACCAGCCCGGTCGAAGAGCGCTGAAAAAACTAGAGAAGATCTTCGTATCCCATATGGAAAACAGGTTCATCTTCTTACAACCTCAAGTGCCGATGAATTGTTTGCCTTTGGTTTTGTAGGTCTCTTGAATGAGAACTTCTACAGCAATTCGAGCGTTTTTGAGAGTACAAAAGACTGGATTCTGAACACCATCGAAATCTTTTCTTTTCAGCCAGAGAAGTTCTTGGTTGTCAGGCTGCATCCTAGAGAATTTGCAAATAAACGCGATTCGGTGAATTCTTCTTCGGGAGCTGACCTTGTCGACTTTCTTAAGTCACAGAAATTACCAGATAACGTAATCATAAATTTGCCAGAGGATAAGATTTCCTTGTACGACTTAGCTCCAATTACTGAGTTGCTGATAAATAGTACTTCCACGGTTGGGGTAGAGTTTGCGGCATTAGGAGTTCCAAGTATCTGTGTTTCTCCAAATACTATTTCGGCTTACCCTCCAGATATTTCGACTTCGATTCACTCAAAAGAAGAATACTTGGGGGCTCTTTCTGAGTCACGTTCACGGAAGAAAATGACTACGAGGATGTTTGCATACCGGTGGATGGTTTTCAAACATGAGAGTTGCTCAATTAAGATTCCGCTGATCTACGTACTTTTTGATCGACTTTATTTCGGAGCACTTGGAAGATTCTTAGTGAGATTCCCCGTTTTAGGCTCTTCGGTAAACATGGGAACGAATACTGTCTATAGGATTCTGAATTTGTTTGACCGACGGCGACTTAAGGATTTCAATACAATTTTGGATTATAAAGCTCCGAAGAGTAAAACGTCGTTTAGGGAAAAATTACTTTTGTCATCCTTAGAATTTTTTTGGAAACATCAGAAGAAATAGTTGATGTTTTCTGTTGCATATAAACATGTTTTACAATTTTTTTAAATATGCACTATACATGAGTTCGGCAGTCTCCCAATCTTCTTCGGTGTCAATATCTTGACACCTCCATCGCGGTATTTTAATAGTTTTGGAATTGAACAGGAGCTTATCCTGGTTGATCCAAGTTTCTGAATTACCCCAATACCACTGACCCGCATCGTGGAAAACTTCAACTAAATCTTGACTTCTCGTTAAGGCATTTTCTGGCTGCAACATAGTCGCTATATCTTCGTTCAAAATTACCGCACGTTGTATTGGGTATTGGTAACTGCAGACCGGAAGAACGTATGAAATCCCACTAGACAATCTCAATATTTCAAGACCATTTCTCAGGTCGTTTATGTCAAGGAAGGGGTTCACTGGATATATGCAACAAGTTTCAACAGATTCAATTCCGAAATTCTCAAGGTAGTGTTCTAAGGCATGCGCAATCACTGGCACGGTCGCAGTGTTGTCATCAGCTAGTAGCGGCGGCCTTTCGATTATTTTTGCTCCTGACCTGGCGGAAAGCTCAGCGATTTCCGCGTCATCGGTTGTCACGAATATCTCGGCAAACAGGCCAGACTCTATAGCTACTTTGATCGTCCGCTGAATCGCTGGAACACCAACAAAGGGCCGAATGTTCTTTCTTGGGATGCGCTTACTCCCACCGCGTGCTGGAATTATCGCAACTGAGCTAACCATTGATTTCCCCGGTTTTCATTAAACGATAAATACTTTCCAAAAAGATTTTGGATTGTACGGACCAGTCCCCATTTTGCAACGCCATTTTCTGAGCTCTTTCTTGAATTATTGATAGTGCATTATCATCTAATTTTAATATCTGATCAATTGTTTTAAACAGAGAAAATGCGTCACCATTTCTAAAGATAAATCCATTTTCGCCAGGTGATATCAACTCTAAGTTTGCAGGAAAGTCCGTCGTGACAACAATCTTACCGCTTGCCATTGCCTCTAAGAGAGAAACTGAAGTTCCATCGCTTCGTGATGCAGATATATAAATGTCTGAATCTCTTAATAAATCGGCCATCTCTAAAGAATTAAGCCTTTCAAGAAACTTTACTTTACCTGATTCGAAAAGATCGGCGTGGGTTGACAGAATTTTCAATTCTTCGGGTGGCTGATCGATAAAACTACATTCGAAATCTATATCGTTTTTGTCAAGTAAGTTTAAAGCCTCAACAACAAGCCTATTCTGATGTATTTCATTCCAACTTCTATTGCAGACTATTCGGTTGTATCTGTCTTTTTTTGATTCTAATTGTGCATAGAAAATTTTGGTATCGCATCCGTATTTAAAATTTGTCACAAAGGTTTTGTCGCCAAAAAGTGAACGAAATTTTTTCAAAACATATCCGTTGTCGATATTTACTGCTTTAGAAAATTGCACATTTTTAGATATAACCTCGAGTTCTTTTTCGATAAGTTCATTGATCTCGAAGGCCATGCAGAGGCCGTATGCACTATCGAACTTTAGTTCTTCCCAAGGAACAGATAAGTTTAATGGGGAATAGATCAATAAATCGAAATGATCTTCCCTTGGATAAAGTTGGTTTCCGAACTCTATACCCGTAATAGCCGTAACGCTAAATTCACCTGAAAGTGCTTCAATTAAATTCTGATCATGGGTACTTCTAGAAGCAGAGAGATATAGAACCTTAGTCATGGAAATGTGCGAGAGTAACTAATTCATCAAAATCTACGGCTGCTAAAAGTTTTTTGCCTAAGATTTCATTTACGCGCATGGGACTTATACCGTTCTTAGGGATCGGCCTTAACGCCATCAAATCAGAGCTTGAAATGATGTGACCGATTGGCAAATTCCGAGCAAACCTCAAAGCTCGTCGTTGCACGATTTGAGCTTCCTCCTCATTCTTTTCAACTTTCTTCACACCATCCCCAAGTGACATCTCAAGAAGTCTCGTGTCGTCTACCATTCGCTTCCAGTCATCTGCATCTAATGAAAACGAGTGGTCCGGGCCTGTTCTTTCCTTATCGTCGGTAAAATGCTTTTCTATAAACCTTGCTCCCAGAGCAACTGCTCCTAGAACCGCAACATGTCCAGGTGTATGGTCAGACAAGCCCAATCCACATTTTGGGAATCTGTTGCTGTATTCCACTAATACCGACAAGTTTAAATAGTTAAAATTTGATTCACTACCTGTGTAATTTGTATTGCATTGCATTACCACAAGTGGATTGTTTGCATCCTTAAAAACGTTGATGGCTTGCTCTACTTCTTCTAAATTACTGGCACCAGTCGCCAGAAAAACCGGGAGTCCTGCCTTTGATATAGATCTTAATCCTTCCAAAAATGTTATGTCACCAGAACCAACTTTATAAAAAGGCATTTTATCTTTGAAGAATTCGATAAACTCCAAATCGTAGGGCGCCGTGAAATAATCTACTCCGGCATCTTTACAGGCGGCAATAAGCTCAGCTGTCCATTCAATTGGTAATTCTGCCTCTCTATAGACATCAACAACGCCCTTAGTCCAGTTCTTTTGGTGAGATAGTTTTGAACCTAAATCATGAAAGCCTCGATTGGAGACAATTGTCTCCGCTTTAAAATTTTGAAATTTTGCTGCATCGGCACCTGCTGCTGCTGCTTCATTAATCAATTTTTTCGCACGTTCTAAAGAACCATCATGGTTGGCGGCAATATCGGCTATGAAATAAGTTTTTTTAGGAAATGGGTCAAACTGCAAAGTTTTGTCTTTCAACTTCTACCCTTTCGTTGAATTCTCGAACAGTTCAGTAAGTCTAGAGGTTATCGACGGGAAATTTATACCCATATCTCGTGCTTTTTTATTTGAAAGACTTAAATCTAGGCTTCTTTTTGGGGACGTTGCTGAATTTTTGAAATCCTCGGGGATGACAAATTTTGAATCTTGATAGAGTAATTTTTCAACTATCTGGCCAAATTCAAATTTAGACATTCGATCGTCTCCAACAAGATGAAATATTCCATTCGCATCTAATTGAATCAATTTTATCACTCCTCGAACGACATCATCAGCGTAGAGTGGTGTAAAAAATACATTTCGATATCCGACAGTGAATTTCCTGGAAGTCAAATTCTCTAAGAAATAGTCCAGGAGAGAATTGTTGCGTGGACTCTTACCTACGAAATTTACCCTGCATACCAAATTACTTTCGCTTGCATTTAGTGTTTCTTTTTCACCTTGTAATTTACTCTCACCATAGCGTGAGAGTGGGTTAGTGACATCTAATTCGGTCGCAAACTCTACCGTTCCATCAAAGACAGCATCTGTGGAAATGTAGATAAACTTTGTGTTGGATACTGCTAATTTACTTGCAATTAATGCTGGTAATTTGGAATTAACCCAAAGAGCTTCTCTTGGATTTTCTTCACATTTTTCAATATTGACAATCCCTGAGCAGAATATAACAGCTTGAAAATTTGTCAAGTCAGTATTTACTAAATCCTCTTTATTCTCGATTTTCTCTGAAGTCGATAAAATTTCTATTCCTAAATCGCGGTAATACGCCTGAGACTTCGAAAAATGCGAACCAAGAAATCCGTTTCCTCCAATTACTAAAATTCTCATTACGACATGTTTTCAATATAATTCTTGAGATCGTCGATTGACATCCACTCCTCATTTGTATCCGAAGCGTAAGCCGTATCGGTGCCTATTGGTGTGCCATTGGGGATGGTAAATGGATATTCCGTTATGGTTGGTAACACCACAATTCTTGAAGGTGTTAGTTGCAGTGATCTTCTACAGTCCTCTTTCGAGATCATTTCCTCGTGAAGTTTCTCGCCTGGTCGAATCCCGATCTCAAATAATTCACTGTCAAAACTAACTGCCTTCGCTAGGTCCGTAATTCTAATACTTGGGATTTTTGGCACGTACAGCTCTCCACCTTGCATGATTTGGAAAGAATCAAGTACAAACTGAGTCGCCACTTCAAGACTAATTAAGAAACGGGTCATTCTTAAGTCTGTGATGGGAAGAGGTTTCTTCTCAGCAGCTAAACTCTTGAAGAAAGGGATTACCGACCCTCGACTGCCCATAACATTTCCATAACGAACAACACAGAATGATGTTCCATACCCCTTGCTGTAATTATTTGCCGCTACAAACAATTTATCCGCCGTTAACTTGGTTGCGCCATATAGGTTTATGGGTGACGATGCTTTGTCCGTGGAGAGTGCCACAACTTTTTTAACTCCACAATCTATAGCTGCTTCAATCACATTCTGGCTACCCAAAACGTTGGTTTTGATGAATTCCATCGGATTGTATTCGCCGGTATCTACCTGTTTTAGAGCTGCTGCATGGATCACTAAATCAACTCCATGCATGGCTCGTTTCATTCTTTCTAAATCGCGAATATCACCAAGGAACCAACGAAGTCTTGGATTATTGTTAAAATATCCCCGAAGTTCGAGTTGTTTCAATTCATCTCTGGAGTAGATTGCGATTCTCCGAGCTTGGGTGGTTTCCAGAAGAGTCTTTATCAAACTTTTGCCAAGGGACCCCGTTCCTCCGGTTATCAGTATGGAAGCATCTTTAAAGTCGTTCATTTTTCCTCGGAATCTACTGGGCTGGGATTAGTTTACTTTAATGTTTATGTAAACTGTTGGAGCGAATTGAGCCAGGTAAACCAGATATGTTTGAGATGTATTGGTAATTTCCCGATTGCCGGATTGCTTGGAAGAATTTTGTTTATCCGCTGCTTTACAAATTAGATCGGGGTTCTCAATCCAAGACAACCGAGCCGTTTGGTGTGCTCATATGAACAGAAACGATTCCGATTTCCCCGTCTTGGCCTGAAGGATCAACCCATTCGATTGAAACGTTCCCAAGTGCGCCGAGGATTTCTGATTTAAACCATGAATCAGAAAGCTGATCTTTATCTGAAATGACAATCTTTTCGATCTTGGAAACTGTTGAACCATCTTTCGAAGGATGATCTTCAGTTAACCATTCAATAAAGAATGGTAGTTCTCTGGAATCTGTAATTTCTTTAACGCCAATTTGCCTCCACTTAAGGTCTGTTCCGTCTGGGCGCGTACGGTGGCCATCAACTGCCTTGCGGCCAAACTTTTCTTCAATTGGCGAAATATCTTCGGTACTAAATACCCAAGTAAGCCATCCGCCGCCTTCTTGCGCTTTCTTCGAAACTGCTTTACCCCATGGTGTTTGTTCTGTTGCAGGGTGATCTAGAGGGCAAACAACTTCGATGTACTTTCCATCAAGAAGTGGTGCAGTGAAATTACGTGTACCAAAACGTGGGTGGATACCACCATCAACAAATGTTGTTCCTAGCCGTGAACCCAATCGTTGCACGGTGTCGGCTAATTGATCATGAGAAGTTACATATGAGACATGGTCTAGGCGCATAGGCATATTTTGCACTATAGAAAGGGGTGCCAGTTACCATTTCTGACAAGGCCTACGGCTGCATAGGTTCAAGAATTCTTGCTTTTGGCGAGAATTGAAAGGTACTGATACCTCGAATTATCAGGTCCTACCATTTCTTCGTTTTCTGAACAGGTCCATTGGATGTCGTACTTGTCTTCCAACATTTCAACGACTTGGCTGTAACTAGGTACATTCACCTCATATTGAATCTTGCAGTCTTTGTATTTCGAGGGAAGCGGTCCGGGACCGTTGGATGACAATTTGGAAGTTTGAGTGAAAATGGCCTTTGTATCTTTTTGATTAAATGGAGTTCTAGATATCAAAATCAATTTTGGCCTAATTCTTATTAGCTGATTCAATGTTTGTATTGGATCTCCTACATACTGTAGTGAGCTACTCAAGTACAGTAAGTCACAATCAAAATCGTCAAAAACTAATTCATCCATGGTGCAAAATTTCAATTTTTCTTCTTCCTTTTGCTCCTGTTGCTCAACCATCGACTTTGTTTCGATGACTGTCCAAGATTTAAGGTTTGGGACAAATGACTTTGATACAAAAAAATGAATGCCTGCTGCGCCGCCAAAATCAATTACTGTTCTTGTTTCATCTAGCGACTGAAAAGCCACAAGAAGTGATAAATAGTTTGAGTTTGGTAAAACTCTTTCGGTAGAATTACTTACGTATACTTGAGTTTTCTCAGATACAACTTTAGACAACAAACGGCTGTCATATGTATCAATGCCAACTGGTGACAGTTGAAACTGATTCACATAATTAAGAGTTTTATTCTTTAGGCGAAATAATAAATTCACCCGAATATAGTATTTGGTTTACCTTAAAATTTAAGTTTAGAGTGCGCAAATCAAGTTCGCTTTTGGGGTTTTGCCCTGAAGTAAGTAGGAATCCACGGCGTTATCAACGCAGGCGCTGCCGCGGCCTTGACCGGTGTGGCCGTCGGCATCGAGGGAGATTAGCTTTGATGTCGTGAAGATTTTGTGGAGGCCAACTGCCCAGTCGTATGGGGTTGCAGGGTCGCGGGTGGTACCGATGACAAGGATCGGTGCGGTTTTAATTGAAGTGATTTTGTTTGTTGTTCGCGTAAGTTTGTCTTTAGGTGCGGGCGTTAAAAACTTGCACGCGATGTTTGTGTAGGCAAGGTATGGGCCAAAGACTGGTGCACGGTCGGTAAAGCGTTGGGCTTCGGCTTTAGTTTTTTCGATGCTACGGGTGTCGGGCCAATCAAGGCAGTCAATGACGGCGCCAGAATCGAGTTCGTTAGACATGTACATGCCATCTGATGAGCGGCCGGTGTATTGGTCGGCAAGGTCAAGGAAGGTGTCGCCGAAACCGCGTTGACCTTCAAAGAATGCGGTTCTAAGTTTTGGCCAACCGTCTACGTCATCGTAAAGAGCTGATGCTGTGCCAAGAACAATAAGTGATTCGGTGGCGACGCGTTCGTCATTTTCAACTTTTGTTTTTCGTGGAAGCGGATTGGTGGCTGCCGTCGTGAAGAGAGCGATGATTGCAGCGGTTGCTTCTTGGCGATTGGTAGGAAGTGGGCAATCATCTTGTTTTGCGCAATCGGCAAGGAATGCATCAAGGGCTATGTCGAAGCCGACTGCTTGGGAAATGTTTTGTTCCAGGATTGAAATATTTGGATCGAGTGCACCGTCAAGAATCATGCGGCCGACTTTGTCGGGGAAGAACTGGGCGTAAAGTGTTCCGAGGTAGGTTCCGTAGGATTTTCCGAAGAAGTTAATTTTCTTATCGCCAAGTGCTGCGCGCAGGATGTCCATGTCGCGGGCGGATTCTGCGGTTGAGTAATGGGTTAAGAATTCGTTCTTCTCTTCGCATTTCTTGATGAAATCTTCTGAATCGGCGAGCGCTTTTTCGAGTTCTGCCTCGGTGTCGGGTTTGGCATCAGATGCATAGCTGGCATCGGTTTCTTCATCGGTTAAACAATCAATTGGTGCGCTGCGGTCAACACCACGTGGGTCAAAGCCAACGATGTCATAACGATCAAGAACGTCGGGATCAAATACATATTCGGCGTTATAGGCATAGTCCACGCCAGAACCTCCGGGGCCGCCGGGGTTAACGATTAGCGAGCCAATGCGCTTGCCTTGATCTTGGGCTTTGTAGCGAAGCACGGCTAATTTAAAAGTTCCAACTGTTAAGTCGGCGTAATCAATTGGCACACGAAGGTCGGTGCATTCGAAATCTTCGTAGCAAGTTGCCCAGTCGAGTTTCTGGTTTTCATAGGCCGCTAGATCAGAGAGTGGTTTTTCAATCGCTACATTGGAAGCGCATCCTGTCGCAACTAGTGCAAAGATGAGAGTTAGAGCAGTGAGAAACGGGGTGCTTTTTTTCATTAGGCCAAACGACACATCAAGGCTTCGATGGTTAAAAGTGGCGCTGCGTTGTGGCTCAAGTTGGTCCTGGCTTCCATTATGGCGTTGACCTTCTTTACCGTCGCATGAGCGGGTGTTTTATGCGCATAAGCGTTAATTTCATCGACCATATCGATATTAATTATCGAATCTGTGGCGCCGGCCTGAACCATCATGACATCGCGATAGAAAGTGGCGATATCAAGTAGGGTGCCATCTAGAGAATCGCGCACCATGCGGGTGGCGCGGGATTTCTGTTCCTTCTCAAGTTCTTTGATCGCCTTTGATCCACCGGTTGCCATGCCGCGGCCGGTTGCACCTTTGCCATATGCCTCGGCCAGGGCTGCGGTTTCTTTCTCGTCACGTTCTTCACTTGCGGCATTTGCTTCTTGCGTTGCAAGATCGACAAGTGTTTGTGCTGCGATGAAGGCTGCGGCGATTGAGGAAAGTTGTAGCGGCAGCTTCATGATTTGGGCGCGGTTGCTACGCACGTGTTCGTTGGTTGCGATGTAACGAGCGCGGCCGATGTGGCCCTGTGAAACGCGGGCTGCGAAATCTGCCATGGCAGGTGATATGCCATCGCGGTTTTCGAGAACGGCGGTGACATCTTGGGTTGATGGCGTGCGCAGTTGAAGGTGGCGACAGCGCGAGCGAATGGTGGGCAAGATGTCGTGAAGCGTTGGGGCACAGAGCAACCAAACGGTGCGAGCGCCGGGCTCTTCGATCGCTTTGAGAAGTGCGTTGGCCGCGGATTCGGTCATGCGGTCTGCATCTTCCATAACGACCACGCGCCAGCCGCCCATGGAGGGCGCCCAGGATGTGCGGGTCAGGAGTTCGCGGACCTCATCGATCTTGATGGAAAGGCCTTCGGTGCGGATGATCTCGACGTCGGGATGGCCCCCGGTGAGGGCGCTACGGCAGTCTTGGCAGGTGCCACAGCCACCGCTTGGGCAGATCAGCGCTGCGGCAAAGGCGACGGCGGCTGAGGAAC
>Ga0315909_10007549_pt1 | contig 12122 bp, 12 predicted proteins | sample LakEriMetagenome_11_FD_203527 | JGI IMG/M metagenome (GOLD analysis project Ga0315909, IMG submission 203527) | Freshwater fungal communities from buoy surface, Lake Erie, Ohio, United States - Buoy 2 MA125 | ecosystem: Environmental > Aquatic > Freshwater > Lake | place: USA: Lake Erie, Ohio...
ACTTTAGATACTTCTAGCATTTCTTTCTGCCTATTCATTTGCAATTGCAGCTCTTTCAAGTTGGTCACATCTTGCAACGTACCTGCATAACCAACAAAATCTCCTAAATGCGTATACATCGGACTGCCTTGCATTTCTACCCACCTATACATTGCATCAAATTTTCTGTACCGAAATTGAATTGTATAATCCAATTTTGCTTGATACGCATTATTCAGCTCTTCTGAAACTTTGTATTTATCCTCTGAATAAATCCCATCCATCCACCCATTGCCTGATTCATTTTCTAAAGAAATGCCTCTAAATTTTAACCAAGCTTTATTAACAAAAACAATTTGATGCTGATGATCGCTCATCCACATCATTTCTTTCATATAGTCAGCAATTTCACGAAACCATTCCCTATTTTGACCCGAAATACCCGTTCCGCCTGCAGGGATAGCCGATGGAGTAATAGATTTTAATATTGATGATGAAGCAGTTTTGCCAACAAGTAAAAAAGCAACTGGATAAGACCGCCGATCATTCACTACTGCAAATTCATACTGAATAAATGATTCATTAGTGCTAGCTCCAGGGAACTTTAATGTTAAAGCTATTGGAGCAGTGGATTTTGCTAGTAAAGCTAAATGTATAGCATCTTTTATTAATCCGGCATCAACTGAATTAATTAAAGAGTCAATATTAACACCTACAACAGATTCACCCACTATTTGATAAATACGTTGAAATGCGTCATTGCAAAATGTAATATTTGCTTCCAAATCTGTTGTAAATACGAAATGGTCGTTAGAAGAAATTTGGTCTAATAATCTTCTTTCAACACTATATGGATAACGCATTATCTTCTTTCATTTATTTTAATTACTCAATCATTTCTATGCTATAAATTAACCAAATTGCTTTAAAGTACCTAACCAGGTTACAATGTAATTATAAAGCCATAGAATTAGGTAAGCATAAATAATGACTTTCAAAATAAACCACTTGATATTATGAATAGAAAAAATTCTACCCAGCCAGTATAAAAATTGACCAACCAATAATAGAAAATAAGCGAAAAATATAGAACTGGAAGTTAGTTCACGCCTCTTCATAGGTAATTTGTTGTATAATTTAAATATACTGTATTTTCATTCTGGAATAAATAAATGCAGAATTTCTTATGGAAATAATACATATGGTTTTTGCAAGAAAAGCAAAAGAAAAAATAAACCCCTTGGTTGACATTGCGAACCAATTAGCAACAGAGCAAATTAAGTTGGGCTATACTGTTCAAGTTTGGGGTATTGGCGCAGGCACATTTGATCAATTACAACAAAAGCCATATAAAGCCATTTTTTTTAGCACGGGATTATTTATGTGGAACACAACTGACAAAATAAAGAAAGCCATCAAATTGATCAAGCCTGGGACTATTATACATATTCATGGAGGTATTATTCCGATTTTTTATCCTACCATTTTTCATCTTCACAAAAACAATATCCCTTTCATATTATCTCCACATGGCAGGTACAATACTTACACTTTAAAAACTGCTAGTTATTTAAAACGAAAATATTTCGAGAATTTTGATACCAATATAATTAACTGGGCTAGCGCCATTCATTTTGTTAGTGAATTCGAGAGAAAAGAGCTTTTAGCTTATTATCCCTTCGACTTACAAAAGTCATACATTATACCCAATGGATTAATTGATAACAATATCAATATTGCTCCTAAAATCATGAAACACGATGAAATTATTTATTGCTTCTATGGAGAGCTAAATATGATTAAAATGGGTATTGATATTTTGCTGAATGCATTCTCAATATTTAAAAAAACAAATACCAACAACGCGGTCCTTTGGATAATGGGAAATGGGAAAGATAGAAATACCATTTTAAAATCAATAAAAAAACTAGGTCTACATAAATATGTATTTGTAAAGCCCATGGTTTATGGTGCATTAAAATTTGAACAACTTAGCAAAATTGATATTATGGTTAGACCCTCAAGGTTAGACTACTCCCCTTTTGTAGTATTAGAAAGTGCGTCTATGTCTATCCCTTCTATTGTATCAAATGAAACCTATTTTGCAGAACTAATCAGAATGGCCAATGCTGGTTATACGCTAAAAGAAAATTCAGTTGAAGCGCTTACTCAAACTTTTATAGATAGCATGAACGATATTCATACAGTTCAATGGAATAGAAAAAAAATGAACGCCAGACAAATGGTTATTGATCATTGCACCTGGAACAAAATCGCAAGAGAACAAGTAGAAGTGTTTCAAACATTGGTATAACTTAAGTGGTAGTTTAAATAACCAGCAAACTACATCCTCGTATATCTGCATGATCCATTCTACCCAACACTTCAAAACTGCCATCTGCATATAGTTTTCCTATATCTTGTGTTGCAATAAACGAGCAGCTGTAAATATTAGCTAGGTCAATGATTTGTATTAGCCCTGTCCCCTCTCTTAACAACTCTATTGGGTCGTCTTCTTTTCGAACAAAAACTTTCATCCACGGTGGACAATAATACCTTCCACTATTTTTTGAGTATGCCTGGCTAAATAATTCGGTCATCCCGTATTCAGCATGAATATTTTTGAGTCCCAACCTTCCAATCAGTGTTTTGTGTAATTCTGGGCGAGTAAGCTCCCTCCCTCTCCCCTTCATCCCCCCTGTTTCCATTACAACTGTATTTTTTAATTGTAAAGGGAATTGCGCTGAAAAATCTAGTAATGCAAATGTGACCCCTAACAATAAAGTAGGCTGACCTTTCAATTCCAATTCTTTTAGCTTATTGGCCAATGCTGCATAATTGTACAAATAAAAGCCACTTTCTGAATGATTACTCATCGCAATCATTTTATTGGCCATATATACCAAAGAAGAATTTTCTCTTTCCAAATATGCGGGTAATAAGGCCAATACACACCAGTTTTGAATTGATCCATATTGAAGCTCAAATCCTTGAATAAATGACTGTTCATAAATGGTTGTGTCCGCTACATAATGTCTGCTTGTTACCATCCCTGTTGTACCGCTGCTTTCAAAAATTTTCTGCTCTTGCCAATTACCGGTTGTCACCCGCTGCTCTTTGAAAAATGAAATAGGCAACGCCGGTATCTTTTGTGGTATCTTTCGTTCAGATGGAAAAGGATCAATTAGATCAACCCATTTGTGGTAAATTGGGTTGTTTTGGTACTGAAAATGAAAAACAGTATTGCACAAATCATCAAAACTGGATTCGTTAACAGAAAAAATATTGTTAATATCAAAGGGTAGTACCAACCTTATTTGTATTGTTTTAACTAAATTTGAATAGAAAGTAATCTGATGAGAACAAAATTATTAATCCTGTTGACAATTACCGTCTTTTTTTACGGATGTAAAAAAGACGAATTTAATACAAAGCCTACACTTTCATTTGGTGAAGTGAATTCTAGGGAACTCAGACAGGGCAATTTGCTCATTTTCAGTTTAAACTTTACAGATAAAGAAGGAGATATTCAAGATACCCTTTGGGTGCAAAAAATTTCTAGAACTTGCCCTACCACCCCAGGTGTTCAGTTCATCAGTTCAAATAGAGTTCCTGACTTCACAGGCACGCCCAATTTAAAAGGTAAATTAGAAGTCACTTTTGTTTACAATGCAAATGTACCGGGAACTCCTTCAATTGTTGGATGTAACAACAGAAATGATACATCTTATTTTAGATTTTGGTTAAAAGATAAAGCCAACAATAGAAGCGATACCATTAGCTCCCCTGATATTATCCTAATCAGGTAATGAAAGCCAACAATTTTATAAAAGGCGTTTTTTACGGCAACTATTTCTATGCAATTTGTGCCGTTGCGCTTTCAATTGAATGTTCTTTACAACTGGGGCTTCCGCTTAACAATATTTTCTATTATTTATTAATAAGTTGCGCAACTGTTCTTTTCTATACGCATGCCTATTATGTTGAAATCAAACGGAACCCAATAAACCTAAACGAAAGAACAGCCTGGTATTTAAGAAACAAAAAAAAAATTGAAGGTTCGCAACTATTGCTTACATTTTTATTTGCACTAATTACCCTCTTAATAGTAAATGGCCTCCAACCGAATTTTTCTAAAGTAAACTTAAAAAGTTGGTTGCTATTATTTGCTTTTTTATTAATGGGTTTGGCCTATTATTATCAAATGCCCCCTTTTTTGGGTAAATGGGGCTTAAGAAATAATGGTCTTATCAAACCTTTAATTATAGGACTGGTTTGGGCCGGAATGGCATCATTTTCCCCTGTTTTTTTTTATGATTTGAGCTATCCAGGTCAAGACAAAAGCCTAGAATCTCTGACCTGGTTGTTATTCATTAAAAACTGGTTGTTTATAAGCATCCTTTGTATCCTTTTTGATATAAAGGATTATGCAAATGATGCCAATCATCAATTAAAGACTTGGGTGGTTCAATTTGGACTCAAAAAGACCTTGTATTGGTTAGTTTATCCCATGACTATTTTTAGTATTATGGCTTACTGGATTTTTGCAATTGGTCAAGAATTTTCGATTTTCAGCATACTATTCAACACAATACCCTATGTATTGTTGATAACTGTTTGCACCTTTATGCACCAACGTAAAAGCATTCTCTATTATCTTGCAATCATTGACGGATTGATGCTGGTAAAAGCAATTTGTGGCATAACCAGCATGTTGGGAATTTAAAAATTTAACAATGGCCAAAGCAAAAACAACCAAGACTAAGTCGGTAACTACCGAAAAGTCAATGAATTTTTTAAAATCGTATATCAATACGCCATCACCCGTAGGATTTGAAAGTGGTGGTCAAAAATTATGGATGGAGTATATAAAACCCTATGTAGACACCATCTTTACTGACCCCTATGGCACAGCTGTAGGTGTTGTTAATCCTACAGCTCCTTTTAAAGTAGTAATTGAAGCCCATTGTGATGAAATCAGCTGGTTTGTAAATTATATTAACGATCAAGGGCTCATTTATTTGAAAAGAAATGGCGGTGTAGATCATCAAATTGCTCCTGCAAAGCGAGTACTTATTCATGGCAAAAAAGGCCCAGTAAAAGCCGTATTTGGATGGCCTGCTATTCATACTCGTTTAAGTAATCCTGAACAAAAAGAACCATCTCCAAAAATTGAAAACCTTTGTCTTGATTGTGGAGCTAGAAACAAAAAAGAAGTAGAAGCCTTAGGTATTCGTATTGGTTCTGTTGTTACGTATGAAGAGGGCTATGATGAATTGGCTTATGACTTTATCATTGGACGTGCATTTGACAATAGAGTTGGTGGATTTATGATTGCCGAAGTAGCTAGGTTACTGAAAGAAAACAAAAAGCAATTACCTTTTGGACTTTATGTGGTAAATGCTGTACAAGAAGAAATAGGATTAAGAGGAGCAGAAATGATTGCACGTAGAATCAAACCCAACATAGCCATCATTACCGATGTAACGCACGATACAAGTACCCCAATGATTAGTAAAATTATTGAAGGCGATATTCAATGCGGTAAGGGACCTTCACTTGCATTTGCACCAGCTATACACAATAAATTACTTGCAGTAGTTGAAACAGTTGCAGAAAAAAACAAGATTCCGGTTCAAATGCGAACCCTTAGTAGAAGTACAGGAACAGACACAGATAGTTTTGCTTATGCTAACGATGGCTGCCCCTCTGTATTAATTTCTATTCCTTTAAGATATATGCATACAACGGTTGAAATGTTGCATAAAAAAGATATTGAAGATACCATCAAATTAATGTACGAAACCTTGCTAACATTAACGCCTAAGACCAATCTTAGTTATTTATAAGTATGGTAGTACCCAGCCAAAAAACATACAAGGTAGCCATACTTGATCTATATGAAGGTCTAGCTAACGAAGGAATGCGTTGTATAAGAGAAATACTTGCCGAGTGGGGCATTAAAAATAATATTCAAATTCATTTAGATGAATTTAATGTTCGGGGAAAATTAGCTGTACCTACATTAGACTATGATATATATATTTCAAGTGGAGGCCCTGGCTCTCCATTAGATACGGTTGATACCGAATGGGAAGCCTCCTATTTTAATTGGTTAAAACAGCTTGAGCAATGGAACAATAGTGCAGATTGTTTTCCCAAAAAACATGCTTTCTTTATTTGTCATAGCTTTCAATTACTCTGCAGGCATTATGAAATTGGCAATGTATGTAAACGAAAATCTACTTCTTTTGGGGTTTTTCCAGTACATATGATGGAAGATGGCCACCATGAATTGGTCTTTACTGGATTACACGATCCTTTCTATTGTGTTGACAGTAGAGACTACCAAGTAATTGAACCCAATCACGATAAAATCAGGTCATTGGGCGGAGCAATTTTAGCCATTGAAAAAAACAGGCCGCATGTTCCTTTTGAAAGAGCAATAATGGCTCTTCGGTTTAATGATTATTTTATGGGCACACAGTTTCATCCAGAAGCTGATGCAATTGGTATGGCTATGTATTTACAAAGGGAAGACAAAAAGAATGTTGTAATTGAAGCGCATGGGCTGTCTAAGTGGGAAAGCATGGTTGAGCAATTAATGGATCCTGGAAAAATCATGTGGACCTACAATCATATTCTTCCTAACTTTCTAAATGAAGCTACTAAAGAATTGCTTACACTTTAGTCCAAAAATTTATTATTTATGATTCCTGCATTCAGAAAACAATTCAATGACGCATTTACTGATGCTGGGTATCAACAATACCTTGCATTGCTTAACGAAAAATTTAAAGACGCAATCGAATTTAGGGTTGCCGAAACCCCTGTATTTATAAATAAGATTTTTAAAGAGAAAATACTTTCAGCTTGCGAATCTATCGTTGATTTTATTGTACAACCCAATTTCATTGAATTAACCAATAATGCTATCCCATCGAATGTAACTGTACCTAATCAAAATAAACATACCCATTTTATTGCTTTTGACTTTGGTATTTGTGAAAATAATAGTGGCGAATTGGAACCTCAATTAATTGAAATGCAGGGATTCCCAACTTTATTTGCGTATCAAATATGGCAAGACCAAATCTGCAGAAAACAATACCAAATACCTGCAAATTTCAGTTGTTATTTAAATGGACTTAATACAGAATCATACACCTCCTTACTCAATGAAATAATTGTAGGGCAGCATTCTTCAGAAGAAGTGATTCTTTTGGAATTATTTCCACACGAACAGAAAACAAAAATTGATTTTTATTTTACTGCTGAATATACGGGCATTTCTGTGGTCTGTTTAACAGAACTAATTAAAGAAGGGAAAGACCTTTTTTATATTAAAGACGATAAGAAGATTCAAATTAAGCGTATTTATAACCGAATTATTTTTGATGACTTACAACAACAAAAAAGTGAAATCCAAGAAAAGGGTAAAATACTTTTTGAAGAATTAAATGTTGAATGGGTTCCTCATCCCAATTGGTTTTATAGAATTAGTAAATACACTTTACCATTTATTAATCACCCGTATGTTCCCACTACTTGGTTTTTAAATGAACTCAAACAAGTTCCGAAAGATTTGGAAAATTATGTTTTAAAGCCATTGTTCTCTTTTGCGGGGCAAGGAGTAGTCATTGATGTAACACCAAAAGATATTGAGTTAGTTAAAGACCCAGAAAATTGGATCCTACAAAAGAAAGTTAAATACGCCGCAGTAATTAATACCCCAAATGAGCCAGCCAAAGCAGAACTTAGAATTTTTTATTTTTGGAAAGAGGGCGATGCAAGGCCAATTGCAACCAATAATTTAGCCCGTCTAAGCAAAGGCAAAATGATTGGAGTTAGATACAACCAAGATAAAGACTGGGTTGGAGGAAGCCTTGCCTATTTTGAAAATTGACCTCACATAATATGACCGCAAACTTATCTGTACATACAAAGAATATACTTGGCCTACAATTACCTACCGATCCAAGATGGGTTGATTTAGCAAGCATTTCATTAGAAGCCATTCTAACCGACCATGCCTATTGTGAGCAAAAAGCTGCATTAACTTGTATCTCGTACATTCAAAGATATTCCGAAAGAAAAGAATTAGTAGAAGCATTATCCCCTATTGTTACAGAGGAATGGGGACATTTTAGAGCCGTATTGGCAGAATTGAACAAAAGGGGACTTTCTTTAGGTAAACAAAGAAAAGATGAATATGTAAATCAATTATTGATTTTTCAACACAAAGGAGGGCATATAGAAGACAGACTTCTAGATCAATTACTCACAATGGCATTAATAGAAGCAAGAAGTTGCGAACGATTTAAACGCTTAAGTGAAGGATTAGAAGATGCGTATCTTAGAAAATTCTATAGAAAATTCATGGAAAGCGAAGCAGGTCATTATACCTTATTTATAACACTTGCAGAATTGTATATTCCTAAATCAAAAGTTAGAGCAAGATGGAAAGAATGGCTTGCACACGAAATAGAAATTATGAAGCACCTTGAAATAAGGGGTGATCGGATTCATTAAATAAGGAATTAGTTTTATTACTTAATTTATTTTCAATTATTTATCAAAACAAAGCAATAAAAAAGCCCCGAATAACGGGGCTTTTTTAATATTAGCAATTCAAAAATTACTCTTGAACTTTAAAGTCTACTCTTCTATTCAGTGCTTTACCTTTCGCAGTTTTATTGTCTGCAATTGGTTTGCTACTTCCAAATCCTTCAGCAGTAAGTCTTGCAGCATCAATTTTCTGAGCTACCAAGTATGCTTTTACAGCATTTGCACGCTTCAAAGATAATGGATTATTGATTTTGTCGTTTCCAGAAGCATCAGTATGACCTTCTACAAAAAGTTTCAATGTAGGATTCTCGTTCAACGCTTTTACAACTTTCTTAAGCTCAACTGTAGAAACTTTGGTCAATACAGCAGAACCAGAAACAAACTGTACTTTCTTATTATCAAAGTTGTAAGTAGCTTTTAATTCAGGACAACCGTTGTTTTCACGAGTTCCTTTAATTGAAGGACACTTATCTTCTTCATCGTTTACACCATCACCATCAGAATCAGGAATAGGACATCCTTGATAACGAGCTAAACCTGGCACTGTAGGACACTTATCTGCTTCATCATTAACACCATCTTTATCGGTATCAGGAATAGGACATCCATTGTATTTAGCAATACCAGCAGCGGTAGGGCACTTATCGTTCTCATCGTTAATACCATCTCTATCAGAGTCAGGAACTGGGCAACCGTTGTACTTTGCAACACCTGCTACAGTAGGACACTTATCATCTTTGTCATTGATACCATCTTTATCGGTATCAACTGGTGCAGCTGCAACAGGATTTGGAGCTGGGGGTGGCGGAGCCAAAACAGGAGCTGGCTTATCCTTAATTGGAGAAGCAAAACCTACTGAATATGCAGTATGATTTACAGCTAATCCAGAAATAGCTGGGCGATACAACATTTGGGTATTGATGAAAGTTTCTCCACCAATATTAAACTGTAATCCTAAACCAGTATTACCCTGAGCAGCAAAATAAGTTCCATTATACATTGAGGCACCAACCCCTAATGTTACGTAAGGAACTACTGTATACTTGTCAGAAAGTAACTTAACATTCACATTAGCATCGGCTTCTACCAATAAAAGACTTCTTAAGGAAGGAGCCAAGCCTGTCTTAAAATAAAAAGGGTATTTGGAATATGAACCAGATAGGGTAGCCATGAAGTCTACATGCTCAGAAATACCTTCAAAATATTGTAAGCTTAAACCAGCACTCAAATCCTTCATTGGAGTAAACCCTCCACTTTGAAGAACACGAGAAAGTGAAGTTCTGCTGATTTTTTCCGCAGTATACATATCATTTAAGAAAAAAGCAACTCCTAAGCTGGCTCTTTTTTTATAGCTGGTAGGTGTTTGTGCAATAGAAGCCGATGCCAAACAAACAACTATCAAAGAAAACAGAAATTTCTTCATAAACAGGTTTTTGTTAATTTATGGCAAAAATACATGCAGAAATTGGTTTTCTAAAATTATGATAACTTTATCTTTTAATTATTTTTTCCACCTGGCGCTTCTACCACTTCTAAACGAACTTTAGCAAGTCCTTTATTCAAAAATTGTAATTTTTGAGCTGCAGCCCTAGTTAAATCAATCACCCTACCCTTTTTCTTCATTCGAGGGTGCATTTTATCGTTGATCTTTACAACAACCCACTTCCCATTTTTTATATTGATTACCTTCACCCATGTACCCATTTTCAGGCTATTACTGGCACCAGTAAAAGCTTTATTACTAAATCTTTCTCCAGAAGCAGTTTTTATGCCTTCAAAACGACTACTGTAATAACTGGCAGTTCCTAACACCACTTTCCCTGTAAAAACAAGATTAGCGTCTGCTTTTAACGCACTATCTGCAGACCACAACAAACTATCTGGCATACCTGGATTAAACAACACGGAATCTGATTGCGTTTGCCCTTGAACTTTACCCACAACGAGCAACAACAGAATGATAAGGATTCGTACTTGCATTCAATTTCTTTAAGTTAACAATAGTGCCAGCTCATAAGGTACAAACAAATCACCGAATGGGCTTAGCACTTTCTGTGTCATTAGCCAAATTATATGCCGAAGATTGATTCAAATAAAAAAAATCAACCATGTATACAAATTACAGGCTGATTTTCAACTACTTATGAGTAATTAAATAGGGGTTACGGCAACAACAGCATCCAAATTTAAGGAACCGTGAATATGAGGGAATACCTCATTAATGCTTCCCGCTAATTCAAAAACAAGGGGACGTTCTACTTTTTCTTTCTGAATAGTCAGCTTTACCAACCCAGTGACTCCTTGATAATATCTTTCTAAAACACCTGCTACCTGATCGGCTGTACTGCAATGCATAAATCCTTCTTTAGCCAATGTATCGGCTTCATAAAAGCCTTGTTTTAAGGCTATATCCCAATTTTTTTGGGTAGTAATATGGTATATAAATTCTCCGTTCATTTTAAATTATTCTTTTTAATTTTTGTTCTTGTAACATCAAATCTGCAATCACCATTGCGGTAACTGCTTCTAAAATTACAGGAACCCTCAAGGCAATACACAAATCATGCCTCCCTTTTATTGAAAAACTTTCTTGTTGGTGATTATCCCAGTTTAAAGATACCTGCTCTTTGGGTGTAGAAGAAGTAGGTTTGATGGCAACCCTAAAATGCAATTCATTCCCATTGGTGATTCCTCCAACTATTCCACCTGCGTGATTGGTCTTAGTTTGACCATCCATATTCTCAATGGCATCATTGTGTTCAGACCCAAACATTTTAGCCGCAGCAAATCCTGCCCCAAATTCAATGCCTTTAACCGCTGGTATGGCAAAAACCGCATGGCTGATGAGCGATTCCACAGAATCAAAAAAATGTTCTCCTAAACCAATAGGCAAGCCCGATGCTGTACAAGCTACAATTCCCCCCACACTGTCTTTTGCATCAATCGCTTTTTGCAAACCTTTTTCTACATCTGCTTCTCCAGCAATTTCGCTAATAGAAGATTGAACCTGTATATGATGCTGGGTTAATAACTTTTTTGCAATTACTCCGGCGGCAACCAAACATACAGTTAAGCGACCACTAAAATGACCACCCCCTCTGAAATCTTCAAAGCCACCATATTTAATATGAGCAGTAAAATCTGCATGCCCTGGTCTTGGTATTGACCGGTGTTTCTCGTAATCCTGACTTCTGGTATTGTTATTTTCAAATAAAATAGTCAAAGGGGCACCTGTTGTTTTACCATTGAATAAGCCACTTTTAAAAATGGGCAAATCGTCTTCTTTTCTTGGTGTTGTTCCTTTTTGCACACCCCCTTTTCTTCTTTCGGTATCAACAATAAAATCTTCTACGCATAATGGAAGACCAGCAGGGCATCCATCTATGACTAATCCTACAGATTCCCCATGAGACTCTCCAAAAATTTGCACACTAAATAACTTTCCAAATGCGTTCACCTTGCTGTTTTATATTTAAACGTTTTTATCATTCAGTTATTACACGAACACCCAATTGTTGCAAATGACTGTAAAATGCTGGATAAGACTTATTAATTGCTTCCGCATCTTTTATTGT
>Ga0315909_10007555_pt1 | contig 12114 bp, 3 predicted proteins | sample LakEriMetagenome_11_FD_203527 | JGI IMG/M metagenome (GOLD analysis project Ga0315909, IMG submission 203527) | Freshwater fungal communities from buoy surface, Lake Erie, Ohio, United States - Buoy 2 MA125 | ecosystem: Environmental > Aquatic > Freshwater > Lake | place: USA: Lake Erie, Ohio...
CGAGCTGATTCCTGTCTGGTACCCTTGGCCTGGTGAAGAGGTGAAACTCGCGCTCCAGCGTCCGGTCGCTGTCGAAGGGAAAACATTGACCGTGCAAAGTGTCGAGCAGTCCCTGGACGTGGGTAATCGTCAGCGCAATTCACGGTTGAGGTTCAAGGTCGAGTCGAGCCTGGGCAATGACTTCGCCGTTGAATTGCCGGAAGGGGCCGAGGTTCGCGAGTTACAGCTCAATAATCGATCGCTGCCGATCCGCCGCGAGGGAAAGCGGATCCTGATCGGATTACAGCCCGGCGCACAGGAAGTCGAACTGGAGTGGACCGCCACGGAAGCGATCGGCACCCAGGTTACCTTTCCTGCTGTGAGCCTCCCCGTAGAAGCCGCCAACGTGACCAGCGTGATGAATGTTCCGGAGTCGCGCTGGATTCTCTGGACCCGCGGCCCGCTCCGCGGCCCGGCTGTCCAGTTCTGGGTGGTCCTCTTGCTGGCGGGCCTGATTGGCTGGGCCTTGAGCCGACACCCGCTCTCGCCGCTGCGAGGTTACGAATGGGTTCTGCTGGCGATTGGCCTGACCCAGGTCCACTTCTTGGCGGGCTTGCTGGTCCCCGCATGGTTACTCCTCTTGGCTCGGCGCGGCAAACGCGAACCGAATGCCCAGCACTGGCTGGCATTCAACTTTGCCCAGCTAGGTCTGGTCTTGCTGACGATTATCGCCCTTTCGATCCTCGTCTATGTGGTCAGTCGTGGATTGCTTGGCCAACCCGAGATGTTTATCCGGGGAAATGGATCGCACGCCGGCAGGCTGGTCTGGTTCACCCCAGCCAGCGGAAATGAACTGACGCGCCCGGAAATCATCTCGATTTCGATTTGGTTCTACCGTTTGCTGATGCTCGTCTGGGCGCTTTGGCTGGCCAATGCCGTGATCCGCTGGCTGCAAATCGGCTGGCAAAACTTTACCGCTGGCGGGGCTTGGCGCACCAACCGCCTGAAGGAAGAAGAAAAGGAAGAAGAGGCTCTCACGGAGGCACAGAGGCACGGGGAGCAGAGCCGTTAGCGGACAAGATTGCTTGAAGGTGCAAAGTTCAGGCGAGTATGGAAGATTAGAATCAGGCATGGGGGGTCGTTGAGGAAAACTGGCCTCTGAAAGTCTTGAAACAGCAGAGAATAACTTTTTTATCTCGTGCCTTTGACTTTCCCGCTTCCTACCCTCCACCTACCCTCCACCTACCCTCCACCTCCCCTCTTCCTCCGTGCCTCCGTGCCTCCGTGCCTCCGTGCCTCCGTGAGAGCCCCTCTTCCCCCTCACTCGCCAAGCCGATGGATCGTGTTGTGAATCTTGCCACTGAACGGTTGGCCTGACTTGCTTTTGAGTGCATACCCAACCTCCATCCCCCAAGTGGGCTCGACCTCGGGAATCTCCAGCCTCACGGTGCGGCCGTCCGGGAGCAGCTCAGACCTCGTCACGGCCCACTTTCGTTCGTTCAGATGCTCCGAGCCATAGTTCGCCGAGCGCTTCAGGTCCCAGGCTTTGACCGCAAAGTTATTCGGATCGGCTGCGGCCCGGGCATCAAGCGGATCGCTGAAGACGATCTCGAACGTCTTGGGTCGAGCGTGGAGTTCCAGCGGCAGGTTCGCTGGCTGGCCGGTGTACCGAACCCGATAAAGACCACCGGGCTGCTCCTGCGTGCTGCTCCAGGCGAACATGCCGCAGCAGTACAACTGCCCATCAACCGGACTGAATCGACCACGCATGATCCCGGTAGGGAATTGTGGCAATGGCAACTCGCACATTCCGCCCTGAACTTGCCCGTCCACCCGCTCATGAGGCGCAACAAAGATTTTTCCGTAACCGTAAGAGAGGTTCAGGAGCGCGCCCGACAGCGGGCCCCAACGACGGCTTTCAACCCAGAGAAGTTCGCCGGGCGATCGATCCATCGCGTTGGTGATCCAGCACATCGGTGGCTCCATCGCAGAATCGGATGAATCCGCCACTTCGTGATAGCCAAACATGTTTCCATAAAAACCGCCGGGACGAACCCAGTTGATGCGATTCTTGGGATTCCAGTGCCCTTCCTGATCCGTCACCACAAACGTTCCGTCCGGGTTCAAACAGACACCGTTGGCCGCTCGAAAACCATTGGCCACAATCTCGGTCTGTTGGCCATCGGCGGAAACCTTGAGCAAAGTCCCGTGATGCGGAACGATGGCGGGAAGCGCATGCCGGGCTGACTTGGCGTAGTAAAAGTTCCCCTCGGCATCTGTCTGCAATCCCATGGCAAACTCATGGAAATGCTCTGTCACCTGATGATCGTTGTTGAAGCATTCATACCAGTCCATCTCGCCGTCGCCGTTAAGGTCATGCAACGCCACTAACTGGTCTCGGCAAGTCACGTAAATCACCCCGTCGCGAAACTTGATCCCCAGGGGCTGGAACAGCCCGGCCGCGATCCTGCGCCAAGTGATTTTGGCTTTCTGTCCAATTTGGCCGGTACCCCGAACCATCCAGACACTTCCATCCCAATCGCAGACGACGAGCGCGTCGACATCGGTCGGATGGAAATCGAGACCCGTCAATCGCAGGCGACAGTTTCCACTGTTCTGTTCCGGATGCTGCAGTACGTCGACGACAAAGGGACCGCTCCCCGCTCCCTGCTGGATCTCGGTCACTTCCAGTTTGGGCCAATTGGCCGGACCACCTCGAGTCAGCGGCTCCAAATCCGTCGGCCGCGGCGGGTCTGATGCCAACGCCGCAGCGACTTTCTCCAGGTCCGCGGCGGCCGTCAGCGAGGTCATTGCCAGGCTGAGCCGCAGCGGCTCTGCACCGGCCGGAATCCGCAGCCGCAGAGTCCCCTCGGCATCCGCGATCCATTGCTCTCGCGAGACCTGTCCCAGGTTGCTGTAGGCCGAGACCAGCAGGCCTTGAGGCGCATTGGTCGCCTCTGCACCCCGACCGCGGCGTTCAGCCGTTCCCAACACCGAATCAACTGGTCCGGCAGTCACGATCGGCCCGGTAAACTCGGCCCAGCTGGCCAGTGGACGCTGCGCGTCTCTTTGCTCTACCTGACTCAATTCGTCTGCGGAGAGCGCGCGGTCAAAAATACGAACCGCCCTCAGCTCGCCCTGGAGGTAGCTGCGTTCGGGAAAGTTATCATTCGTCGCGCCGATTCGAAGCACCGCATCGCGAAGCGGCTGCTTCACGCCCAGTTCTCCATCTCCCGCTGGCCGACCATCAACGAAAAACCGGATTCGCCTGTCCATCGCGGTCCAGGTCACGGCAACTTCATGCCACTCTCCATCGTTGACCGCGCGGTTGGCTTGCACGGCGCCGACCCAGCCGACATCAAAGGTCGGGCGACCGTCCCGCAGGAACAGACTCTGCCCCATTGGGACCCATTGCTCCTGATTACGCGTCTTGCAGATGATCGTTCCATCAGCCTTGGTCTTGATCTGGGCGGTTATGGAAAAGTCGCGGTCGGAAGTGTTCCAGCGATCCGCTCCATCGATCTGAAAAAAGCTCGCGCCATCAAACTGGACCGGTGCATCCGGAGCCAGAGCGCTGACCGGTTGGTGCGAGAGCATCCCGGCTGGAGTCGCTTCAAAAGGACGATTCGCCCGGACCACTTGAAGAATGAGGTCTCGGCTGCGCGGACCAAAATTGAGCGTGCGGACAAATTGGGGCTGGTCCGCCGCATAACGCAGGCTGGGCGTTTCGAGAATCTCCGTCTGGTCCACGGTGTACTTGAGAATGGTCTGTCTGCCAAACCGGTAAAGCCCCCGGTACTTGGCCCAGCCTCGTTCAAGCGGACCGTAGTGGCGACCATCGCGACCGGTCAATCGCTCGTCGACAAACGAACCATCAGCAGGTCGCCCCCACCCCGGGCCCGTCGGATTCTGCAAATGGACCGTCCCGGCGACGCGCGGATGCTGACCATGCACGCCGTTAAAGTGAATCCCGTTGTAGTCAATGAATTCGCCACTCCAAGCACCGGCGACCCGTAGCGTGTCGTGGTCGTACATCAGCCAGTGAGTCCCTGACTCGACACCACCCGGTCCATCATCAAGGCGAATCACCAGCCCTTTCTGGGCTATGTTTGAGCGGTCTTCCGAGACCTCGATCGTGTTCAGCAAACTTGGTCCATAATCCATCGTCGTCCAGGGACGGGACTCGACCGGATCGGGTCCGAGGGTATCACCCGCGGGCAGGCCCACCAGATAGGCCTCAGACAGAGGAACATACTGGCTCGGATTGGTTTCGCGCAGGAAGGCTTCGCGGATGTACTGGATCACGGCGTACTTCTGCTTGGGTACCATCCACCGCTGAGGAATCATCATCCCGTAACCGTGGGTCAGGGTTTGATACATCGAATAAGGGTCGCTGCCGCGTTTGAACTTGCCGCTGGGAAAACGCAACGACGTAGGCATCGAGCCTTCGCTGGCCAAGTCGCCATGACAACTGGCGCAGCGGAGGCGATAGACCTCGGCTCCCTCGCGAAGCGTTTCCCCATTCCAGCCGGCGATCAGTCCCCGGTGATCGACGTGCGACTCGTATTCGGGCAGCGGGGCCAGCGCCGCCAGCGAGGTGGTAGGGCGCAATTCCGCAGCCCGCGGCGGCCCCCCCTTGGCCAGCTCATTCAGATAGGCCACGAGATCGAGAAACTCCTTGCGATCGGCCAACTGATTGGCCAGTCCCTCAGGCATCGTCGACAGCTGGGTCAGCTTTCGATCCTCGATTTCCTCCAGAGACACGGCGAGCGGCTCGGTCGGTTCCTCGATTCGATCGAGCAGCAGCCGCTGGTTGTTTTGCTCGACCACAATTCCCGAGAGCTGACGCCCGTCGACCAGACTCAAGACCGTCGTTTCGTATCCCTGCCGGATGACTGCCGAGGGCTGGAGCACTGCCTGAATCAAATGCGGCAATGTCACCTCCCGTCGCTCGGTCAAATCGGGTCCCAGCCTGCGCAGGCCGGCCCCCGGCTCATGGCACTTGGCACAGTTCAGCTCCGGTCGGTAGAACCAGATCGCGCCGCGAACCGGGTCGCCAAACCGCAGCACATCGGCAGCCAACTCTTCGGGGCTCTCGGCGAGCAGCTGCTGAGTCAATTGGGGTGATCGGGCCGAGAGTGGAGCCTCGGGAAAACAAACTCCGACAGTCAGGAAAGCGAGCTTTAAAAATCTCACCCACAAAAAACGGGATCCGAATCGAGACTGATGCATGGGAACCACAACATTCAAAAAAAGAAAACTGAAAGACTCGCTCAAGGCTGCTCGATGTCGACGTCGCAAAAAGTCAGGGCCGCCAAACCATTGACGCCCCACAGCAGTTTCTCCTGACTCCAGCGATCACTATCAAGATAAGTGATCTGTTTCCCCACAGCCCCCTCGCGAAGGAGCAAAACGAGTGTTTTCCCTTCCCTGCGCCCCGAGAGGACCAAGTCTGACTTGCCATCGAGAGCGAACTGATCACACAGCGAATCGTCCCAGTTGACTGGCTGATCAAATTCCAGCGCAATGGAGGTGTGCCCGGGATCAGCCCAGCGAGCCCGCAGCAGATTTGGCGGCGTCACTGGCTGCTGGGGAGCCTGCTGATAGATCCGCGACTGGACCACGGGAAGAATCAGCTCGGCGAATTGCTGATAGCCTGCCGCGGGAAAGTGGCAGCCGCCGGGGGGCTTGATCCCCAGCGTCGACATCACGCTCAGATTGGAGAAGTGCCGCGGCAGCGTTCGCTGCACGTCGCGCAGCCGATCATCCGAGCCATCACGCCCCATTGCACACGCTTTGGGCCAGATCTGAAACACGAAATAGTGACTGACGTTCGGATAGTCCTGCTTCCAGGCGGCGGCCAGATCGATGAAGAGCTGGCGGTAAGTCTCCCAGCCATAACCTCCGCTCGGGCCATCCGCACCCTGATCGTTCTCGCCCTGATGCCAGAAGATTCCGCGAATTCCCTGCGTCAATCCCGCTTCACGCACACGCCACAGCAGACGTCCGTAGATCGTATCGACCGCCATGGGGTCTGCGGGGTCGCGCTGGTGCTGATCGATTCGCGTTCCCCCGACGGCACCATTAATGATGCAGATGGGAATCTGGTGGCTCTCGACGAGGCGATTACCGAGGACCATCCCCCAGTAACCGATTTCCGATTTGCCACCCGGCGCGCGGGCCACCGCATTCGCCCAGAGTCGCAGTCGCGATCCCTGAGGACTGCCGTCCGTCGCTCCAAAAGTTCGCAGAAACATCGAGGGCTGAAACGGGTCGACTTCTCCAAAGTCGGTCGCCACCGCGTTCGACTGCCCAATAATCAGATAGGCATCGCCGCAAACCAAGTCGGCGGCCCGCTGCAGAATCTCTTCCTTGCCTTCGCGAACAACGCCCAGTTCGCTGGTGTAAGCCCGCAGCCTGGCGGCAATCGGCAACTTGAGCGAGTAACTGCCATCGGCACCGGGTACCGCTTCGACACGCTCGACTTGCTCGCCACCGAACAAGCGGGCAAACACCTTGTCTGCCGGCAGTTCAAGTTTTCCTCGGTAGAAAACCGTCCCCTTTCCGGTCGCCGGATTGCGGGCGAAGAACTGTCCGGTCTGGGGCGCCTCTTCCTCTCGAGGTGTGGGTTCGATCCAGGGCTCTGCTTCTCCCGGCTCCCGGACTTCAAGCGTGTGCGTCACCTCAACTGCTGGGCCCCCGTTACTCACACTGCAATGCACAACCAGCGGACCGCTTCCTTGTGCCCGCAGCAAGACCAGCCGCCCCTGCTCTGCACGGCGAATCGTCGCCACACCCTCGCAGCTCCACCGGACCTCACACCCGGCCACCCCGGCGGCCTGCAGTGCGGCCAGATTGCCGAGCTTCAGGTCTACCGTCAGCGGCTCGCGTCCATTCCAAGTAGCCCGTCCCGACAGACTCACTTCAGGCTCAGGCAAACTATCGGGGATCGTGAGCTTTACCTCTGACTTCCGAACTTCGCCTGGATAGATCGCACGCAGTTCAATCCGCTGCTCTGTTTGCTTGGCGACGCGCGGTGCACGATAACGAACACTCAGCCTGTCAACAGCCAAAATCGACTCACCCGCCGGTTCAAGCAATACCCAGTAGAGTTTCTGTGCGCCGCCAGCCTGAGCTTTGATCTCCAGCGAGTCGCCTTCTGGAACAGTTGCTTCGTTCATCGAAACGCCGAATTCGGTTCCGGGCTGGACGATCAAGCCGACCGCGGTCTGATTCGGCTTTTGGTTCTCGTATTCCAGCTTGACCCATTCTGCCGAGCGGGCGACTCGCGACACGCGAACTTCATCCAGGCCACCGACAAAATCGTAGTGGTGGTACCAACCGCCGAGCCACAGTCGAGCTGGACTCTTGATATCCAGCCGCGGCGTATCGCGCCCCGCCAGCTTTCCGTCGAGATAGATTTTCCCCTCACCGTCTGCATAAGTGTGTACGACGTGATGCCACTGCCCCAAGGCTACTGGCTCGGGAGCGTCAACGTCGGAAAAGTCGCTGTCGATGTGCAAGTGCGGAGGGCTGCGGAGTTGCATGCGAACTTTCGAACCGCGACCGCCTCCTTCGTTGCCCCAGCCAATCAGCGTGCAGTTGGACCGCTCGGGGCGGAACCAGGCCGAAGTGCTATGCGGCTGGCCAGCGAACGGGTAATCCGGAATTTGCTCGCCGCCGAACCAACCTTGCCCACCATCCAGCTGCCGCGCTTTGCCAATCACTCCCTCAACCAGCTTGGTCGCAACATCCTTCATCTCAAGCGTGCCGACTTCGTCGCGAACTTCCGGACCGAGGTGCCAGACACTGGCGAATCCGTTCGTCGCATCGAACACGGCAGACGGGGCAGCGGGCGCCTCTTGGCCCCAGACGAGCTTCAGTTCCTGCCGCTCGTTGCCCCTCACCAGCGGAACCCGCACCCAGATGACCGCCGTACCTTCCGCCGCATCCCAAGCCTCGACTTGATGGGCGAGAGGCTGGCCCTCGGCTGAATAGAACCTCAAATCGGACCCATCAAGCCGCGCTGCTGCGAAATCGAAAGTCTCGCGATTCAGCCGCACCAGCAGCGGAAAATCTTTCAATTCCCCTACCGCCGGCAGGTCCGCCCCTTCCGGAGTGGTCAGCAAGTAGAAACTTGCGGAGCGAGCCTTCGTTTCATTCTGACAGGCCACCGCCGAGCTGGCAGGGATCAGCCCCACGAGCAGCAGAAAGCACCAGAGGGTGTTGGTAAATCGCCGCCGAGTCGTCCAGCGCTGGGGCATTATTTTCTCAGGGTCTTGAGGTATTCGATCAGATCAACCAATTGCTGCTCAGTCAGTTGCTTCTGCAGGTCTTCCGGCATCAGCGACTTCTGCTGCTTGGCAAACTCGTCGACTTCGCTCCGCGGAACCTTGTGGAGCACGGCATCTTTATCCTTCAGCACGATCTCTTCGTCGGTTTGGCTGACCAGCAATCCCGAAATGGTTCGCCCATCGGCAGTCAAGAGCGAGTACATCTCGTAGCTGTGACTGATCCCCGCGCTCGGGTTAAGGATCGATTCGTAGAGCGCTTCAACCGAGAGTTTGCTGCCGACCTCGCTCAGGTCCGGACCAACTTCCTGACCGTCGCCGCGGACCTTGTGACATTTCGCGCAGGTTCCGGCTTCCGCAAATACCAGCTTTCCCCGCTGGGCATCGCCCGACTGTTTGAGCAGTTCGGCCAGCAGGGGCAACGGTCGATTATCGGCACTTGCCGGAAGGGTCAGGTACTTGGCCGCCTCAGTGCGAATAGCTGCATCTTCACTGGTCAAAAGGACATTGGCGGCAGGGTAGCGCAGTTCTTCTGGCCAGTCCTGCAAGGCGACTCTCCTGAGCAGGTACTTTTGACCAGCGGGCCAGCGGGCCAGCGACTTGACGATTTCACTGCGAACGAGAGCCGAGAGGGCGTCGTTTTCCAGCAACTGCTGCAACAAGACGCGCGACTCCTGGGCACCCGACCACTGGAGGCCGCGGACGATTTGAACCTGGAGCGGTTCCTCGACGACAAGGAACTTCGCCAACAGCAATTCGACGCCGCCCGATTCGATCAGCCGGCGGGTCGCCATTGCCAACCGATTTCGGTCATCACCAGCATTGAGGATCGTTTCCAGCAGCCGCTCTCCCAGTCCACCGAGCTGCAGCTTCCCGGCCCATTCGACAAACTCGTCATCGGGAGCGGTTGTCTTGAGGTACTCTCCCAGCGACTTGCGCAGCTCAGGCACTTCGAGGCTGACGAACTCCGGTGTTCGCGCGGCGAGTTCCAGGAGAAACAACGGCGCGATCGCCTGCGGCCGTTCGGCTCGCTTCTCGGTCGCGAGCGCCAACTGGCTCATCGCGGCGGCCCGCTGCTCGGCAGGCTGGAAATCAAGCGCCCGGAACAATCGCAGAATCTGAATCCCATCGAGGCCGGGATCCTGCAGGAGCTGGGCAATCAATTCACTCGTCTTGTCGCCGCGACTCCGCCAGACAATGTCTTGCCCCGCGGGGCTGGTCCACTCACTGCCCACCAGTTCCTGCCAGGCCGCGAGGCATTCATTCCAACGGCCCTCTGCAGCAATGCCGAGCGCCTCGAGATACCAGCGGTCACCGCGGCGATGTCGCGCGGCGAGCTCCGCCCAGATAATCGGCGCGTCTTCGCGGGGATAATCGCGGAGGGCGATCGCGGCTTCGCGCCGGACCATCGCCGAATCATCCTCCATCAGCATCGCCAGCCACTCGCCCAGCAGTTTCGGCTGACGCCGCGCCATCCGGGCCGTCATCGCGCGAACATTCTCATCGGCATCAGTCGCTGCCGCCGAGAGCGCTTCACTTGCTCGGCCCGGAATGAGCGAGAGCAGCCACAGGGCGCGGGCTCGATAACGCGGATTCGAATCATCCGACATCAGCGTCAGGGCGTCGGTCGCTTCTGCTCCAAACTTGTGCAGCGCTTGCCAAGCGAGATAGCGGACTGACTGGCAAGGATTGCGCAGTGCGGCGACCGCACCGGCAGGCGTACTCAAGTCATATGCGGGAACCTCGTACCGCAGACCGGGCGGAGCGATGCGGAATAAACGTCCGCGAGCCGTGTCACCCATGCCGTGTCCACCCACCCCCGGGTCATACCAGTCGGAGACAAACAGCGAGCCATCGGGAGCCACAGCAACGTCGGCCGGACGGAACCAGTTATCGCGGGCCCCCAGCAGGACGTTATTCACGCCCGTCACACGGAATCCGCCGCCCATGGGAGCGACAGCATACGAGCGGACCACATTCGGCCCGGCATCGCAGTGGATCATCTGATTGCGGAACGGTTCGGGAAGCAGTTCTCCTTCGTAAACGGTGATCCCGGTCGGCGATCCGCCCCCAGTCACCAAGAGGTTGGGAACAACCCCCGGGTCATCCTGATGCCAGTGGCGGCGCGGAATATCGCTTTCCATCCCGGTTCGCTTGCCCTGCCAACCGGCACCGGTCCGCTCCTCGAGGTAACCGTAGTTCCCGTACTCCATCACAAAATTGATGCGCACGCCCCGGTTGCCATCGTCGTCATTATCGGACTGCCAGACAGCTCCGAACGAATCGACCGCGGCCTCGTAGTTATTGCGAAAGTTGTGTCCAAGGACTTCCATCTCGGTCCCGTCGGGATTGCAGCGAAACACCATCCCGCCCCAGTAAGGTTTGCCGCGAGCAACGATTTCATTTCCGTGTTTGTCCTTGAGCAGGTTGCCCGCCGCATCATGCACTGCGTGACCTTCATTGCCGAAGTTCCAGTACAGCTTGCCGTCGGGGCCAAAGACAAAGGAGTGGGCTGCGTGGTCGTGCTGGGCACTGCCCGTGTTGCTGAAGAGCAATTCCTTTCGATCCGGAACGTCGTCTCCGTTTTCATCGGTGAAGACCCAGATATTGGGTGAGCAGGAGACAATCAGCTTGTTCCCGAGCACGCAGATTCCCATCGCCGAATCAATGTCGCGCCCCTGATAATAAACCTTGACTTCATCGCTGATTCCGTCGCCATCGGTGTCGGTACAGATCAGGATGCGATCGCCTGCGGGCCGCTCGCCATTGTGGCCGCGATAATTGACGACTTCACAAGCCCAAACCCGGCCGCGATGGTCAACATCGAGGTTGGTCAGGCTAAGCAATTGCGGCTCGGCCGCGAACAATCTCGCTTCCAGTCCTTCGGCCACGTCGAGACCGGATACCGCATCCTCCGGCTCGCGACTTCCGGCAACACCGGCACTGCTCCCTTTTGGCTTCTGGGAGTAGACGGCAAAGCGGACCGAAGCGTTGTCGCCGCCGGGCTGGGTGGTTCCACCCTCATCGAGTCCGGCGAGGGCTTCCAATTTCTCATAGCCTTCAGGGATCTCAAAACCGATAATCGAGTTGGCGTGCGTGCCGATCCCCGACTCGAAGGTCCGACCGTTCATCCGCAGCGGCCTCCCCTCGCAATTCTTGTTCATCTGCACACTGCCCCAGCCGGAAGTGAGCATCGTCGGCTGGAGCGACGACAGCGCGAGCTGGCCTTTTGGTCCCACCAGCCTGGCATCCGCCCAATCGGCCCAGTCATGACTGAAACCATTCCCCCCGTCATCGACGACGAGATAAAGTTGCTTGAGTCCGCGAATGTCGACCGAAAGTGGAACAGCGTGATTCGGTGTCGCTTTGGTGATGACCTCGCTGCGAAACAACGGCTTCGGTTCCTGAGCCGCGGCGGGCAAAGCTGAAAGAACAAGGATCGCGCCAACCAGAAAATTTCTGCAGAAGCAAGCTTGCATGGACAAGGATCCCCAACTCAAGACAGTCAATTTTTCGCTGAACAGCTCTCCAGGACCGTTGCATGATGACTGACGGCGCGGCAAAGCTCAAGCTCGCTGCAAGCTGCGGGCAACTTCCCTAAACAAAAAACGTCGCTCATGAGCACGACCTGAACGATACGCGTGGACAGTGCTGTCAGGCAGTCTGCAGAACGAATCGGGACATCGGCTTGTGGTTGGTGTAGAATGAGGATTCTTACTCGATCGTTTCAGCGAGTCTCGCATGCCTAACATCTGGACGACATCCGTTGCTTTATCGCGGGGCTTGATCTGCAGCCTCTGGATCCTGTGCGCCGCTTTGGCTGGCGCTTTATCGGCCCAGGAAG
>Ga0315909_10007556_pt1 | contig 12112 bp, 4 predicted proteins | sample LakEriMetagenome_11_FD_203527 | JGI IMG/M metagenome (GOLD analysis project Ga0315909, IMG submission 203527) | Freshwater fungal communities from buoy surface, Lake Erie, Ohio, United States - Buoy 2 MA125 | ecosystem: Environmental > Aquatic > Freshwater > Lake | place: USA: Lake Erie, Ohio...
TCCTACTGGTAACGCTGCAATTGGGCACCGTGCCAATAACCTTAATAAAGCCAACGTATACGGTGTTGATCGTATTGAAGCAAATGTTCCGGGCAATAAAGCTAACGGTATAGTAGGACCAGGTTGGTTATCGTATACAACATATACGACAACACAAGGTGCAACAAGAAAGAAAGCAGAATTGCTAGTAGCAATGTCAAAGAACTTTAATGCTAATGCCACAGGTACATTATTTGGCGATGCCAACGACGGTTCTATATTGAAAGAATCTTAAAACACAATTTGGTTATGATGTAATTCAATTAATAACCTTTTGGTGTTTTAATGGCAGATTTAAAGATATCGGAATTAGCCAGTGCTAATGTAGTTAATAAGGATGATTTATTTTATCTTATACAGGATAATGATAGCTATAATGTAAAAGCAAGTACATTATTTTCGTCAATCACCGATCCTACATTAGCCGGCAACATTCTTCTCGGCGGGACAGTTCAAACATTAAATGCTGCTGGTACGGTAAGTATTACCACAACTAGAACAGATTTATATGGTGGCCGTTCTGCGGATGCAAATGCTATTTCGAATGGATCAATATTACCTTCTACAATATTCTTATATACGGAAGATGTTTCTGCCACGGGTAGAGGATTTACATTTGCTAATGGTACTCCTACTACACAGACATTATACGTTAGATATAAAAATGATAAGATTCACTTATCTCAAGCAGATAGTACAGTTTTCACGTATCCTCCTGAAGATTGGGTTGGCCCTACCGGATTAAGACCATTCCCAACAGGGTTACAGTTTGTAAAAGGTTCGCAATACATATTTAATGTAAGTGATCCATCAAATACCGGTAATGTTTTAGCATTGTCATCATCTATAGATGGAACTAATACATTAGGTACTCGTTATACTGCAAATGTTGTATATAATGGTACTCCTGGAACTGCAGGTGCAAATGTTGTATTTACTGTTGCAAATGTAGATATTGATCCTGGCGGTAAATTCTATTTAGATTTACCACAAGGCGCTGATGGCCAATTAAAGATTATTAACCTAGTAACTACCCTAGGTGGACAATTTGTATTAGCAAGTAATATTCAAAATAATCTTGCTATTGAATTAAAGAGATCTGGTGATTCAGCATTCTTGATGTATTCAAGTAATGGATGGATTTTAGTTGGTTCAAATCCTGGACTAACAACCACATTCTCTGGCACGTCTGATGATATTTCAGAAGGCAGCAAGTTATATTTTACCAATGCAAGAGCAAGAGCAGCAATTACCGCAATTGATAATACAATAACATATTATAAAGCAAATGGCGGCATTGCTGCAAATATTCAAGCAATAACAGAAAATATTGTTGCAGTAGCATTCTCAGGTAACACAAATATAATAAATGAAGGTTCAGAGAATCTTTATTACACAAATAATAGGGTGTTATCCAATGTATCACAGATGAGTATTAATGTACTCGCAGATGTTGATACTACAGGTATTACTTCAAACGGCACATTAATTTGGAATGGTACATCATTTGTTGCAGGTATTGCAAACGAAGCATATTCTGCGGTCGTATCTAATGTATCACAAACTTCTAATATTGCTAATGTTGTATTAACTATTGATACGTTTTCAACAAGTAATTTAAGAGAAGGTTCAAATCTTTATTATACTAATGCTAGAGTTTATGCAAACGTAATACCTTTATTAGATTTAAAGGCAAATGTTGTTGACTTAACAACTGCTAATGTTGCAGAGTTAAATAATTTATACTATACAAATGCTAGAGTTATTTCAGCATTAGTTGGTCAAGATATTGTAACTAATAATGTAATAATTCAAGGCGATTTAACTGTTGAAGGTAATGTAGTTACTTTTAATACTGCCACATTAACCGTTGAAGATAAAAATATTGTATTGGCAAACGGTGCCATAAATTCTTCAGCAGCGGACGGCTCTGGTTTTAATATTGATGGCGCCCAAGCTAATTTAAAATATCGTAGTACAGGCGATAAATTTGAATTCAATAAGTCGTTAGATGTTCAAGGCACGTTAACAGCCAATGGTTGGGCAAATTTATATGCAGCAAATGTTATTGGTTTAACAACTGCCAATGTTGCAGAATTAACAAATTTATACTACACGAATGCTAGAGTTTATTCTAATGTAACCCCATTATTGGATTTAAAGGCAAATGTTGTTGACTTAACAACTGCCAATGTTGCAGAATTAACAAATTTATACTACACGAATGCTAGAGTTTATGCAAATGTAACGGAAAGATTGCAATATTTAGATACGAATATTATTCCTTTAATTAGTAGTGTTTATGATTTAGGTTCAGACGCATACAGATTTAGAGACTTGTGGTTGTCTGGTGCAACAATTCGATTGGGTAATACGTTATTATCTGAAACTGCAGGCGGCGGACTTTCGGTTAAAAGTGCTTCTGGCAATGTCAACATTGTTAGTGATATAATTTCTTCAAATACGTGGCTAGGAATTTATACCGCAAATGTATTAGAAACTGAAGGAAATTTATACTACACGAATGCTAGAGTTTATGCAAATGTAATACCTTTATTAGATTTAAAGGCAAATGTTGTTGACTTAACAACATCTAATATTGCAGAGTTAACAAATTTATACTACACGAATGATAGAGTTTATTCGAATGTAATCCCATTATTAGATTTAAAGGCAAATGTTGTTGACTTAACAACTGCTAATGTTGCAGAGGGAACCAATTTATATTTTACAAATGCTCGAGTGCTATCTAATGTATCGCAGATGAGCATCAATGTTCTTGCTGACGTAGATGTAACTGGCATTACGGCAAACGGAACATTAATTTGGAATGGAACATCATTTGTTGCAGGCATCGCAAATGAGGCATATTCTGCAGTTACATCAAATGTGTCACAGACATCCAACATTGCTAATGTAGTATTAACAATTGACACATTTACAACAAGTAATTTAAGAGAAGGTTCAAATCTTTATTTTACAAATACTCGTGTAATAGATGCATTAACAACTGCTAATGTAACTACCGGCAATTTAGTTGTTAGCGGAACATTAACTGCTCGTTCGAATGTTGGATTAACACTTGGAACAGCAACACAGGGCAATTTAATAAGTAATGCGATTACTATGACAGTAGATACAACAGTAACAAACGGAATAGCTCAATTGAATGAAATTTTGGGCAAATTAGTTCCAGCTGCGCCAATAGCATTCCCAGGAAATGGTTATATTGCTATTAATTCTGTTTCTACTTTTAGAATGGCAAATTTTGCACAAACAGACAACACACCAAGTAGTAGAAATGTAGGTGGCGCAAATATTGTTTCTTTAGTACGTAGGGCAAGTTCTTATACTACTACCACAATGAATGATATGGGTCCTGGGAATACAGGAACAGTCACATTATATAAAAACGGAAGTGCAACTGGTGCAAGAACACTTGTAACTGGTTCGGATAATGGAACATACGGTGATTTAGTTATAAGCGATAATGTAGATTATGCCACAAAAACGGGTGCTGCTGGTGGTTTCTGGGAAAGCTTTGATACTAACGCATCAGGCACAGTATCTGCAGGTTGGAATGAAGTTTATATTAATCACAGTCAAGGCGGTTCTAGTAATATAGCATATTGGTACTATGATTCAAGTAGCCCAGGCGCAGTTGTATTTTCTGTTCCTGTAATATATCCAACTTCAAACGTATATTCTAATTCAAGTACGATACCACATTATACTAGTGCTACAGTATTTACAATGACTGCTAATGTTAAAAACCTTAGTGGTGATATGTTCCCAACAAGTAACACATTTATTACAGGATCGTCAGCCACAGGATTTGGAACACCTAGTAGTTTAAATTATGAAAGTGCCGGTGTAACAGGTGTACCTTTACCGTTAACAAGAAACTTATATGTTTCAAGTGGCAATGCTCAAATTTCTACAACAGTAAATATTGCATCCGGATTTGGCACAACCACAGTTGGTCCTAGTTTAACAGGACAAAATAGTTATATTTCAGGAACAGGTTCATTCTCATTAGGTGCAACTGTTCTTTATAAAACAGCCACAATTTCTTCCGAATCAACAATGGAAGAAAGTAATATTTGGGTTCAGGGTAATGTTGGTTCGGGCGCAGGATACGGTGCAAGAATTATTAACCCAGGATCAACTGATACGCCAGTGCAATCTGCAAGCGCATTATTGTTTAATAGTAATACAAGTACCTTATTATCATATGATGCAACTATTGTAGGTGCTACATTAAAACACGATCAAACAAATTATTCTGTAGGATATTTACCAGTTGGTCCTAATTTAAGTTCTGGTAGAGGCGGTGCTCAATATTATACGTTTAAGTTTAGTCGAGCATCTGTTGGTAAATTTAATATTAAATTCACAGGTCAATTAGCAGGTCTATGGGTAGCATTACCGGGCAGTGCAATAGATACAACAGCCGCAGCGACAAATGGTTGGGTAGATATGAGTGTTGCTTATCCAGGATCGGGTGTGCCGTCATATGGATGCGCATTAGGTGGAACCGTAACATTAAATACAGCCGGGACCCAAAGTAAGACATGTACTTTTGGTTCAGCAAACAGCTCAGATTCGGGCGCGTCAGGTGAGATATATATTAGGATAAGACTCAATGCAGGACAAACTATAACTGCTTTAGCAATACTCGGAGCAAGTAATTAAATGGCAATTTCAGATTCACAAAAGGTTGACCTACTATATAAGAAACTCTTTGGTGTTGCCAAGACTGACTTGCCTGGTAATAAGGGTCTTGCAAATGAGGCCACTGCTAGCCCAGCATTAAATCGTGGCGATAAAGTTTGGACACAAGCTGGAGATATCCCAACCACTCCTGCAGCTGTACCGGGAATTATTCAAGCATACTTAACTACAAGCAGAATTGAATGTACGGCTGATGCAACATCTACTCTTGTAAGTGGCGTATATCCTAGTTGGAAAACAAACTTAACAGATTGGATCACACCTGAATTTGGTGCAGACTATTTTGTAAAAGTATATGCAGATACTGCAGGTGCATCCGACCCAACATCTACCGGCACACAATTATCGGATGCAGGTATCGGGGGCGTAGGCGAATGGTTCTTTGATTACCAATCTGGCGTATTAAATTTTATTGGCGGATCAATTCCCGCATATTTAGTATCAAATCCTACTAAAAAGTTATTTGTTGTAGGTTACAGATACATTGGTTTAAAAGGTGCTTCTTATTTAGCAAATGCAACAGTTACTGGCAATATTAATGCCGGTAATGTAATTGTTACTGGAACAATAGTTGCAAGTGCATTAGTTATTCCTGGATTAGATTTAGGATCTTTAGTATCAAGTAATGTTTCTACTAATACAGCAACTGCTGTAAATGTTATTTCTGAAAACATTAGTGCAAATTCTTGGTTTGGTCTTTATACAGCAAACGTAATTGAAACTGCTGGCAATTTATATTATACAAATGCTCGTGTTTATGCAAATGTGATAGGATTACTAAATGATAAAGCAAACGTTGTTGATTTAACAACTGCTAATGTTTTAGAATCTGTAAGTAATTTATATTATACTGTAACGAGAGCAAATGCGGCAATTGATGATCGTGTAACGAAAACGTTCATTGATAATTTGGGTATCGATTCAACTAATGCGCAAACATCAGATGTTGCACAATCTGCAAACATTGCCAATGTTGTATTATCAATTGATAATTTTACAACAAGTAATTTAAGAGAAGGCGCAAATCTTTACTTTACAAATGCAAGAACAATTGGTGCAGTAACCGGTCAAGATTTAAATTTATCTAATGTAACTGTTTACAATTTAACTGCGGCAAACGCTTTATATGCAAACTCATTAGTAATCCAAGGCTTAGGTGTAACCGATACAATTCTTGCTTCAAATATTACATCAAATGTTACATCTACTATAGAATTCGCATCAAGTAATATATTTACAAATAGTATTGCTGCAAATATTTGGAATAATTTATACAGTGCAAATGTAATAGAATCCGATAATGCATTATTCTATACCAATGCTAGAGTTTATTCTAATGTTGCTCCGTTACTTGCGTATAAAGCAAACATAACAGATTTAACAACTGCTAATGTTATTGAATTAACAAACCTTTATTACACTAACGCTAGAGTATATTCAAACGTAATTGGTTTATTAGATGCCAAGGCCAATGTTGTAGATTTAACAACATCTAATGTTGTTGAAGGTAATAATTTATATTACACAAATGCAAGAGTAAGATCTACTCTTTCTGGCGGAACAGGTGTTTCGTATAACACTACGACAGGTCAAATTTCAATTGGTCAGAATGTTGATGCTCATGCAAATGTAACATTTAATGAAATGACCATTACTGGGAACTTAAATGTTTTCGGAAATGTTGTAGGATTTTACGCTAATAATTTAGTTGTAAATGACCCATTAATTCAATTGGGGTTTGGTAATCCTTCAGACGGAATTGATCTTGGTTTTATCGGACATTATAACGATGCTGGAACTGAAAGACATGCGGGTCTATTTAGAGACGCTTCAGAAAATAATTTTAAATTCTTTGATAATTATTCGGTAGAACCTGGATCAGTAATAGATACTGCAAATACTTCATTCCGTTTATCAAATGTTGTTGCATCTACATTCATTGGTAATGTGGTTGGCAATGTAAATGGTTTTGTAAGTTCTATTAGTAATTTTTCTACTAGCAACTTAGCAGAAGGTAATAATTTATACTATACTAATACTCGAGTTTATGCAAATGTAATTGGTTTATTAGATTTAAAGGCAAATGTTGTAGATTTAACAACTGCTAATGTCGCAGAATTAAATAACTTATATTATACTAATACTCGAGTTTATGCTAACGTAATACCTCTATTAAACTTAAAATCAAATATATCTGATTTAACAACTGCTAATGTCGCAGAATTAAATAACTTATATTATACTAACACACGTGTTTACGCCAATGTTATTGGGTTATTAAACACCAAAGCCAACGTAGTTGATTTAACAACTGCTAATATTGCAGAAGTAGATAACTTATATTATACTAACGCAAGAGTTAATGCACTTGTTCAGCCTTCAGTTGCAGAATTAAGAGCACTTGTATCAAGATTTAATTCTAATGTATTGTATGTTGCTCAAAATGGTAATGATGCAAATGACGGTACTACAATGGGTAACGCATTCGCAAACATACACGTTGCTTTAGCTGCAGCAACACAATGGACAACTGTATTCTTGAAGAGTGGCGATTACAGATTATATAATCAACCTGTAACGATACCAACCCGTGTCGCATTAATAGGTGATAACTTAAGAACAACAACTATTAGACCAAGTCAACCAAGTGTTGATATGTTCTATGTTAACAATGCCTGTTATGTAACAGGTATTACATTCAGAGATCACGTATCGCCATCAGCAGTATTCTCATATAATCCCGACGGATCCGCAGGAACTATTGTAACTAGTCCGTATATTCAGAATAGTTCATCAATTACAACTACCGGAACAGGTATGAGAATTGATGGAAGATATGTTTCCGGATTACGCTCTATGGTGTGTGATGCATATACACAAACCAATGAAGGCGGTATTGGTATCCATATGTTAAATAGAGGATACTCACAATTGGTATCTGTATTTACAATTTGCTGCCATATTGCTATTAAGTGCGAAACAGGTGGATTCTGTTCTATTACAAACTCTAACGCATCATTTGGAACATATGGTTTATGGGCAGATGGTGTAAGTGAACCTTTATATTACGGAAAAGTACAAACAGGTACAACTGAAGCAACTAATCAAATAACATTAAGTAACTTAAGTATTAGACCAAATTATGGCGATTCTGTGTTGTTTGCAAATTATGATCAAGCTAAATGTGCAAGAGATACAGGATTAATTGTAGATTCATTAGCAATAGATTTGGCATACAATAGCAATACCCAATCTACGTTTGCCGGGTTACAATATTGGGCTCAACCTACTTCTGCAATTCCAAATCAATCTGTTGAAACAATTAATGCAATTAATGTTGCGGCACAAATTGCTATTGCGTTTGCTCAAGGAAATACCGTTAGTCAAGTATATCAGTCTAATGTTGGACCTACAAACGGAACAGGCGGAACGGCTGTGGAATCAACCATTGTATTAAATAATTTTAATACAATTACTAATATAATACAAAATGGAACTGTAGGTGTAACAGATACAATTATACCTAATCAATATCCTGCAAATACTAATGTGAATGTATCAAATGCAGCAAACAATATTATAGACAATAAAACTTTTATTGCTGCAGAAGTTATAGGATATATTGATTCTACATATCCTGGATTCTGGGCAAACACAACATTCCTTGATTCTGCAAATGCGCAGGCAAAATGCTCTCGCGATGTTGGATATATTTTAGAAAGTGTTACATTTGATTTGAGACATGGAGGCAATAGACAATCTGTTACCTCTGGCACTTATTATTATCAATATGATGCAAATATTACACAAATTAACAATCAGGTAGTACAAACAGGTGCAGCATATTACTTTATAGGTAATTTAGTTGATAACATTATAAGAGGAAATGTTATTGCTAATGTATATCAAACCGGAGTAATACAAAATACAACTGCTGCGGCATATGCAACAAGTACAGAAGCAAACTTATTATTAGATGATGTTAGATTAATTGCAAATATTGTTACCTTTGGACCCAATGTTGCGTATGAAAAACAGCCAATCACATTTACTCCTAGTACCGAGCCGAATGTTATAAATGCTACAAAATTAGTTATAGCTAATAAAGATTTTATTAAAGCTGAAGTATTAGAATTTGTAAATCAAAATTGGGCAAATATTAGCAATGGATCAGCCACATTCTATACAGTATTAGCTTCAACAGAATTAGTTGCAAATACAAGTACAATAACATTATTGACGTTGGTTGATGATAATATATTGGCAAATTCAAGAGCTTCTTTCCATCAAGCAAGTTATATTTCATCCAGCGGTCATACGTTTGAATATGTGGGATCGGGCACTACTATTGCAACTGCATTACCGTCTTTAGGTGGTGTACCTATACAGGCAAATGAGGTAATTGAATTGCGCGGCGGCCAAGTTTATTTCACAAGTACCGACCAATTAGGCGACTTTAGAATCGGAAAAGGTTTGGTTATAAATAGAGTTGACGGCACAATTACAGGTAGAACATTCAACAAAGCATTGTTCGCAGTTATGACTCCATATATGCTAGCACTCGAGGGATAATAAATGGCAACAGCACTAAACGTATTTAAAACAGTAACATCAAATCTTATAACATCCGCTAATGTGATTTATACTGCTCCCGCTCTAAGAACAACTATTATATTATCGTTGCAGGTAACGAACATATCAGGATCAACTGCTAATACCACAATATATCATAGTACTGCTGGAAATCAGTATGTTGAGTTATGTAATAATTTTGAAATTCCAGTAAACGATTCCGCTTCTATTCTTGGCGGCAAATTAGTGTTAGAAACAGGACAAAAACTTGTGGCAAAAGCGGGCGCAAACACCGCATTACGATTGGTTATGAGCTTATTAGAAACTGCAAATGACTAAACTAATATCGGGTAGAGTAAAAAAGATACCTAGCGCTAATGTAGGCGCTAGTCGTTATGATTTTTTAAAATTATCTGAAGCAGAACCAGATTTAGGGTTACCTGCGGCTAATGGGTATGTTTTATCCGGGAATGTTGACGGCACCAGACGATGGATATTGCTTTCAACAGAGGCAACATTAGCAAATGTAGCAAATACTGTTTTATCAATTAACAATTTTACAACTGCTAATTTAGCAGAAGATGTTAATCTTTACTATACTAATGCAAGAGTTTACGCAAACGTAATTGGATTATTAAACGGTAAAGCAAATGTGGTTGATCTAACAACTGCAAATGTTGCGGAATTAACTAATTTATATTATACTAATGCTCGTGTCGATGCATATATAAGCCCAACATTAACAACCGCTAATGTAGTAGAATCTACAAGTAATTTATATTATACTGTAACAAGAGCTAATGCAGCAATTGATGATAGAGTAACCAAATCATTCATTGATAACTTAGGTGTAAGTAGTAGTTCTGCAGTATTTGCGGAAAATGCAAATGTAGCTAATACCGTTTTATCAATTAGTAATTTTACAACCTCCAATTTAATAGAAGGTGCAAATTTATATTACACAAATGCCCGTGTATATTCTAATGTAATTAGTTTATTGAACGCTAAGGCCGATGTAACCGACTTAACAACAAGTAATGTTGTTGAGGGCAATAATCTATATTATACTAATACTAGAGTTCATGCAAATGTTGTTGCATTGTTGCCAAGTGTTAACGTAAGCATTGTTTCTTCTTATCAACAATTTGTTTCGGATGGAGCAACAACAGTATATACATTATCTACAAGCGTACCTAATGAATCTAGTATATTTGTTATAATTGACGGTTTAACGCAAATACCTTCATTAGATTATACTGCTTCAGGTACAACATTATCATTATTAACAGTGCCGGCAAATCAGTCAAATGTCGTGGTAAGATATTTTTCAGCGACCCTTTCACAATGACAATTAGTACACCAAAACGTAGAACAATAAATAATAGAAAAACAGGGCAGTATTAAATGGCTACACAGTTAAATGTTGCGTATATAAAAACAAAAGGATCTAACACGTTTGATGTACTACGTGTTGGCGCAACCGGCAACTTAGAATATGCTAGTGTTGGTATTTTAGGTTTAACAACATCAAATGTGGCAGAAGGCAGTAATTTATACTATACAAATACAAGAGTTTATGCAAATGTAATACCCCTATTAGATTTAAAGGCAAATGTTGTTGATTTAACAACAAGTAATGTTGTTGAAGGTACAAATTTATACTATACAAATACAAGAGTTTATGCAAATGTAATACCCCTATTAGATTTAAAGGCAAATGTTGTTGATTTAACAACAAGTAATGTAATTGAAGGTACAAATTTATACTATAGTAATACTCGTGCAAATGCAGCAATCGATAATAGAGTAACAAAAGCATTCATTGATAACTTGGGCATAAGTGGTAGTTCTGCAGTATTTGCCGAAAATGCAAATGTAGCTAATACCGTTTTATCAATTAGTAATTTTACAACTGCTAATTTAATTGAAGGTGCAAATTTATACTATACTAATGCAAGAGTTTATGCTAACGTAATTGGTATATTAAACGATAAAGCAAATGTTGTTGATTTAACAACTGCTAATGTTTCAGAACTAAACAATTTATATTACACGAATGCTAGAGTTTACGCCAATGTTATTTCCTTATTACCAAATTATACCGGTAATTTAACTGCGGCAAATGCCACAATTGGTGGAACATCTGGGGGATTTATTACTGGTGCTAATTTAATTAGTACTAATATCATTTCAGCAACAACGTGGACAGGTCTATATGCCTCAAATGTTGTAGGATTAACAACTGCAAATGTTGCAGAAATAAACAACTTATATTACACAAATGCAAGAGTTTATGCAAATGTGATTGGATTACTAAATGATAGAGCAAATATTGGCGATTTAACAACATCAAATGTTGTTGAAGGTGCAAATTTATATTATACGAATGCAAGAGTAAGATCAACACTGTCATCTGGTACCGGTGTTAGCTATGATAACACAACCGGTCAAATTTCAATTGGTCAAAATGTAGATACACACGCTAATGTAACATTTAATGAATTAACTATTACTGGCAATTTAAATGTCGTAGGTAATTTAGTTGGGTTCTACGCAAATACTTTAGTTATTAATGATCCATTAATACAACTAGGATACAATAATCCTTCGGATAGTATTGATCTTGGATTCCTTGGTCATTATAATGATTCGGGCACAGAAAGACACGCTGGGTTATTTAGAGACGCTAGTGATAAGAAATTTAAGTTCTTTGCTAACATTGTAGGTGAACAGGGCCCTGCAACTATTGATACTGCTAATGATAGTT
>Ga0315909_10007557_pt1 | contig 12112 bp, 15 predicted proteins | sample LakEriMetagenome_11_FD_203527 | JGI IMG/M metagenome (GOLD analysis project Ga0315909, IMG submission 203527) | Freshwater fungal communities from buoy surface, Lake Erie, Ohio, United States - Buoy 2 MA125 | ecosystem: Environmental > Aquatic > Freshwater > Lake | place: USA: Lake Erie, Ohio...
TTTGACCTAGCTGTCGCTGGGAATGTTTATCTCGGCATATTTAAAGTCCCAATGTCAACTGTTCTAAATGATGGAACTATTGATAAATTAAGAAGGGCTGAGAATGAGGCTAATATCTCTACCTTACATTTCAACGGAAAATATTAAATTAGGTTATAAAAGTTTTAATATTGATTTAAAAATATAAAAATTGATAATATAATTATCTGTATGACTTCTGTCTCTTGCTTCTTGCTTTGGAGTCCCCAGGTTTTCTTTGTTCCTTTCTTCTTACGTCTTGGACTATCATGTTTCTGTCATACTTAACATAAGCTTTCTTAAGAACTTCTGAACCTGTTAATCCGACAAGGGCTCTTGCAATTGCTACTCTTGAGGCTTGGATTTGTGCTTCTTTTCCACCACCAGAGGTTTTAATATGAAAATCTTGAGTTAATGGCTCTTGTAACACCTGTTCAAATATTCTTATAGGTTCCATTAAGGCTAATTTATGGAATAAAACAAGATTTGACGAAGGTAATCGGTTATAGAACACGTTTCCAGTTCCAGGGAGATATTTCAATTTTGCAACAGCAGTTTTTCTTTTTCCAGAGTATATTGTTTGTTTAGCCATTTAAAGCTCCTGCGATAATTCATTTAATGTTATGGTAGTAGTTCTTTTTTCTTTTCCTGCTTGTATTTTCTTCTCAGCTTCAAATTCTTTTGGAACATCGTTATAACAGATTATATTTTTATATGCAGTTTCTCCTCTTCCAGTTTTATATCTTAACATTCCCCTTATTGTTCTCTTGAATACTTTTTCAGAGTTCTTTGGAAAATGAGGTCCATTAAGAGATGAGCCCCCTCTTTGTCTTTTTATAATATATTCTTTGATTATCATTTTTCTTCCACCAGTAATTACTGCTTTGGCGCAATTTACAAGAATTACTCTCTTTCCTAACAATGCTTGTTTGACTGCAAAGCTAGATAATCTGCCTAATGTGGCGTTTGTTGCGTCTATTACAAGCATCTTTCTTTTTTCCATGTTATCTAATCACCTTTATTCCTTCACATTTTGGATTTTCTTTAATCTCTTGTAGGATTGAGACATATTCGGACTTTGTTTCTGCTAATTTTTCTTTTGCAGATTCTGAAATTGAAAATGAACAGATTCTTACTTTCTTTGAGAGATTTCCTGAAGATAATACTTTTCCAGGGATAAGAACTGTGTCTCCGGCTTTTGTCACTTCATCAATTTGTTTCAAATTTACATCGGTATACATTCTTGTTGGAATTGCAATTATTGAGGCTACCTTGGCCCAGGCTTTGTTTTTGTTTGCTTCTCTGATTGTTTCAGACAAATACAAATTAGTCTTTCTTCTTGCTCTTGATTTGATGGTTGTTTTGGACAACATAAATAAATCATCTGTCGAGGGTATTTAAAGCTATCTGAAGAGAAAGGTTTTTATACCATTATACACACTAATACTTATGGCAAGCATAAGAGTCAATATTACTGTCGATGAAGAGTTATTGGAGAAAGCAAAAAAGAAATTGAATTTGTTTGGGGGCAAGCTATCGACGTTGTTTAATGCATACCTTAGAGATTTTACCGAATCAATTAGTAAAGAGGATAAAGATTTGAAAAGAAAGATAGACGAACTGGAAGAAAGGATAAAAAGATTGGAAAAGAGGTAGGAAAAGATAAATCAATAGTTTTTTATAAGCTCTGTTTTTAGCATTCCCGAGCGGGGATGCCAGAGCGGTCGAATGGGCGTGGCTTAGGACCACGTAGCTTAATGCTTTCCTAGGTTCAAATCCTAGTCCCCGCATTTCTCTTGAAGCATATATTAAATATCAAAAATATTTAAATAGGGATTTGAAGTAGGATGAAGATGAACGAGGGTTCTGTTGATCAAACAAGATTGATGCTGCAAGCAGCAGTTATTACTACTTCAGTTGCATCTACTCCAATAAGAAGAAGTACTAGATGTTATGGAATTGGTCCTGGAGGGGTTAGACTCTGCAAAGAAGAAGAGGGCGAGTGTGGTTATTGCCATATAGAAAATTGCCCAATTTGGAGAGAAAAGTATTCTGGATTGTAATCTGTTTTTTACTACTCGGTAAGATAAAAATAAGGATACATCTTTAAATAATAAGAAAAAAATTATTTCTATATGAACAGCAAGAAAATGTCTTTAAGCATATTGGTAAGAAATTATTTTAAAAGAGATGATACAGGAAGCAGATTTAATAATGAAGAAGCATCGAGGGCAGTTGGTAATATAAAAGATAGACTAAGAGTGGGAGGATATTCTCGTCTTGCTCCTTATGTAACAAAAACTAATGGGACTATTGTTCAATTAGACAAACCTGCAATAGAGGCGGTGGAAAGAGCCCTATCCGGAATTTTTGGAGTTAAGGTTTATTATTCGCCTCCTAAAAAGGAGAGTTATTCCGGGAATATGGTGGGAATTATTCAGATGGCAAGGGAGATGGGAATAACTACTTATGATTTTAGGGTGGTTAGAGGTTTACCGAAAGCGTACGCAACAGAAAGAGCATTGAGTAACGACAGCGTGAAGAAAAGCGAAGAGGTTAGATTATTGCAAAAAGTTGAGGTGGAGGTTTGTAAAGGATATAGGTTTCCTAGAGGAAGACCTGTTTTGAAAGCATTAAAGAAATTCATAAAAAGATATGTTAAAAATCTTGATAAAACGAGAATAGCGGATGGTGAAAATATAAAAGGGTTATATCTTAATGGTGAAAGTCTTCCAAAGAGGGTATTGGATAAAGAGATTGAAGAATTACATCAGAATGGGCTTATATCATTAGAAGAAATAGCCAAACTTGCAGGGGTGAATGTGGACACAACCAGAGCGCTAGAGGGAAGATTAGGGGATTATAAGGTCGAAGTTAAAAATGCGGGAAGAACTATTGAAGGATATGACAATAAAGAAAATCGGGCAGTTAATGAACTAATTCAATTGGTAAGGTTGCCTAGAGTAATGGAATCCTTAAAAGTTGCAGAAGAGGTGAAAAAATTTTCGGAAGAAGCCATATTGACGGCCAGCAGCAGAAGATTTGAAAGATGAATGGACAAAAGAAACTTCCAGATTACAGAATTCAACCGGCTAAAAGATTAAGGGGAGAGAGGGATGCATTGGAAGAGTTTAGACAAAGAATGCCTAATGCAGATGCATTAAGGGGAAGATTTCCGAGCATGGCTCAAGAACTTCAAGGGGAATTTTTAAATGAGCCTTATGTTTATCAAACAAGAGGACATACTTTTGCCGTTGGACAATTATTATTAAATGGAACATTAAATGAAGTCATCAGTATATTCCCCGGGGAAGCGGAATTGCGTCCAGAAGATAAACCCTATGAATTAGCAGTTATTGAAGGGACGGCAGATTTTGTTAGACTTGATGTTACTCCGAAAATTATTTTTGAAGGTGTTTCTCAAGGAGACGGGATAAGAGTTGGCGAAAGAGAATTATTAAAGATAAAAACATCTTCTGGAATTGACCTTGTTAGGAAGTATGTTTAATTGAAATAATAAGTTTTAAAAGCTTGTTTTCTTGCGTAATGATATGGCCTCATAGTCTAGTGGCAAAACGGCTCGTTTACACCGAGCGGTCGGGAGTTCGATTCTCTCTGGGGCCATTATTTCTTTTATAAAATGCAAATGTTTAAAAGCAGGTTTTGAGCGAGATTTTTATGAAAGAAAGAACATTGAAGGGAAAGTTGAAAGAAGGATGGGCTGGCTTTAAGGCGACTTCTAAGAGGATAGTTGAGGTTGGAAGTTATCGTGCCTTAGAGTCGATTCTACCTGGATTCTTTGAAAAAAGAGCAGATATCAGATTGAGAGGAATAGAAACGCTCCCTTACGAAACCCAAAATATCTTTGCTATAACTCATACAAGCATTGCTGATGCTTTTGTTTTTGGATCAAGGATGAGAGAAATGGATAGAAGACAGATACATTATGCTGTTGAATATACTGGAATTTGGAATTCTATCCAAAGACCATTGCATTGGGCACTTGGAAGCTTCGCCGTTGAATATATTCCAGAAGCAGAATTAGAAAAACTTCCAGAAGAAGAAAGGAAGAGAGTAATTGGGCAAATGGGAAGAGTAAATGTTAGGGGTTTTAAAAGAGGGAGGGATTATCTTTCTAGAACAAAAGATGATGTTGGATTCTTTGTTGATGGACCTACAAAATATTTAGTTAATGGGTGGGAAATAATCCCTGTTGAAAAAAGAACTATTCTTCCAGGAGCAGTAAGGTTATCTTTATCTTCAGAAAACAATATACCTGTAGTTCCAGTTGCTCTTAGAACAACAGAAGAAGCAACAAAAAGATTTTTCGAAGTTGGGCAAAATAGAAGTTTCAGAAGAGTTTTAAAAGATTTAGACTTATTTGTAGAAAAAAATGGAAAAATACCTTATGTAATTAATATTGGATTGCCTATCTCTCCTTCGAATTACAGGGGCTACAAGACAAAGCAGGAAGGAATAACTGCTATGAATGATGAATTAAGGGGCTCCTTAATTAATTTATACCAAGACGCTGGAAAATATTTATGATTTTAGGTTCTATTAAGCTAATCCTTTCAACAAATAACCTACTAGAAATGCAAGTCCTGCTGCGATTGCTCCTATAATCAACGTTTCTATTGCCGATCTTATTGGATGTTTCCTTACAACTTCTCCTTTTACATATCCGACTATTAAGAATGCAATTCCTGTAAGAACAAAAGAGATTTCAAACTTATATGTTGCAATTAGAGAAGAGATCGGCGCTATGACAAAGGAGATTAATGGAATAAATCCTATAAATAAAAATGAGAAGAATGTTGCTAATGCTGCTTTTACAGGGTGTTTTTCTTGTTTCTTGTTTAACTCATTTCGGGATTTAGTAGACATGTAATTTGAAATCGCCATTGAAAATCCGTCTGCAAACAAATTAGCAAAACCTAAAATCAGCACTATCGCCGGACTTAGTGCTGCTCCAATGGCTCCTGCGACAACTGCAAATGTCGTTACAGAACCATCAATACCCCCATAAACAAACTCGGGAAGATATTTTCTTTCAGTTCTTTTTAGACTTCTTTCCTCTTTTTCAAATGCATTCTGCATTGTTGATAATAGCAAAAGAGGTTTATTAATTTATCCTAGAATATATGGGATAGCTTTAAATATGCCTTTTAATTAATACTGACATGGAAGTTAAGAAAGAAAAAAGCCTTACTGGAAACATTAATTCTCCTAAAAAGTATGAACCTGCTCCGACTAATGTTAATGGAATGCCTGCAGGCAATGTCCAGATGCCGATGAATGGAATGCCACAGATTTCACAAGAAGAATTGCAAAAACAGATGCAAGAATTTGAGAAATTAAAGGGAAAATTAGAGGTTTTCAAAAAAGCGGTTTTAAAGAAATTTAAATTTACTATTGGTATTGCCCTACTTCCCGTAAATTCTAGTTATTTATTTGAAGAGGATGAAGCATTACCAAAAGAGGTTATTGAGAGTAAGCCATTGCATGTAATGGTGGTTATTCCAGAAGAAGAATTCAAGAATCTTGCTAAAATAAAGCCAGAACTTGTTAAATTAGCAAAAGAGACAAAAGAGAATATTTGGATTCATATCAAAACGCCAGTTGATTTATGGAATTATGGATTAGATTCAAAGTTTGAGATGGTTGATGCTATCTCTGGAGGATATCCAGTTTATGATAATGGATTTTTAGGGGCTTTGAGAGTTGCATCGATTCATAAATCTTTGATTTTAAGAAAATTTGAAAAATATGTAACAACTTATGTAGTTGCCGGCTCGCTTGTTCGTGGAACTGCCTCTAAAGACTCCGATGTTGACGTTTTCGTAGTTATTGATGATACTGATGTAAAAAGAATGCCTAGGATGGAATTACTTGAAAAATTAAGGGGGATAATTTATGATTATATAAGAGAGGCAACTGCACTTGCTGGAGTTAAAAATATTCTTAATGTTCAGGTTTATTTATTGACTGACTTCTGGCAATCAGTTAAGGATGCTCATCCTGTTATGTTTACATTTATTAGAGATGGAATTCCATTGTATGACAGAGGGACATTTATTCCATGGAAATTATTACTTTATACTGGAAGAATAAAACCATCACCTGAAGCAATTGATTTGTATATGAAAGAAGGAGATAGAACCGAGGAGATGGTGAAGAGAAGGTTATTGGATTCAATGATTGATTCTTATTACGGGATTGTTACTCCGACCCAGGCGATGTTTATGCTTGCGGGAGAACCAACGCCAGTTCCAAAAGTTCTTCCTGAAGAAACAAGAAAGATATTCAAAGATAAATATGGGATGATGGAAGAGAAATATCTCAAAACACTTGAAAAGGCAGTAAAAATGTTTAAAGAATATGAATATGGGAAGTTGAAGGAAGTTCCTGGAAAGGAAATTGACGTATTATTGCAAGAATGTAAAGAATACAACGTAATGTTAAAACAACTTAGAGGAAAAATAGAGAAAAAGATGCAGATTAAAAGCGCTAATGATATATACAATGAAACTTTCACTTTATTGGAGACTATTCTTGGAAAGAAACCTGAAAATAAGTTGATAAAAGAATTTGAATCTAAACTTGTTAAACAAGGAAAGATACAAGAGAGATATATTAAAGTTTTGAAGGAAATAATCCATGTAAAAGATAAAGTAAAGGCTGGAAAGGTCGGACAAAAAGAAGTTGATAATGTTAAAAGAGAAGCATTTGAATTGATAAGAAGTCTTGTTGAATATGCTCAAAGAGCAGATTTATTGAAGGCTGAAAAAGGCACAATGCAAATAATATACAATGGAAGGAAAGCCGAATTAGTTCTTTTCGGTAAAGATAACTTTTTGATTGAGGGAAGAGCAATAAAGAGAATTACCGATTCAGGATTCCAGAATATTACTAAAGAAGAATTTGATAAATCTTTTGAAGAAAATAAAGGGAAGTTAAGCACCTCAATAAACGCTAATGTATTCAAAGTTCTTGAAAAAGAACTCGGACATTTTGATATTGTATTCTAAATAGTAGATGCATTTTTAAATTGAATAAACCATTATATTCAATGAATAAAAGAGGGTTGAGTGGAATTGTAACAACTGTTTTAATGGTGCTTATCGTTATTGTAGCAATTATAATAATCTGGATGGCGGTTTCCGGGATTTTTACCGGCTCTGATGAAAAAATTGAAGAAGAAAGCGTCATCACCAGTATTTCGATAAGGGATGATTCGGTTATCATCGACCCGATAAATTCGACGATGGAGTTTATAGCGATAAGGGGAAAGGAGAATGGTAATGTAACTGCTGTTGAAACTTTAATATATAACGAAAGAGGAGTAAGTTGTAAGATAAAAATTTATCAAAATATTTCTACTTTAGAATCGGCAAAGGTTTATTTGAATTATTCATCATGTGGTTTTTCAAATATAACTAGAATTGAAGCACATTTTATAATCCTCGGGAACCAAGGCCAGGAACTTGGGAGTAATATGTTTGCAGTTCATAGAGTAGTCGAAACCGATTTTATTGTAGCACGAACTGGAATTTTAACTAACAAAATAAATGGGCTATGTGGGAGCACTAAAAATTCATGCATTAATGGAACATTAAATAACCCTTCATCAAATTCAACCCATTATTTATGGCAATGTCTTGGATTAAATGGTGGAACAAATGCATCATGTAGTTCTCTTATCCCTCCAAGCCCAATAAATGGAGTATGTTCATTAACAAAAGATACATGCACAGCTGGAACATTCCTTGACAAAGCAGATAATTCAACCCATTATTTATGGCAATGTCTTGGATTAAATGGCGGGGCCGATGTGAATTGTAGTCTTGCTCTTACTTCTTGTCAGTTAAATAATAATTGTTCGGTATCTCCCCGGGTTGAATGTAAAAGATATGAATTAGATGGAAATATTACTGTATTCTTTGGATATGATAACCCTAATTCTATATCCATAAATCATCCAATTGGCACAAATAATAAATTTACCCCTGCGCCTCAAGACAGGGGACAACCAACCATATTTTACCCTGGAAGAAATGTAAGTTTATTTGGGATAACCTTTAACTCTTCAATTTTGATGGTCTGGACTCTTTCTGGTAAAACATCTACCGGAAGTATTGCTACCCGAAATTGTACTGTCTAATTACTAAAACTGATGAGGGGTAATCTTTAAAAAGCACGATTTCTAAGCTCAGAGATGACAAAAGGAATAGTTGTTCAATTCAGACGAGGAAGACATACTCTAGAAGAGAAGCATTACTTGCTTGACATTGGAATGACAAATAGAGCAGAAGCCAAGAAGATGGCTGGAAAAGTTGTAGAATGGAAATCGCCTGCTGGAAAAATCCTTAAGGGAAAAATAAGCGATGCCCATGGAAACAAAGGATTAGTCAGAGCGATATTCGAAAGAGGATTACCTGGACAAGCAATTCTTACAGAAATTGAAGTAAAGGAAGGAGCAAAGTAATATGAAAATTAAGAATTTTCAATTACTCGCAATAGGAGGTATTGCTTCGTAAAATGGCAGTAAGAAAAGCATCCTCATATTCTAAGAAAACACTTAGACCAAATACAAGAAATTCTAGAACTAAAAGAAAGGCATACATTAAAGTTATTCCGTTTTCAAAGATCGTTAAGTTTACGATGGGAAGCGAGGGAGATTTCAGAGCCGGAAAACATCCATTCGTCCTTAAATTGATAATGACTGAAGCAGTTCAGATAAGAGATATTGCCTTGGAAGCATCTAGAATGTTGTTACATAAGATTCTTGAGGAGACTGTTCCTGGACAATATTTTGCAGTAATGAAGGTTCAGCCACATCATTTTATGAGGGAAAACAAGGTTGCAACTGGTGCTGGAGCAGACAGAATGAAGTGCGGAATGACTCAATCCTTTGGAATTGTTATTGGAAGGGCGGCTATTGTTAAACCAAATCAACCAATTATACTTGTTTCTTGTGCGAATGAAAAAGCAGCAAGAGTTGCGAGAGATGCTTTGGCAACAATCAAATCTAAGGTTCCTGGAAAGACAAGGATAAGCTTTGAGAAGATGACCAATCCTTTTGTGTCTAATCTTCCTGTAACTAATTAATTTATAAAGCCTTTATTCTTAATATTTCCGAGGGAGGCATTCTTAAGTAATAATCACATAATATCAATATGTCAAATATCAAACAAAAAAAGTCAAGAGAAATAAACATGAAGTACAATCTTAGAGAGTACTGGAGCTTTTTGAAGAAATATAAGCTTCTTGCTTTCCTAATTCTCTTCCTCGTATTGATAAATGAGGCAGTTAATGTATCTGAAAGGTATTTATTTAAGATATTAGTTGATAAGGGAACATTATTTGAAGCAGGGACATTGCTTAGAAACGAGTTCTTCCAAATAGTTCTAATTTTAGCAGGAATATTTATTGGGGCCTTGTTAGTCAAAGCAGTATGTAAATGGGTTAGCATGCATTTTATCAATCTTTTAGAGACGAAGCTTATTGTAGATTTAAAGAGAAAATACTTCAATCATATTCTTACATTGAGCCATAGTTTCCATACAAGCCATAGAACTGGAAGTTTAATATCTAGAATGACTAGAGGAGGAAGGGCAATGGAGTCTGCAACTGATGTATGGGTATTCAATTTCTCTCCATTATTGTTGCAATTAGTTGTTGTAGCAACTTCCTTGGCATTGTTTGATTGGGTTAGTGCAGTTGTTTTGACCTTATTAGTAGTATGTTTCATAATATATAGTTTAATTGTACAGACAAAACAGATTCCTTCTAGTGCTAGAATGAATCAAACTGAAGATATTGAAAAAGGAAATATTTCTGACTTTTTCATGAATATAGATGCTATCAAATATTTTGGGAAGGAATATCTTATCAAGAATAGGTATGCTAAACTTTCAGACGAAACAAGAAAAGCTCAATTGAATCAGTGGAATTTCCATAGATGGATTGATTCGGGGCAAGCATTAATATTGGGAATTGGAACATTTTTGATAATTTATTTCCCAATGATAAAATTCCTACATAATGAAATCACTCTTGGAACATTGGTATTCGCCTATACTGCATACGTAATGCTTCTTGGGCCATTGTGGGCATTCATAAGAGGAATGAGAGATGTTTATAGAGTTATGACTGACTTTGAGGACTTATTCCAATATGGAAAGATAGAGAAAGAAGTTAAAGATAAAGAAAATGCTGAGAAATGTGAAATTCGAACAGGAGAGATTACATTTAATGATATTGAATTCAATTATGGAACAAGAAATATATTCGACAAACTAAATTTAAAGATAAAGAAGAATGAAAAAGTTGCTTTAGTTGGACACTCTGGCTCGGGGAAGACAACTCTTGTTAAATTACTTTACAGATTTTATGATGTAAACTCTGGAGAGATATTGATAGATGGAAAGAACATAAAAGAATTTGAACAGGAATCTTTGAGATCTGAGTTGTCGATTGTTCCTCAGGAAGGAATATTGTTTGATGATACTATTTACAATAATATTGCTTTCTCAAATCCAAAAGCCACAAGGGCAGAGGTATTGAGGGCAATTAGATTCGCTCGCCTAGATGAATTCATAAAAAGACTTCCATTGAAAGAGAATACAATAGTTGGAGAAAGAGGAGTTAAGCTTTCTGGAGGAGAAAAACAAAGAGTATCCATTGCAAGAGCAATTTTAGCAAATAAAAAGATACTCGTTTTAGACGAGGCTACATCCTCCCTTGATTCAAAGATAGAGTCAGATATACAGAAAGATTTATGGAGATTAATTGAAGGAAGAACAACAATTATCATTGCCCATAGATTGTCAACAATAATGAGGGCAGATAAGATTGTTGTAATGGATAAAGGAAAGATAGCTCAAATTGGAACGCATAAAGAGTTAATTAGAAGACCGGGTCTATACAGAGAGCTTTGGACCTTGCAGAAGGGAGGTTATATCGGAGAATGATAACTAGAAAAATAGTTGCAATCGGCGGAGGAGAAATAGGAAGACCTAAAGATGAAAAAGATGGGGGCGGATTTTATCCAATTGAAACAACAGAGATAGATGAAGAAATAATCAGATTAACTGGTAAAAAATCGCCTAAACTTTTATTATTACCAACTGCTAGTGGAGACCATCTAGGATATTATGATATTGTTAAGAAACATTTTCAAGATAGACTTGGTTGCCAAACTGACGTCCTTTACACTATAGGAAAAGATCCATCTAGAAAGGAAATTAGAGATAAAGTCTTTGGTAGCGATATAATTTATGTTGGCGGAGGAAATACTCTTAACATGTTGTTAGTTTGGAAAAGGATTGGATTGGATAAGATTCTTAGAGAGGCTTATGATAGGGGAATTGTTCTTTCTGGAGTTAGTGCTGGGGCTGTTTGTTGGGCGAGATATGCAAATTCTGATTCAAGGCCAAAACTTGGAAAGAATAACTATGGATACATAAAGATGAACGCACTTAATTTTGTGCCACTTACCTTGAGTCCACATCATACTTCTGAAGAAAATAGAGATAGGGCATTTAGAAATATAATGAAAAGAACGCCTGGGGTAGGAATCGCTTTAGATGATTGTGCTGCTCTTGAAATTATAGATGACAAATACAGGGTTATAACTTCAAGGAAGAGTGCGGGAGCGAGATTAGTTTACCTAAAAGAGGGTAGAATTCATGATGATGAAAGATTGCCTGTTGATGGAAAATTCAGAAAGTTGGAGGAGCTGAAAAGATGAACTGGAAATATTACTTCAAATATATAGACTGTAAGACAAATGTTAGATCGGATGTAACTCCCTTATTTGAAAATCCTCTTGCTTTTTCCAAATTGATAAAAGACATGATTAAACCATTCAAAAATGAGAAAATTGATAAGATTGTTGCATTGGATGCTCTTGGATTTCTAATTGGGGCGCCGGTTGCATTAAAATTGAAAAAGCCACTTGTATTGATAAGGAAAGAAGGGAAACTTCCCGGGGAAAAAAGCAGATTTATCCAGGAGTCTTTTGTTGATTATGGACAAACTAAAAAAACATTTGAAATTAAGAAAAGCTCAATCTCAAAAGGAGATAAAA
>Ga0315909_10007559_pt1 | contig 12108 bp, 18 predicted proteins | sample LakEriMetagenome_11_FD_203527 | JGI IMG/M metagenome (GOLD analysis project Ga0315909, IMG submission 203527) | Freshwater fungal communities from buoy surface, Lake Erie, Ohio, United States - Buoy 2 MA125 | ecosystem: Environmental > Aquatic > Freshwater > Lake | place: USA: Lake Erie, Ohio...
CAAAGATACATCAAACAAATGTAACCGCCAAACTATTTCCCAATTTTTCTTTGAACAAATTTGTTGTGAATCTCCTTGAACAATCCGTAATCCAACTTGACAGGGAATATACCATCAAACACCACACAATCCTTATTTAAGGAACTTTTGGAACAATGTAATAGAATGTATCCAACACCATCAGAATAGTTAATCTGAATCATTTCTGTGCTGAAATCATAGCCGTATATTATTGTATGTGTTTTCATTTCTTTCTTCTAATTTCTTTGTTATACCAGTTATGATATTCCGTTGTTCCACAAGGTGGTGGGTTAAGATGAATATACTTACTTCTTTTTCTTTTGATTGGTATGGTTAAATCAACACCACTCTTTTCAAATACCCTTTCAATGAATTGTTCATTGATAGTTTTATCACCAGTGGTATCATAACCCATCTTGTTAAAGATAAATTTCAATGCTTCTTCATCTGATATTGGTTCAGGGTTTAATTCCCTCCACCTGACACGATGACAGGTAATACAACTATACTGATAACCAGTCTTACACTTTGGACATTTGTAAAACTCTGATACTGGTTTGTAGTCCTCACAGGTTACACAATAATGAAATTGTCCTTCATCAGTATCAATCAGTTTTGGTATATCAAGTCGCATAGATAGAATATAGGTATTTACCCCTTTATTTAAACCAGGTTAAACCAAATTCATTGTGGTGGGGTAATTCCTTAAATACTTAATTCCCTTCTCTGTAATGCGATATAAATTACATTCACCTTTTTCTCTATACACCTCAATGTAATCTTGGTTATGTAGTTCCTTAACCCTTCTATACATTTTCTTTGCTTGTGATACCTCTTTGGGTGATAAGGTGCAGAACCTTTTCTTTGTTGTCTTGTTAAAGATTGTTGTTAAGATTTGAAATTGTTTTGTTGTCATAGTGTTTGCTCCCTTGCAAAAATCTTAAATCTGTTTCCATTGCCATCATCAAATACAATGTTTGAATGAGATGTGTTATTGAGTTTAATCGTCAATTCTTTTTTGCCTCCAATCGGTTTAGATATTATTATTGGATTGTCATTATTGAATTGATATACCCATTCTACATTTTCAATTTTAGGAGTTAAAATTCCAAGTGTTCTTAAGTTTTCTTTATTGTTGCTCATAATAGTTTATATTTTTTTAAGAATTGTTCATTTACGGTTTCACCTGTAAAGGTGTATCCCAACCTTTCCAATAGTTGTTGGGTTTGAATAAAATCATCTTCAGTGATGGGATTTAGTTTTAGATAATCCATTTCCCCATCATCATCATTATCTTTCCTTGAGTGGTGTATTTTACACCTTGAATCCAATCCCCATCTTGTGTCTTTAGCCTTATAGAATTGTTCTTCAGGTAAATACAGACCACACTGACGACAGAAATAGACCCACCCTGTTTCAGCCATCATCCTTCTTGATAAGTATTGTTCAAATTGTTTCTTTGCCATTATCTATAAATATAATGACTTTTCAATTTGTTTCAATACTTGACTATAAAAATATTTTATACTATATTTGTTAGTATGAAAAATATACAAATAAGTGATGGACTACACAGACAATTGAAAACATATTGTGCGGAACATGGATTACTAATTAGATTCTATGTTGAAAGATTAATTATTAATGAATTAGATGAACCAGTAACAATGGACAGAATAAAAAGAATGTCTGAAAGAGAAAAAAGTGTTGCGAATAAACACAACACTTCTAAATAATTTAATCTATGAGCGATAAATCAAATTCTGTAATAATATTAAGGAGTTATTGGGAAAGTATCAAGGACTTACCTGATGATAAACAATTATTATTTTTAAAAACAATCATTGAATATGGTATGGATAACATTGAACCAGAATTTACTGGTATGGAAAAATCATTTTGGATACAAATTAAAACAACAATTGATAGTTCTATAAAAAGATATAATGCTTCCGTTGAAAATGGTAAGAAGGGTGGAGCACCTAAGGGTAATAACAATGCTAAAAAACAACCTGAAACAACCCAAGAACAACCTAAATCAACCCAAGAACAACCTGAAACAAGGATAGACAACCTTTATAAGGATAAGGATAAGGATAAGGATGTAGATAAGGATAGGTATAAAGATGTAGATAAGGATAAGGATGTTAATAATAATAATATACTGGGTAATTTTGATAGAAAGAAATTTTATCATAATAATATCAGAGAGATTGAACATATTAGGAATATGGATAATATATCACTTGATGATGCGATTGATTTACACTATGATGCCCTTCAAGCGATAAAATCAGTTTTTGGATAATATTTACACATATAGATTACCAAGATATATTTAAAGGGTAAGGGGATTTTCTCTAATTGTTGTCATTAACTTTCTCATATTCCCTTATTCGTTATTCATTAACCCGTAAGTTACTCCCATTATCTTACGGGTTTTTTATTTTCACTTAAATAAAAATGATTATATTTATATTATTATGGATATAAAAGAATTATTGGAAGGTTATTTTAAACTATCAGACACACAAAAAGATGATGTCCTTTCAAAGTTAGCAGAAATATATTTCTTTCAAGGTATAGAACTTGGTATGTCACCAGTTCAAATATTGGATGGGTTTGACCCATTGATTGACGACGCAACCGAAAGGGAAGATTATGAGGTAGCACAAGCATTTACCGATATCAAAGAAGCAATAAACCAAATACTAACAAAGGAAGATTAAGTTATGCCAGCACATAGAAGAAAAATCAACACAGGTGATAGATTTAATTTGTTAACAATTGTTAAAGAAATTGAACCATACATCGTCCCAAGTTCTAATCAAAAAACCAGAAAATTTGAATGTAGATGTGAATGTGGTGTTGTTAAAAATATTACACTACAAAATTTACTTACTACTAAAAGTTGTGGTTGCATCAAACCAATAATTTCAAGAGAAATAAATTTGAAACATGATATGTGGAAAAGTCCTGAATATAATAGTTGGAGGGCAATGAAATCAAGATGTTTAAATCCTAATCATCTGTCATATAAAAATTATGGTGGTAGAGGAATAACTATCACATCTACTTGGATTAATTCATTTGAAACATTTATTAAAGATATGGGTATAAGACCGACATTAAAACATACATTAGATAGAATTGATAATGATGGTAATTATGAACCATCTAATTGTAGGTGGTCAACACCTGATAAACAGGCAAATAATAGAAGAAAAAGAAAGGAGGGGGTGACCTATCTCATGTAATTGTAAAGGAGGAAGAAAACAGGTTATTAATAACCTTGATTCCCCAAGTCACATAGAAGTGGGTAAAAGTGTCTTCAATTCAATTATCTCACAGAAGAGCATAGAAGACTTCAATGACTTGGATAAGATTGAAATTATGGGGGCGTATGCAACTCTATACCCCAATTCAAGTGCAACACCAAGTATAGGTGATGCAATAAATCAAATTAAAACAGCAATAGAATTATATGATGTTAAATATAGAAGGAGATGAACCAATCAAGAAACCAGTAGGAAGACCAAGATTGGAACAGACAATGAACCCCGAGTGGTATAATATGATGATTCAAGCAGGAAAGGATGGAAAACACATCACACAATTCCTAATTGATTTGGGGATAAGTTGGGAAGGACACCACGCTTTATTAAAAAGAAATAAAAAATATTATGAAGCGTTTAATGAGTATCAAAAATTATGTGAACAATGGTGGTTCAATAAGGCTCACGAATCAATGACTGAAAATGAAGGTGCGGGATTTAATACCAAATTATGGCAGGTGATAATGACAAACAAGTTCAAACAGAATTGGAAATCAGAAAGACACATTGATGTAACCACACAAGGGGAAAAATTGGAACCATCAAAAAGTCCAATACAGATTGAAATCATAAGAAAAGAAATGGGAAAAGATAATGATACTAACGGGTGATTGTTTTGAGTTAATAAAGACATTGGAAGACAATAGTGTGGATTTGGTAATCACATCACCACCTTACGCAGATATTGTTAATTATGGAAAGAATATATCCATTAAGAAACCAAAAGATTATTGTGATTGGATATTACCCCTATTCAATGAAATACACAGGGTTCTTAAACCAAGTGGTAGTTTCATATTAAACATAAATGATAATTGTTCCAATGGGTTAAGAAACCCATTTATCTATGAACTGATATACCGCAGTCAGAAGGAAACAAACTTAAAGTTTTATGATACCTACATCTGGCATAAGAAAAATGGAATACCAAATGGTTCAAAGAAAAGGTTTAGAAACAATACGGAGTTTATATTCCATTTTGTTAAGAACCAGAAGGAATTGAAATTCTATATGGATAGGGTATTACAAGACCCAAAAGATAGTTACTTATCAAGATTGAATAGTCCAACAAATGATGATAGTAATATTGTGGATGGTGAAAGAAAAAGAAAGAAAGTGGTATGGGTTAGAAGGACAAGTATGAAGGTTGATGAAACTGGTAGTAAAAACCCTGACTTGGTTCAAAGAGTTGTTCCTGATTTAGTTAGACCCGATAATGTATTTAGATTTCAAACAGCAGGTGCTGCAAGGGATAATACCATTAGACATCCTGCACCATATCATAAAGATTTACCCACATATTTCATCAACTTACTAACAGATGAAGGTGATACTGTATTGGATGTATTCAGTGGAATAGGAACCACAGGATTGGGTTGTAATGATAGAAATTACATTGGTATTGAATTGAATGAGAAGTATGCGGAGTTCAGTAAAAAAAGATTAAATGGTGAAGAATTGGAACAACAAGTAATTAACCAATATGATTTGGAAGGTAATTTTATTCAAACATTTAATACACTACAAGAAATTGAAAACTACTTTGGAAAACCCTGTGTGAATAACATTAAGAATATTTTAAGGGGATATAAAAGAAACTTTACACTATGGGGGTTTGATTGGAAACTACAACCAAAAACAGAATATGTAATTAACCAATATGATTTGGAAGATAACTTTATCCGTAGTTGGAAAACAATAACTGAAATAGAAAACACATTGGGGTTTGATAGTCATAACCATATTGAAGATTGTATCCGTAAAGGAAACAAAACAAGTTATGGATTCCAATGGAAATTAGAAGAAAAAGAAACATAATTTTTTAGATTGATAAAAAAGTATTATCTTTGTTGTATGGAAACGATTATATATAAATCTTGTAGTAAATGTGGTGTTGATAAATCTTTGAATGATTTTTATCAAAACTTAACAGCGAAGAGTGGGTATAATTCAGTTTGTAAAGTTTGTTATAGAGAACGCTCAAAAGAAAGGTCAAAAAAAATATATCAAAATGAAATTAGTATAGCGAAAATATTTGTTAAAAATAAAATTTGTAATACTTGTCATATTAAAAAAGACATTTCTTTCTTTTCAAAGAAAAAAGAAAATAAAGATGGGTATAGAAATGATTGTAAATTATGTCGTAAAATTTACGAAGATAATTGGAAAAAAGAAAACCCATCAAATCTTATAGTAAACGCAAAAAAATATAGAGATAAACCTGAAGTAAAAGAAATTATTAAAAAATACCGTAGAGAATATATGCAAATTAAAACTAATACAAATCTTTTATTCAAATTAAAAAGTAGGGTTAGTTGTCGTATTCGTGAAGCCTGTAGAAAAAATGGTTTTACAAAAAGAAGTAGAACAAGTGAATATATTGGATGTGATTGGGAAACATTTAAAAATCATATTGAAAATAATTTTCAAGAAGGAATGTCTTGGGATAACTATGGAGTTAATGGTTGGCATTTAGACCATCACATACCAATTTCATTTGCTAAAACTGAAGAAGATATATTTCGTTTAAATCATTATACTAATTTAAAACCTTTATGGTGGGAAGACAATTTAAAAAAGTCCGATAAAATATCTGAAGAATGGGGAAATGAAATTTCAAGTAACTGAAGTATGGGAACATATCAACAATGCTGTTGAAGAACAAAAGAGATATATCTTTTTAAGGGGTAGTTCTCGTTCTTCTAAAACAATATCAGCAATACAATACATCATCTTGGAAGCAATCAAAAACCCCAAGACAAGTATAACCATAGCCCGTGCAACGCAAGTATCTTTAAGACATACCATATTACCTGATTTCAAGTTTGTAATGGAATCTATTGGACAATGGGATGAAGGGGTATTCCAAAAACAAGAATTTGTATACACATTTCCAAATGGTTCGGTAGTTAGATTTATTGGACTTGATGATTCAACTGGTAAGTTAAAAGGATTTAAATCTGACATTATCTTAATTGATGAGGTAAACACCATTGATAGAAACGCCTTTATCCAAATGGATATTCGTTGTTCCAAGTATATTATGGCTTTATACAACCCTGAAATACCGATTGACTGGTGGGGATTAGAATATGAAGGAAAAGATAATGGGGTAATGTTACACTCCACTTGGAGAATGAATAGTTTCTTGGACAAAAGAACAATTCAAGCCATCAAGGAACTTATAGACATTGACCCTGATATGGCAAAGATATATTCAGAAGGTCTTATTGTTGAACCAAGAGAAAAGATATTCACACAACCAGAATTGTATGATGAACTACCAAGACATATCAAGGACAAGTATTATTCAATAGATTTCGGGTTTAGTAATGATGAGTGTGCTGTAGTGGAAATAAATGTGGATGGTAGGAATTTATATGTTAAACAACTGATATATCAACTTGGACTAACCAATGAAGATTTAGCCTATAAACTCAAAGAGTTAGGAATAGACAGAAATGTAAATGTGGTAGCAGATTCAGCAGAGCCAAAGTCCATTGAAGAACTTAAAAGATTGGGGATAAATGTTAGACCTGTAAACAAAACCAGTATCTTATATGGAATACAAAAGATGAAACAATTCAAGATATACTTACATAATGAGAGTGTGGATTTAATCAGTGAGTTTACTAACTTTAAATTTAAGAAAGACCGCACTGGTGCAATAACAAATAACACCATAGGTAAAGACCACTTAATTGATGCCTTGAAATATGGTATAGTCCAATTTTTAGACAGACCTAAAACTAAAATAACAATAATATAATGATACAAATAGAAGTAGAAGATAAGGTAGTGGAGGTAAACCCATATCTTACAATCGGTCAATACCAGAACCTAAAAAGAAATATGGATTCATATAAGGATGACCCAACAGCGTTGTTATCCCTATACACCAATATTCCTGTTAGACAATTAAAGAATTTACCATTAGAACAAGTCAAATTTGTTCAGGAGTATATTACCACACAATTCACAGATAAGTCCATCAGTGATGAATTACATAATGTTTTCACCCATAATGGGGTTGAATATGGATTGGAGAATAACTGGCAGAAACTTGCTTGGGGAGCATGGGTAGATTTGGAGGTATTCTCATCAGAAGATATTGAAGAAAATATTCATCTACTTATGTCGGTATTATACCGTCCAATCAAAGAAAGAAAAAAGAACAAGTATGTATTGGAAGCCTATGATGCTGATACCATTGAAGAAAGGGCAAATGAGTTCCTTACCTTACCTGTGAATTATTGGTTTGGTGTGAGCGTTTTTTTTTTCATAACCGTCAATCTGTATATGAAAGATATAGAGAGTTCTTTGACTATGAAGAACAAATTAAACCAGATGATAGTGAAGGGGTGGAAGATACTACCAAAATGGGTAAAAAGGAAACTGCCGTTAGATTCTATTTTAACCTTACCCACCAACTTGCAGGGGAAGACATTACCAAATTTCAGCAGATAGATAACCAACCACTATATTTATGTCTGAATATCTGTTCCATGTTAAAAGAAAGATATTTAAAACAAAAAGAAGAATTAAGAAAATTAGAAAAACAATATAAGTAATGGAAGAATATGTATCATATCACAAGATAATTCAGTTATTTCAGGATTATCAGGTATCACAACAAGGGATTGGGTTAAACTCATTTGGACATGGAAACATTGTAATGTTTGGTATGACTGAATCAGGTATGACACCAACATATCCATTTATGTTTGTTACACCACAGAATATCAGTTATGATGAAAATATAATCACCTATACAATGCAGTTAATCTTTGCAGACAGAATCAACGATGATATGTCTAATGAAATTGATGTTGTAAGTGATATGGATATCCAAGCAAGAAGGTTTATGTCTTATATCCGTAGGGGTATGAACCAAGACCCACCATTGTGGAACTATATGGATTGTAACTTACCATTGACAGGATTACCCTTTTTAGAGCGTTTCAACGATTATGTTGGTGGTATATCTATTGATATGGAGGTAATCATAAGAACCGATATTAACGCATGTGATTACTATGGATGATAAGTTGTTTTTAGAAATACCAAAGATAATCAAGGAAGCCTTACAAAAACAATTAAAGGTTCCAAGACAATCTAAAACCTATGATGGAAGGAAGAAACCAATATCGGGTAATTACACCTATCCAAAGACACCACCAATTGCATCAGGTAATTTAATAAATAACATTGATGTATTTTGGAAGGACAATCTTGAATCAGGAAAACCACAACTGGTTGTTGAGATGCCTGACTATTGGATATGGGTAGACCAAGGCAGAAGACCTGGTAGATATCCACCATTGTCAGCAATTGATAGATGGAGCATTGTTAAACAAGGTTTATCAGGGGTAAGGGACCAACAGGGTAGATTTATTCCAAGAAAGACCTTAAACTTTTTAAGAGCCCGTTCAATCGCAAAGTATGGTTACTACAAAACAGATTTTGTGAATAAAGCAATAAACAATGTTATTGACCAAATAACCGAAAAATTAGGTGATGCAGCAGGACAATACATATCTGACCTGCTTGATGAATCACTAAAAGTATATTTCCAAGATACAGGAATTAACATTAAACTATAATGAGCATATCAATATTACACCAACCACCATCATTTCAACCTGTATTAACCAATGGGTTGTTTTATACCGTATCTGCTGATACGACAAATAAATACCAATTCAGATACAACTATGATGTCTATGTAAATGGAACATTGGAGTTCAGTGCCAAGGCAACACCAAACCCATTTGGATTGGGGGTTGCTGATGTATCAAGGGTATTAAAGACATATTGTCTAAACAATCCAATATCACTTTGGAATACAACAGAAATTTATACACATCAAACATTTCCGTTTAGCCGTCCATCTCAAAATGAGACAATAAATTACCAAGTATATTTTGGTTATGAATATTCATCAACCGAACTTGGTGTGGTAAGTGCATTCACTGGTAATGGATTGGTAGAAGGTAATCCTGGTGTATCAACACCACTGAAGAAAACATTTAAATCAACAATGGGTGTAAATGGTAGGGCAACACAACAGGACTTTGATATGGGTCCATTTGTATTGTCAGGAGCACCAACAAACACAGACCCAACAACATCAGGATTATTCTTAACCAATTCACCAAGAATTAGAAATATTCAAGATACAGAATATTATACACTTGGATTTACAAACTACTACTTGGATACAACAACCTTATCTGAACCTTATTATGTTCAATATACCTTTTATGATGACCAAGGCACAACCTTAACCGCTGTAACGATAGATAACATTACAACCAATGGTGGTGGTCCAAGAACAGGTTGCACTGATGTATATCAAGCATTACCTTTGATTATTCCATCAGGCAATACAAACTATAATACACTTTATGTTGGAGCAGGACCTGCAAACCTACAAGATATTATACCTGCAAACACGGCACAATATACCGTTCAGTTGTTTGGTAAATTCACAGGTTCAACATCACCAATACAACCAACACCTACACCAACACCAACCCCGTCATCAACACCACAATCTTGTCCTTGTATAACTTATGAGGTTACCAACAATTCATTGGAAGCACAGGGAATATTCACTTATAGAGATTGTAGTAATATACAACAACAATTAGTATTGAACCCAAGTGAGACATTCTATGTTTGTGTATGTTCTACAACAAGTTGGAGTATTGAAGGTAATTTGGCAGTAACCTACGATTCACCTTGTGTAATTCCATCACCTACACCAACACCAACACCATCAGCGACCCCTTGTGCTTGTGGTGAATATGAAATAGACAATTCATCATCAGTATCAGGAGCAACCATCAGTTATACTTTCTGTGATGGAACACCATATACATACAACTTAACACCATCAGAAAATGTGTTTATTTGTGGATGTGTTAGTTCATTTACCGCAACATCAGGTAGTTCATATACATCAATAACTTACGCAGGACCTTGTTAAAATAATAATACCATGTCAAACATTCCAAATCCAGTTCCAACAACCTATACATTAGGAAACTGCACAGGATATACACCTGTGTCTGAAATATTCACCTTTAACATTGAACCAATCTGTAATAGGAGTGGAAACCCACAACTACAACTGATGTGGTTAAACAGATATGGACACTACGACTACTATACCTTTACAGCATCCAAGTTGGAAGGTTTATCAATAGACAGACAAGCATATAATAGTTGGGCTGTTGATTGGGGTTCAGCAGACCCATCAAGATACCAATGGGCTCGTGGGTTAAATGATTTCCAAGTCAATATGAGTGAGACCCATGTAATCAATTCAGGGTTCTTAAATCAACCTGACTTTATGTTTTTACAAGAGTTATACACATCCAATGAGGTATATGAGATTACATCTGATGGGGGACTTACACCAATCAATGTTGTGAATACAGAATTTACAATCAAAAACAAAGGTAATAGAACAATTACAAACATTGAATTAACTTATGTGTATTCAAGTGATATCACACTAATAGGATTCTAATATGGATACATCACTACTGGTATATCTTAACAACCAATGGAATAGATTGGATATCTATGAAGATATTCCAATTTCTGTTATTATCCAACAGGTGGACATCAATGCTCTTGATACAAGAAAATCACCATATTCAAAACAATTTGTTGTTCCCAACACAGATAACAACGCAAAGATATTTGAACAATACTATGAGGTAAATGGAATTGACTTTAACCCCCTTACAAGAATAGATTGTGTGGTTCAGTATAGGGGAACAGATATATTCACAGGTATATTACGATTATCAGCAGTAATTGAAAATCCAAACTACACAGATTACGAAGTGTATATTATGGGTAATGTTGGTGATTTTGCATCTGAAATAAGAAACCTTACATTACAAGATTTAAATTGGACTGACTTACAACATGAATTAACATATACAGCAATTACCCAATCTTGGGAATGTAAGAACAACGACACTGATGGTTTATTCGGTGGTAAGGTATTGTATCCAATGATTAACTATGGACTACCATACAACGGAACAACACCAGTATTCACATATACCTTTGGTGAGGCAAACTCATTTGACCAATCAAACAAACCAGTTCCTGAATCAATATGGAAACCAGCCATTAGGGTTAAAGAGGTTGTTGATAGAATATTTGCAAAGACGGGTTATGGTGTTGAATCAGAGTTTTTTGAAACAGATTATTTCCGTTCAATGTATATGGATACATTCCAAAATGGAAAACTTGGTGTTGATGTTGCATCGGGTGTAACAAACCAAAACATCTTCAAGATATACACAAATGGTGCTGTTGTCTATAACAACATTACAGGAACAAAGGATTTGTTATTTAACAATTTCAGGGGTGATGGTTCAGACCCACTTGGAAACTTTGAAAAAGCCGTTCCATATAACTCAATAAATCCTGGTAACCAACCAACACATTCATTTTTCAGGGTTCCATTTGGTGGACAATATTCATTCAACATCAGGTTTAATTATGATGATAATAACTTTGTTGGTGGGGGTGATGTATATTTCCAAGTGGTTATGAGAAAAGGTAGAAACTTATCCACATTGGATTCTGAACCTTTATGTGCCGCATCTGATACAGTTCAATTACCAACATCAGGACTACAAGAACCATTTAACTTTTTCCCAACATTTAATTGTGATGCTGGTGATTTTGTTAAAGCATATATCCAAGTTAATAGAAATGATAA
>Ga0315909_10007560_pt1 | contig 12106 bp, 9 predicted proteins | sample LakEriMetagenome_11_FD_203527 | JGI IMG/M metagenome (GOLD analysis project Ga0315909, IMG submission 203527) | Freshwater fungal communities from buoy surface, Lake Erie, Ohio, United States - Buoy 2 MA125 | ecosystem: Environmental > Aquatic > Freshwater > Lake | place: USA: Lake Erie, Ohio...
CACCGACATCGCGGACGTGTGCGCGCGGGTGCTGGCGGAGCATCCCTTTCAGCCCGATCCGTCGCTCGACGAGGTCCGTCGACTCGATGCATGGGCCAGGCAGGAGGTCGTGAAGTGGGCGAGTGCGTGATGGTGGACGGGCTCCCGCTGGCGGCGGGAACGTGGCTGGAGTGGATCATCCAGCCGTCGAGCTGGTGGGTGATCCTGCAGGTGGCCCTCGGCCTGGGATTCGTGATCTTCGTCCACGAGCTCGGGCACTTCCTCGTGGCGAAGGCCTGCGGCGTGAAGTGCGAGAAGTTCTTCCTCGGCTTCGACGTCGGCGGACTCAAGCTGGCGAGCTTCAAGTGGGGCGAGACGGAATACGGCATCGGGGCGCTCCCGCTGGGCGGCTACGTCAAGATGCTCGGCCAGGACGACAACCCGGCCGCTGCCGCCCAGGAGGCCCACCGCGCGCGGGCGCTGATCGAATCGGGTGACCTGCCGCACGAGCCCACGTCGGATCCGCATCCCGCCTGGGATCCGCGGAGCTACCCGGCCCAGAGCGTGCCGGAGCGGATGGCGATCATCTCCGCCGGCGTGATCATGAACGTGATCTTCGCCGTGCTGATGGCGTCGTGGGCGCTGGGGCTGGGCGTGAAGGAGATGACGTGCGAGCTGTCGAGCGTGCGGCCCGGGGGCGCGGCCTGGCGGGCCGGGCTGCGGACGGGAGACCACATCACGGCCATCGGCGGTCGGAAGGATCCGATCTTCACAGACCTGCGCAACGGGGTCACGCTCGGCGACGCCGCGAAGGGGGTGGAGTTCACGATCCATCGGCCCGGTGACGATTCCACCCGCACCGTCACGCTCCACCCCGACACCGACCTCGGCGTGCCCACGGTCGGCGTGACGAGCCCCTTCTCGCTGACGCTGCCGGCGGATCTCGCCGACGGCCTGCCCGGCAGCGCCGGGAAGGCGACGCCTCCCCTGGCCGGTGGCGACACGATCAACGGCGTCGACGGCAGGCCGGTGAGGACGTACGCCGAATTGATCGCGGCGCTCGCCGTCGAGCCCCACAAGCCGGTGCAGCTCTCGGTCGATCGTCGCGGGACGGCGGTGATGGTCGAACTGCCGCCGCAGCGGGCCGAGACCACGGGGCTCGTGATGGCATGCGGGCCGATCAAGGCGGTGCAGGACGACTCGCCCGCCCGCGCGGCCGGCCTCGTCGCCGGCGATCGCATCACCGCGATCGAAGGCGAGCCCGTCGGCGATCCGCTCACGCTCGACCAGCGGCTGCGGGCCCTGGCGGGCCGCAAGGTCCGGCTCACGGTCGAACGTTCGAGTGGCGCCGCCGACCTGGAGATCGAGCCACGCGAGGTCGACTGGATCGAGGATCCGCGGTGGCCCGCGAGCCCCGTCGCCCTCTCCGCGATCGGCGCCGCGGTGCTCGTCGACGCGACGATCGTCGCGGTGGAGGTGGGCAGTCCGGCCGCGGAGGCGGGCGTGAAGCCCGGGGAACGGGTGGTGCGGGCGGCGTTCATCGAACCGGGCGGGAAGGAGCCCGCGGCCGACGCCGGTCTCGACGTCTCCGCCAAGTCGCCCAGCTGGCCCTACGTCGCCTCCGTGCTCCAGCAGGTGCGTCCGGGAACGAGGCTCCGCCTCGACATCGAGCCCGCGGACGGCGGGTCGCGGCGGTCGGTCGATGTCGCACCGCGGGCCTCCGACGAGCAGTTCGTCGTCGATCGCGGGCTCGTCTTCGAGCCGGTGTACGAGGTCGTGCGGGCCGGGTCGTTCTTCGACGCGCTCTCCCGCGGCGGACGCAAGGCGCTGGAGAACCTGTCGCTCGTCTACCGGTTCCTGCACAAGCTCACCAGCAACCAGATCAGCCCCCGCCTGCTGGGTGGGCCGATCGAGATCGCCAAGCAGGCGGGCAAGTCCGCGTCGGAGGGATTCAGCAATTTTCTGCTGTTTCTGACGATGCTCAGCGCGAACCTGGCGGTGGTGAATTTTCTGCCCATCCCCGTCCTGGACGGCGGGCATATGGTATTTCTGCTGTATGAGTGGATCCGCGGCAAGCCGCCGAGCGAGGGCGTGGTCGCCGTCCTCTCCTACCTCGGCCTGGCGTTGATCCTCACGCTGATGATCTTCGTGTTCGGGCTCGACCTGGGGTTGATTCCGCGACGGTGAGCCCGCATGACCGGTTTCGCAGAGCCCGCCGTGGTGGATCGTGAAGCCGGTCCGGCCTTTCCGCCGCCGGGCGTGCGGGTGGTCGTGTTCGACGTGGTGGGCACGCTGATCGAACCGGCGCCGTCGGTCGCCGAGGCCTACGGACTGGCCGCCTCCCGGCACGGGGTGTTCGTCGAGCCGGCGGAGATCCAGCGGCGGTTTCGCGCGGCCTGGCGGCGGCAGGAGGCGATCGACGCGGCGGTGTCGCCGGCCTTCGCGACCAGCCGCGATCGCGAGGTCCGCAGGTGGCGGGCGATCGTCGACGACGTCTTCGCCGGTTCCGATCGGGCGGAGGGCATCTTCGCCGATCTCTGGCGGCACTTCGGCACCGTCGGAGCATGGGCGCCGATCACCGGCGGCCGCGAGCTCGTCAGGGCCGCGGTCGATGCCGGGGCCACGGTCGCCCTCGCCAGCAATTTCGACGAACGGCTCCTGTCGATCGCGAGGGTGCTGGAGCCGCTGTCGTGGGTGCCGCACGTCTTTCCGTCGTCGGAACTCGGCTGGCGGAAGCCGGCGTCCGAGTTCTTCCGCGCGGTCGAGGAGCGGCTGGAATGCCGGCCCGCGGAGACGCTGCTCGTCGGCGACGACCCCGATCTCGACGTGCGCGCCGCCCGCCGGGCGGGCTGGCGGACGCTCGGCGTCGGCGCGGCGGGCTGAGGCGGCCTCAGGCGGCCTCAGGCGGCCGGCAGATCGGCAGGGAGCCGGGGCGTCGCCCCCGGCTGCGAGGCCACGAATCCGCTCACCAGCGCCGCCGTTTCGAGCGTCTTCGCCGCGGGCCAGCCGAGCAGCCGGCCCACGATCAGGGCCGCCGAGAAGGCGTCGCCGGCACCCACGGCGTCGGCGTCGGGCCGCCGGGGAAACCCGCGGGCCTCCACGGCGGTGATGCCGGACGACGTCGCCAACCACGCCCCGGCGAGGCCGCGGGTGAGGACGACCCCTTCGAGCCGCTCGCCGTGGCGGAGCGCGTCGAGCTGTTCCCTGGCCGGCGCCGCCGGCAGGCCGAGCATCTCGGCGACCAGGGGCAGCTCCCCCTCGTTGAGCTTGAGGATCGTCGCCAGCCGGCAGCCGCTGCGGATCGTGTCGGCCGAGAAGAAGGGGGCACGGAGGTTGACGTCGAAGACGCGGACGGCCTGCGGGGCCGCGGCGAGGAACGCCTCGATCGCCCGCCGCGCGGGCTCCGTGCGCCGGCCGAGCGTGCCGAAGCAGACGGCGTGGGCGCGCGGGGCGAGCGCCTGCCAGGCGGCGTCGAACTCGACGCGGTCCCAGGCCGAGCCTGCGGTGATCGTGAAGCGGGGCTCGCCGGCGACGAGCTCGATCACCGCCGTGCCGGTGGGCCGCGCGTCGTCGACCTGGACGGCGGAGACGTCGAGCCCGCGTTCGCCGAGCTCCGCGCGGAAGCGGTCGCCGAGCTCGTCGCGGCCGACGCGAGTGGCCACCGCGGCGCGACCGCCGTGGATGTCCAGCAGGTCGAAGAGCTGCTGCACATGCACGGCGACGTTCATCGGCGCACCGCCGAGCACCGGCCCGCCGGGCAGCAGGTCGAAGAGCGATTCCCCGAGGCCGACCACGAGCGGCGGGGCCACGGGTGCCGCGGGGCGGGTGGGGGTGCGGAGGCTCATGGGAAGGGCAGTCTACCCGTCCGGCGGGGTGGCTCCGTGAGGCGAACGTGGCCCGCACGGCTGGAGTCGCCCCGCGCCGGCCGGTCGGCTACAGTTGTGAAGGGCCTGCCGCGGATGATGCGCCGGGCCTCCCGACACTGCTCCAGCCCCCCTCCGCGGTGCCACAGATGCTTTCGATCCTCGGCGACAGATCGGGCGGCAGTCGCTTCTGCGACCGGATCTCGCGCCGCCGCCTGCTGCACATCGGCGGCCTCGGCGCGTTCGGGCTGGGGCTGGAGGGCCTGCTGCGGGCCGAGCAGGCGGGACTCGTGCACCCGGGGGCGAAATCGAAGAAGTCGGTGATCCTGGTCTGGATGCACGGCGGCCCGTCGCAGCTCGAGACGTTCGACATGAAGCCCGACGCTCCGGCGGAGGTGCGGGGATCCTTCGCGCCGATCGGCACCAACGTGCCGGGCATCGACATCTGCGAGCTGCTTCCCGCGCACGCCAAGGTGATGGACAAGTGCACGGTGATCCGCAGCTTCTCGCACGGCAACGCCGACCATTGGGCGGCGGCCCACTGGATGCTCACCGGGCGGCTCGGCGCCAACGGCGGCGACCGCGTGCCCCGGTTTCCGTCGATGGGCGCCGTGGCGGCCAAGCTGCTGGGGCCGACGCAGCGCGGATCGCTCGCCAACGTCAACATGAACGACGGCGGCTTCGGGTTCCACGGCGCGGCCTGGCTGGGGGTGAACTACAACCCGCTGCAGTACGGCGACTTCAGCTACGGCAACGAGGCCGGCCGGCTGCCGGCGGGTGACGCACAGGCGTTCGCGCTGCGGGAGGGCCTGTCCGAGCACCGTCTGATGGACCGGATGTCCCTCCGCGCGCAGCTCGACGGTCTCAAGCGGCGGATCGACGCCAGCCGCATGTTCGACCAGATGGACGCGGTGGAGCAGCAGGCCATCGACCTCGTCCTCTCCGGCAGGGTCCGCAAGGCCTTCGACGTCGGCGAGGAGGACCAGTCGCTGCGCGACCGCTACGGCCCCGGCTGGGGCGAGCAGGCGCTCCTGGCCCGCAGACTGATCGAGGCGGGGGTCCGCTACGTGTCGCTCAACACGGGCTATTTCGACGACCACTCGAACATCGCGCCGGCCCTCAAGGACAAGCTGCCGCGGCACGACCGGGCCGTCGGCACGCTCATCCAGGACCTCGCCGACAGGGGCATGCTCGACGACACGCTCGTCGTGGTGGCGGGCGAATTCGGCCACACGCCGCGGATCAACAACCAGGCCGGCCGCGACCACTGGCCGCAGGCCCAGAGCATCCTGCTGGCCGGCGGTGGCTACCGGCACGGCCAGGTGATCGGGAGCACGAACGACAAGGCTGAATATCCCACGTCTCGGAAGATCGGCGTCGAGGACTTCTGCGCCATCGTCTACCACGCGATGGGCCTGCGGATCGACGACCACGTCGTCGACCTCTCGGGCCGGCCGACGCACCTGGTGCCGGGCGGCGAGGTGCCGGCCGAACTGCTCTGACGAGAGCGGATGCCGTCGGGCCGCGGGCAACCCGGGCTCGAGGCGGGCGACGATCACGAGCGGGCGGGCGTCATGACCGTGGTCGCCGCAGGCGATCGACGAGCACCGCCGCCAGGATCACCAGGCCCAGCACGACCTTCTGCGTATAGCTCTCGATGTTCGTGAGGTTCATGCCGTTCTGGATCACGGCGATGATGAAGGCGCCGATGAGCGTGCCGATGATCTTTCCCTCGCCGCCCGCCAGGGCCGTGCCCCCCACGACCACCGCCGCGATCACGTAGAGCTCGTACATCGTCCCGTAGGTGGGCGAGCCGCTCTTGAGCTGCGAGGCCATGATCACGCCGCCGAGCCCGGCCAGCAGGCCGCTGGCCACGTAGGCGAAGAGGAGCACGCGGCGGACCGGCACGCCCGACAGTCGCGCCGCCTCGCGATTACCCCCCACGGCGTAGAGGTAGCGGCCGAGCGTGGTCCGCGACATGAGCACGTGGGCCAGGGCGTAGAGCGCGATCATCAGCACAACGGCGTTGGGCAGCCCAAAGAGGTCGGACCCCCGCCCCAGCCAGACGAACGACTCGGGGATCTGGTAGATCGACTGGCCGGCCGAGGCGATGTATGCCAGGCCGCTGGCGACGAGCATCATCGCCAGCGTGACGATGAAGGGCGGGATGCCGCAGAGCGTGACGAGCGCGCCCGAGAGGCCGCCGACCAGGCCGCAGACGGCGATCGCCACGCCGCACGCCAGCAGCATGCCGCCCGCCGACGCCTGCACGCCCCCGGCGTGGTCGCGGATCAGCCGGGCGGCCAGCACCGCCGAGAGCGCCGCCAGACTCCCCACCGACAAGTCGATGCCGCCGGTGATGATCACCATCGTCATCCCGATCGCCATGATGGCGATGACCGCGATCTGATTGGCGATGTTGAGCAGGTTGTCGGCCTTGAGGAAATTGGGCCAGCGATGGCTCGACGGCACGAAGACCCGCGGCGCGCCCAGCGCCGGGAAGTCGGTCGCCAGGTCGGAAAACACGAGCCAGGAGCCGGTGGTCTGCGTGGCCGCGACGGCATCGAGCCGGCCCCCGGCCCGGGACACCGCTTCGAGCGCGGCCCGCGCCGCCTGGGGCTCGCCGCGGACGACGTCCACGACCTCGGCGCCGGCGGCGGCCAGTTCGCGTCCGAGCGCGTCGGCCAGCAGGCCGTCCTCGGGCGTGTTGCGGACGGCGACGAGCACCCGCGGCCGCTCCGCGCAGTCCCGCCGGATGGCGGCGGCCACACGCCGGGCCGCGGCCGCATCGCCCGACGACTGCTCCTCGAGCGTGAGCACGCTGAACACGAGCCCCAACAGGCAGAGCACGACGAGCATGCCGTAGTCGGAAAGCAGGCGGCGGAGATGGGCCGGCATGGGCGTTCCTTCCTGTGCGCGCGACGGCTCACGCCACCGCGAGTCGCATGACCTGTTCCTGCGTGACGCCGGGGCCGTTGGCGATCTCGCCGGTCACCCGGCCGTCGTGCAGCACGAGGATGCGGTCGGCCATGCCGAGCACCTCGGGCAGCTCCGAGCTGACCATCACGATCGCCTTGCCGCGGGCGGCGAGCTCGTTCATGAGGAGGTAGATCTCGTGGCGGGCGGCGACGTCGATGCCGCGGGTCGGCTCGTCGAAGAAGAGCACCTCGCAGTTCCGCTCGAGCCACTTGGCAAGTACCACCTTCTGCTGGTTGCCGCCGGAGAGATTGCGGGCCCGCTCCTCCTGGTGCGGCACCTTGATGCGCAGCTGGTCGACGTGGCGGCCGCAGGCCTGCCGCTCGCGGCCGGCGTCCACGAACCCCAGCCGCGACAGCCGGTCCAGATTCGGCAGGGCGATGTTTTCGCGGACCGACCGGCCGAGCACGAGGCCCTCGAGCTTGCGGTCCTCGGTGAGCAGGCCGATGCCGGCGGCGATCGCGTCGCGCGGGCAACGGATGTCGAGCCGCCGGCCGTCGAGCGCGATCTCGCCGCCGTCGCGCCGATCGGCGCCGAAGACGAGCCGCAGCGTCTCGGTGCGACCGGCCCCCACGAGCCCGGCGAGCGCCAGGATCTCGCCGGCTCGGACCTCGAACGAGACGTCGCGGACGGCGCGGTCCCGGCTCAGTCCCCGCACGGCCAGCCGCGTGGGTCCGATCGTCCCCTGCCGGCGCGGATATTCGTCGGCCAGTTCCCGCCCGACCATCAGGGCGATGAGGGCCGCGCGGTCGAGCCGGTCGATGGGCTGTCCGCCGACGTTCCTGCCGTCGCGGAGCACCACGACCCTGTCGGCAATCGTGAAGATCTCCTCGAGCCTGTGGCTCACGTAGATGACGGCGATGCCGCGGGACTTCAGCTCGCGGATGATCTCGAAGAGCCTGCCCACTTCGCCGGGCGTGAGCGCGGCGGTCGGCTCGTCCATGACGATGATCCGTGGCTCGAAGGCGAGCGCCTTGGCGATCTCGACGAGCTGCTGCTGGGCCGTGGAGAGCCGGGAGCAGGGGGCGTCGAGGTCGATCGTCACGCCCAGCCGCCGGAAGATGTCGGCGGCCCGCCGCCGCTCCTCGCCGCGGTTCACGAATCCCGTCCTGGCCCGCTCCTGCCCGAGGAAGATGTTCTCGGGTGGCGTGAGGCCCGGCACGAGCGTGAACTCCTGGTGGATCACCGCGATCCCCGCGGTCCGGGCGTCGTGCGGCGAGCGGAAGGAGGCCGGCCGGCCGTCGATCGCGAGGCCGCCCGCGTCGGCGGCGTGCGCCCCGCCGAGCACCTTGATGAGGGTGCTCTTGCCGGCGCCGTTCTCGCCGAGCAGCGCGAGCACCTCGCCCGGGGCGAGGTCGAGGTCGACGCCGCGCAGGGCCCGCACGCCGGGGAACGACTTTTCGATCCCCCGCATGGCGAGCAGCGGCGCGGCCGCGCTCATCGGGCGGCGCCCGCGGCAAGCTCGGGATCGTCCCGGGCGTCGGCCTGCCGATAGAGCCGAGTGGGGATGAGCATCTGCGGCGGCAGCGTCTCACCCTTCGAATACCGCACGATCGCATCGACGATCCCGCGGCCCATCTGGTCCGGAAACTGGATCGGGTCGGCGTAGATCTTGCCGTCGCGGATGGCCTCCTTGCCCTCGGGCTGGCCGTCGAAGCCGACGATCCTGATCTGGTCCGTCTTTGCGGCCTTCTCGATGGCGGCCCGGGCGCCCAGGGCCGCCGGGTCGTTGATGGCGAACACGCCGCGGAGGTCGGGCGTCGCCTGCAGCGCGTCCTCCATCGCCTTGAAGCCCGCGTCCTTCGCGCCTCCGCTCTCGAGTTCGGTGACGATGTCGATCGTCGCGGCCGCCTCCCGATTGTGGGCGTCGATCACCTCGCGAAATCCCTTGACCCGCAGCTGGCACGACTCGGCCTGCTTGAAGTGGAGCACCGCCACCTTGCCGCCGCCCGGGCCGAGCGCCTCGATCATCGCCTGCCCCGCCTCGCGGCCGCCCCCCTCGTTGTCGGTGGCGACCTGCGTCACGATCGAGACACCCGGCTCGTTGCAGGGGATGTCGACGGTGAAGACGGGGATGCCGGCGGCGTTGGCCTCGCGGATCACCGGCACGATCGACTTCGAGTCGCAGGGGGAGAGCACGATGGCGGCCACCTTCTTGACGATGAAGTCCTTGATCTGGTTGCCCTGGCGGGCCACGTCCTTGTCGGCGCTGACCACGACCGCGTCGTACCCGCGGGCCGCCGCCTCGGCGGCGATCGTGTCGCCGATCACCTTGAAGAACGGGTTGTCGAGCGCGAGCAGCGAGACGCCGATCGTGCCCTTCTTCACCGGGGCGGACGCGGTACCGGACACGGGCGGTGCCGCCGGCCTGCCGCAGCCGGCGAGCAGGGCGATCGAGAGTCCTCCAAGGATGGCCGTCGTGCAGGCAGGGCGACGCATGGCTGGCTCCGGGAGGGGCGGAACGCTCGGCTGACGGACGCCATCCTACCCACCGTCCGGGTGACGGCAATCGACTGCCGGGCCGCGGACGAATGCCGCGAGTGCCAGGCAGGCCGTCGCGGCGAGGGCCGCGGTCGCGGCGAACGCCCGCTGCGGACCGTGGGGTCCCTGCTGCCACAGCCAGCCTGCGAGCAGCCCGGCGGGCAGCGCCATCAGCCCCTGCACGAGCGTGTACCAGCCGAACGCGTTCCCCTGGCGGCCTTCCGACGCGAGCAGCGACACGAGGGCCCGCTCCGCCGGCTCCGAGAGCCCGTAGCCGATGCCCACGGTCATGATCAGCGGCAGCGCGGCCCAGAGCGTGGAGGTGGCGGCGAGCGCCGCGTAGGCGACGGCGAAGACGAGCCAGCCGAGCGCGAGTGCCGCCCGCGGATGCCAGCCGTCGGCCAGCCTGCCGGCGGCGGTGGCCGTGCCGCTCTTGGCGAGGCTCATGCCGAGCCAGACGAGCGGCACGAGCGCCGCGGGCACGCCCACATCGGCGGCCCGCATGAGCAGGAACTGCTCGCTGGCCGCGCCGAGCGACCAGACGCCCACGCATCCCAGGAGTGTCGCCTGCGGCGCGGAAAGCCGCGGGGCCAGCGCCGCTCTGGCAGCCACCGGCGGACGCACCGGCACGTCGTGCACGAACTTCCAGATCACGGCGAGCGTCACGAGTCCGGGCAGCACGGCCAGCAGGAAGAGGAGCCGTTCGCGTCCGGGAAACGCGAGCAGGAAGAGCATCGCAGCCAGCGGCCCGAGCGCCGCACCGGCATGGTCCATGCCGCGGATGTGGCCGAAGGCGCGGCCGCGGGCCGCCGGCTCGACCATGTCGGCGACGAGCGCGTCCCGCGGTCCGCTCCTGATCCCCTTGCCGAGCCGGTCGGCCGCCCGCACGACGAGCGCGCCGGCCGGCGAGGCGACGAGGCCCATCAGCGGCCGGATGATCGCCGAGAGTCCGTAGCCCAAGAGCACGAGCGGCCGGCGGCCGACGGCGTCGGAAATCTGCCCGGCGGAGAGCCGGACCACCGCCGCCACCGCGTTGGCGACGCCGTCGATGAGGCCGACGCTCATGCTCGAGCCGCCGAGCTCGCGGAGCAGGAACGCGGGCAGCAGCGGATAGATCGCCTCGCTGGACATGTCGGTGAAGAAGCTCGTCCAGCCGAGGGCCTTGACCGTCGGCGGCAGGGAGTTCGAGCGTGGCTCGGGTGTCGTCATCGGGCACCAGCATAGGTCACGGCCGCGGGATCGGTCCGACGCTCGTGGTCGTGCAGTCGCGGCCGGCGGAGACGTATAGTTAGTAGGGACCGCGCGGTGCCGCGGAGCCCTTGGCTCCGGGATCGTGGACCGGATTGGAGCCTGTCGCATGGCCTGCCTTGGCATCGAGATCGGCGGCACGAAGCTGCAGTCGGCGGTCGTCGACGGGGACGGGGCGGTGCTGCTGCGCCGGGCGGACAGGGTCGAGCCGGCCGCCGGCGCCGAGGGGCTCCGAGGGGCGCTCGCGGCGCAGCTGCGGGAGATCGTCTCGACCTGGAGGGGCACCGGGGGCCGTGATCCGCTCGTCGCCGCCGGCGTCGGCTTCGGCGGGCCGGTCGACCGCGACCGCGGCGTGGTCGCCGCAAGCTTTCACGTGTCGGGCTGGACCGGCTTCCCGCTGGCCCAATGGGTGGCGGATGTGCTCGACGGCCTGCCGGTCGTGCTCGAGAACGACTCCAACGTCGCCGCGCTGGCCGAGGCGACGGTCGGCGCGGGCCGCGGTCGCCGGCTGGTCTTCTACACCAACGCCGGCAGCGGCATCGGCGGCGGATTCGTGATCGACGGCGGACTCTACCGCGGCCGCTCGAGCGGCGAGATGGAACTGGGACACCTGCGGCTGGGGCCGGACGGCGGCATCCTGGAGGACGTGGCCGCCGGCTGGGCGCTCGACCGGCGGGCCCGTGAGGAGGCCGCCGCCCATCCGCAGGGTGCGGTCGCCGCCCGCGCCGGCGGCGCCGCCGCCGACGCGCGGCACGTCGCGGCCGCAGCGGCCGACGGAGACGCCGCGGCCCGCGCGATCCTCGACGGGGCCGCGCGGCACTACGCCTGGGCGCTGTCGCACGTCGTCCACCTGCTCAATCCCGACGTCATCGTGCTCGGCGGCGGCGTGGCGGAGATCGGCGCGGCCTGGCGGGACCGGGTCGCGTCCTTTCTCGAGGGTTTCGTGATGACGCCCCTGCGGCCGGCGCCGGACGTCGCGCTGGCGCTGCTCGGCCAAGACGTCGTGCCCGTGGGGGCGGCGCTGGCCGCCCCGCGCGGCGGGAGGGCCTGATGCTCGACGCGGGCGGCGAGGGGGCGATCGCATGCATGCGCCGCGCGTCGGTCGGGTGCGCACGGCTGTGCGGCGGCCTGCTGCTCGCGGCGGCGGGGCACGTCGTCCTGGCCGCCGCCCCGCCGCCGCGGCCCAACGTGCTCGTCATCATCACCGACGACCACGGGCACGGCGACGTCTCCTGCTACGGCGGCCGGGACGTGCGGACCCCGCACATCGACCGCCTGGCCGCGGAGGGGATGCTCTTCACGACGATGCGGGCCAACGCGACGGTCTGCTCGCCGTCGCGGGCCGCACTGCTCACCGGCCGGCATCCCGACCGCGTCGGCGTGCCGGGCGTCATCCGCACCGATGCCGCCAACAGCTGGGGCTGGTTCGCGCCGGACGTGCCGACGCTGGCCGACGAGCTGCGGGCCGCCGGCTATCACACCGGCATCGTCGGCAAGTGGCACCTGGGCCTCGAGCCGCCCGGCACGCCGAACGACCGCGGCTTCGACCTCTTCGAGGG
>Ga0315909_10007562_pt1 | contig 12105 bp, 8 predicted proteins | sample LakEriMetagenome_11_FD_203527 | JGI IMG/M metagenome (GOLD analysis project Ga0315909, IMG submission 203527) | Freshwater fungal communities from buoy surface, Lake Erie, Ohio, United States - Buoy 2 MA125 | ecosystem: Environmental > Aquatic > Freshwater > Lake | place: USA: Lake Erie, Ohio...
TGAACATTCGGCCGTGGGGGCGACGCGCCCCGGCGGCTGCAGCGTGAACCGTGCCGCCTCTCTCCCGACATGTCCCCCGGAACGTCCGGCGGCTGGAAGAGGCGCACACCCCACAGGCCCGCGCACGCGTCTGCGCAGCGCCTAGAGAGCACAGCATCCCGTCCATGGAGATCACTTCGCTCAAGGTTCTTCGCGGTCCTAACCAGTGGGCATGGTTTCCCGTCCTCGAGATCTGGGTCGATCTCGGACGGTTCGAGGATTTCCCCTCCAACACGCTCCCAGGTTTCAACGAGCGGCTCATGGGCTGGCTGCCGTCGATGATCGAGCACCGTTGCTCGATCGGCGAGCGTGGCGGCTTTTTCGAGAGGCTGCGGACGGGCACGTGGCTGGGCCACATCCTGGAGCACGTCACGATCGAACTGCAATCCCTCGGCGGTACGCCGGTCGGCTACGGCAGGGCTCGCGAGGCGAAGACTCGCGGCGTCTACAAGGTGATCATCGAGTACAAGGAGGAAGCCTTCGCCGTCGAGTGCGCGCGGACCGCGCACCGCCTCATCATGGCGGCGATCGACGGCAGCCCGTTCGACATCGACGTCGAGGTGAAACGGCTGCGGCAGCTGCTGCTCGACGTGCAGATGGGGCCGAGCACGCGGTCGATCGTCGACGCGGCCGTGGCCCGGGGCATTCCTTACCGCCGGCTCACCGACGGTTCGCTCGTGCGGCTCGGCCAGGGGGCGAAGCAGCGGAAGATATGCGCTGCCGAGACCGACAGGACCAGCGCAGTCGCCGAGTCGATCGCGCAGGACAAGGAGCTCACCCGCACGCTCCTTGCCGAGGCCGGCGTGCCGGTGCCGGAGGGGCGGCCGGTGAGCGATGCCGCCGACGCCTGGGCCGTCGCCGAGGAGATCGGCTCGGCCGTCGTCGTGAAGCCCCGGTATGGGAACCAGGGTCGCGGTGTGTCGGTCGACCTCGCGACCCGCGAGGAAGTGGAGAAGGCCTGGGCGGTTGCCCGCGAAGAGGAGTCGACCGTCGTCGTGGAGCGGTTCGTGTCGGGGGGTGACTACCGCGTGCTCGTCGTCGGGGGGAAGGTCGTGGCCGCCGCGCGGCGGCACCCGCCCACGATTCAAGGCGACGGCCAGTCAACCGTGCGGCAGCTCGTGGAGGTCGTCAACCAGGACCCGCGGCGTTGCAGCGACCACGCCGGTGCCCTGAGCCCGGTGCGGATCGACGAGGTGGCGCTGGCCGTCCTGGCGGAGCAGGGGTTCACGCCCGAGAGCGTGCCGGCCGCCGGACTGACGGTGTTTCTCCGTCAGAATGCCAACCTGAGCACGGGCGGCACCAGCGAGGACGTGACCGACCTCGTGCATCCCGAGGTGGCCAAGCGGGCCGTCGAGGCGGCGCGGATCGTCGGCCTCGACGTGGCCGGCATCGACATCGTGACGGCCGACATCTCGCAGTCGCTCGAGTCGCAGCGCGGCGTGATCATCGAGGTCAACGCTGGTCCGGGGCTGCGGATGCACCTCGAGCCGACGGTCGGGACGCCGCGGAACGTCGGTGCGGCGATCGTCGACACCCTGTTCGACCCGGGCGACGACGGTCGGATCCCGGTGGCCGCCGTCACGGGCACCAACGGCAAGAGCACGGTCGTGCGGCTGCTCTCGCACCTCGCCACGGCTGGCGGTGCGACCGTGGGCACGACCTGCACCGAGGGCGTCTGGGTGGGATCGCGGCAGATCGACGGCGGTGACTGCAGCGGTCCGGCGAGCGCCCGGCGGGTGCTGGCCAATCCCGCGGTGACGACGGCCGTGTTCGAGACGGCCCGCGGGGGCATCCTCCGCGAGGGCTGCGGCTTCGATTTCTGTGACGTCGCCGTGGTCACCAACATCGCCTCCGGCGACCACCTCGGGCTGGGCGAGATCGACACGCCCGAGCGGCTCGCATGGGTGAAGGGCGCCATCGTGGCGGCCGTGCGCCGCACCGGCGCGGCGGTGCTCAACGCCGCCGATCCGCTCGTGGTCGACATGAAGAAGTGGTGCGACGGCCAGGTCGTGTACTTCGCGCTCGACCCGGCCAACCCGGTGATCGTGGAGCATCTCGCCCAGGGCGGCCTGGCGGCCACGGTCCGCGACGGCTGGATCGTGCTCTGCGACGGCCCGCGCGAGACGCGGCTGGCCAGCCTCGAGCGGGTGCCGTTGGTCCATCGCGGGCTCGTGTCGTTCCAGGTCGAGAACGTGCTGGCCGCCGCCGCCGCCGCCTGGCGGCTCGGCGTGCCTCTGGAACTGGTGCGGCTCGGCCTGGAGAGCTTCTCCTCCGGCTCCGCCGGCTCCCCGGGCCGTTTCAACCTGCTCGACCTCGAGGGCGCGGCGATCGTGGTCGACTACGGCCACAACGTGCCGTCGCTCGAGCAGATCTGCGGCACGATCCGCAATCTGCCGCACGCGCGGCGGACCGCCGTCTACTCGGCGGCGGGCGACCGCCGCGACGAGGACCTGATCCGCCAGGGCGAACTCCTCGCGGCGACGTTCGACCGTGTGGTGATCTACGAGGACGCCTACATCCGCGGACGCCAGCCCGGCGAGATCACGGCGCTCATCACCAAGGGCATCCTGGCGGCGATGCGGCCGGAGCGTCCCGTGGCGATCGAGGCCGGGGGCACGTGGTGCCAGGCGGCGGCGCTCGTGCTCGACGCCTCCCGATCGGGCGACCTCGTGCTGCTCCAGCCCGATACCGTCGAGCAGACGATGGCGTGGCTGGCGGAGCGGTACGGCGGCCGCGTCCGCGAGCTGCAGTTCGACCAGATGGCCGGGATCGTGCCGCACGATTCCCCCGACCGGCTGCCGGCGGCGCACGAGCCGGTCGAGGTTCGGAACGGACGACAGGGCCGGTCGGTCTTCGCCGCCCGCGAGATCGCCGTCGGCGAATCGCTGCTCAAGGCCTGGGGGCCGCGGCTGCCGCAGCGCTCGCGGCACACGATGCAGGTCGACGTCGACACCCACATCATGCCCGACGGCGTGATGGTGCTCGTCAGGCACTCCTGCGAGCCGAACTGCGGCGTGCTCGTCCGCGCGAGCGAGCGGCAGATCGAGGTCCGTGCCCTGCGGCCCATCGCGGCCGGCGAGGAGATCACGTTCGACTACAACACCTTCGAGTACGAGATTGATCACGGCGGCGGCCCCTGCCAGTGCGGCGCGGCGACGTGCCGCGGTCGGGTGCCGGGCTACAAGCACGTCGCCGCCGAGGTGCGGGCGCGGTACGGCGAATACATCGCCGAGTACCTGCGGGTGCTGGAGAACGGCCTCTCGGCCCCGGTCGGCGCCTCGTAAGCCGCCGCGCGGGCTGGGCCGCTCGCGGTCGCGCATGCCGGCTGCAGGATCGGTCGCTCAGAATTCGACCTGGAATCTCGTGCCGTAGATGTCGAACGGGGCAGCGCCGTAGCCGACGTAGTCGGGCATGCTGCGGATCCAGTTGAACTGCACCTTGGCGAACCGGTTCCAGTACCAATTCACGCCGACCGTGGCCTGATTGACGATGCCGGCGTTGGGCGACGGCGGCGGGCCGCTCGTGTCGGAGAGCTGGTTCTGCGGCCGCACGTTCACGCCCGAGAGGTCCACGTACGACCACCGTGCCGCCACCTCCCACGCGCCCCAGCCGCGGATGCGGCCCTTCCGGCCGGTGCCGAAGAAGGGCGTGAAGGGGGCGACCGTGTAATCGAAGGCGCCCACCTGCTTGAGATAGCCGATCGCCTCGCCCGTGAGCATGTAGCCGCACTGGAAGTAGGCGGCGGGCTGCATGATCGCCGGCCCGCCGAACTGGTGGACCACCGTGAGCATCGCCTCCGTCTGGAAGTGCGCCGCGCCGTGGCTGCCCGCGAGTTCCACGTGGATGTCCTGGAAGTCGTCGGCGAGGATCCGGCCGGTGTCGAGCAGCAGCGGCGTGCCGGCTGCGGTCAGGCCCAGTGCCGTGGCGTCGCCCACGAAGAATTCCGGGTAGATCGCCGACCGGTATGTCTTGGCGAACAAGCCGGTGGTGTTGGGCGAGCCGCCCGTCGTGCCGTACCGGTAGCCGCCGCCCACGTGCAGCAGGTGGCGATCCGGGGCCAGGTCGTCGTAATAGAGCAAGTGCGTGATCCGCGACGCGAAGGCGACGCCGCCGTCGTCGCCGATCTGGGCGCCGTTGCGATTGTCGCCGATCGTGCTGTAGACCTTCTCCTGACCGTTCCAGAACGTGAGTCCCGAGGCGTAGACGCTGTAGGCCCATTCGGTACGCTCGTCCTCGGTCATCGAGTAGGCCATGATGCCCACGCGGCGGAAGGGCTCCAGCGCCTGGAACGCGACGCTCCGCTCCAGGAACTGGTGGTGACGGATGCTCGTCCAGCTCTCCATCGTGCCCGGCTGGCGAAATTGCCCGATACGGATCGTGCCGAAGAAGGGGATCTGTTCCTGCTCCCCCCAGACGTCCATGAAGCTGGGCCGGCCGGCCTGCGCGAAGTCCATCATGATCGAGCAGTTGGTGAACTCGGTGAGCTTTCCGAACGCCTGAAGCCGCGTCCTCCGGAAGCTCACGCCGTCGAGCGCATCGCCGATCCGCTCGCGGCTCGCCGCCGGCTGGCTGTAGAGGCCGTCATCGAGCTGAAAGAAGCCGCTGAGGCGGATGATCGGCAACGATTCCTGCTGTCCCTCGACCCTGCCCGATGCCTGCTCGAGGCGAAGATCGACGTTGCCCGCCTGATTGGGGTCGAGCACGGTGCCGGGCCGCCTGGCTCCGTCGACATCCAGCCGCTCGCCGGCGCCGAGGTCGATATTGCCCGCCTGGCTCGGATCCAAGACAGGACTCGGCGTGGGAATCGCTTCCTGGGCAAAGACCGTCACCGGGGTGCACCAGGGCAGGGCAGCCAGGCAGATGAGCAGGAAGCAGCCGAAGAACTGCCCGAGTCCCCGCTGCCGCCGGCGGCGCGGCAGTGCGTCCGGTGGAATGGCGGGGCGAGTAGGGGACATGTCGGTTCTCGCCGCGTTTCAGCTTCCGCCATCCATGTTTCTTTATCGGCAGAAAAAGCCCTTGTGAAAGAGTTAACTCAGGCGATGCAAAGCCCCCAGGCTTCCCGGAGTGACGGCAGCGAGACTACCATTTGGCTTGCCAACGGCACGTGCGTCGCAGAGGTCGCAGAGACAGATGTGGCGACGGCTGAGGTCACCAGACCGGCCGTCGGCGTGTCGCCGGCCGGGAGAGCATCCGAGGGGGCTGCGTGTGCGCCAAGGCGGGTTCATGCCGAGGCGCCTCGGACCGGCGGCTTCCGTCGCGATCGGGAGACCGCGCCGTGCCGTGGCGGCATGCGGAAGGGGACCGTTCAGCCCGCGATCTCGTAGCCCTTGCGGCTCTCGCGGGACAGGAACGAGTTCGCCTGCGGGTCGCCGACGATCTGCCGCGCCTGCGGATCCCAGGCCAGCGGCCGGCCGAGCCGCATGGCGATGTTGGCCAGGTGGCAGATCTCGAGCATGCGGTTGTGGGACCAGACGTCGGAGATCGGCTGCTTCCGTGACTTCATGCACTCGACGAAGTTGGCGGTGTGATTCTCGCTGATCGGCCCGCCGTAGAGTTCCTCGAGGGCGCCGTCGGGCAGCGGCTCGTCCTTGAGATGCTCGACGGGCGTGCCGGTGATCTTGCCGCGGTTGACGAAGAAGCGGCCCTCGGTGCCCTCGAAGAGGATGCCGTTGTCGCCCGCGCTGGTGATGATCAGCTCGACGTCGTGCGGCATGTCGACCTTGATCGTGAAGCTGGTGGCGGCGTTGTACTGGTCCTGCACCAGCGGGAAGCCGTCCTTGTAGGGCACCGGCAGCTCGAACTCGACCGGCGTCACCCGGCTGGGGCCGGTGGCCTGGGCACCGAGCGCCCAATTGGCGATGTCGACGTGGTGGGCGCCCCAGTCGGTCACCTTCCCGCCGGAATACTCGTGCCAGTTGCGAAACGAGTAGTGGCAGTTGCTGTAGAGCGGCACGCCGCCGCCGTAGCCCTCGCGGAGCTGCGGCAGCGCCCGGTAGTCGACCTTCGGGGCCGGCCCCAGCCAGAAGTCCCAGTCGAGTCCCGGCGGCACCGGCGCCACCGGGATGGCCGGCGAGGCCTCCATCCGGTCGATGCCGCACGTCACCCTGCGAATCGTGCCGAGGCGGCCGTGCTTGACGAGGGCGATGGCCTGCAGGAACCGCTTGTCCAGCTCCGTGCGCTGCATCGTGCCGACCTGGAAGACCCGCCCCGTCTCCTCGACGACCTTCTCGATCAGCTTCCCCTCGGCGATCGTGAGCGTGAGCGGCTTCTCGCAGTAGACGTCCTTGCCGGCCCGCATCGCCTCCACGGCGATCTTGGTGTGCCAGTGGTCGGGCGTGGCGATCATCACCGCATCGACGTCCTTGCGGTCGAGGATCGCGCGGTAGTCCTTGAAGGCGTCGGGCCGCTTCGTCTGCCTTCCGGCCACCTTCTCGACGGTCGCACCGAGCACATTGGCGTCGATGTCGGCGAGCGCCGCGAAATCGGCGAAGGCGAACGACTTCTCCGTGATCGCCCAGCCCTGGTTGCGCAGGCCGATCGTGGCCAGGACCGGCCTGTCGTTGGCCGCCTGTCCGGCGGCGGGCCGCAGGACGGCGGCCGCACCCGCGGCGGCGACGCCCCGGGCGACGGAGCGGAAGAAACGGCGGCGGGACGGGGCTTTGGCTGCCGGCATGAAAGGACTCCCTGGGTGGGGCATGGGCCGCCCCTCATGGCTGCTGATCACTCGAACGACGGCGCTGGCGACGCAGTATCGCCGCGGGGCGCGGCCGGCCGCAAGCCGGCGGGGGGAGAGCGCGGCCGTCACTTCAGCCCCGGCCGGCGGTCGAGCGCGCCGCGGACGCCGAGCTGCTCCGGGTGGCGGGCGATCTTGTCGGTGAACACGCGGACGTCGTCCACGATCGGCCGCAGCTCCTTGGTGAGGTGGTTGACCGTGGCGACGGCCTGCGCGAGGTCGTTGTAGACCTGCGGGTCGCGGACGAGCTTGCCGAGCGTCCCCTGCGACTCGTTGAGGGCCTTCGTGAACAGCGCCGCCTGCTGCAGCGTTTCGTCGAGCCTGCCGATCGTCTTGTCGATCTGCGACACCATCGCGGCCCCGCGCTCGCCCAGTGGCTTGGTCAGCCCCTCGAGGTTGCGCAGGTTGCGGTCGGCCGTGTCGACCGTCTTGCTGACGCCCTGCACGGTGTTGCGGAGGTCCGCCACCACCTCGGGCAGGGCCGCGATCGTGCTGAGGATGTCCTCCCTGGTGTCGGCGTCGCCCATCACGGCGTTGATGTTGTTCATCGCGGCATTGAACGAGTCGAGGGCGGCGTCGGTCTTGCGGAGCATCTTCTCGAAGCGGTCGTCGCCGCCCGCGAACATCCGGTCGATGTTGAGCGACAGTTTCTGCACGGAATCGCTGGCCTGGGCGAGCGAGTCGAGCGTGCTCTCCAGCTTCGGCTCCAAATTGGAGAAGATCTCGAAGGGATCGCGGGAGACCGCGCCCACGAGCACCTCGTTGGCGCCGAGCCGCTGCCGTGGCGGGGCGATGCTGCCGGGCACGAGCTGGATCTCGGCGTCGCCGAGGATCGTGCTGGAGATGCGGGGCACCTCGTCCTTGTAGATCGGCACGTGCGAGTCGACGTCGGCGACGACGTTCACGCCGCCGCGCTCGTCGAGCGTGACGCTCGAGACGCGGCCCACGAGGATGCCGTTCTTGCGCACGGGCGTGCCGCCGGCGACGCCGCGGGCGTCGGAGAAGCTCATTTTTAAGGGATAGGTGGCCTGCACCAGCGACGGCAGGTCGCCGAAGAGCACGATCAGGATGCCGGCGATGATGGCCGTGGCCAGCACCATGACGCCGACGCGAAACTGCATCACCCGGTCGCTCATGGCTCCTCCTCCACGTCCTGCTCGGCCTGCGCGTCGGCCAGCCTGTTGCCCGCGCGTCCCTCCACGAACTGCCGGATCCTCGGGTCGCGACAGCGATCGAGCTCGTCGGGCGTGCCCATGAAGACGATCTGCGGGTCGTCCGCACCGAGGCGGAAGAGCGGATAGAGCATGATGATCTGGTCGGCCACCTTGCGGGCCGTGTTCATGTCGTGCGTCACGACCACGCTCGTCACGCCGGGCCGCTCCCGCACCCGCAGGATCAGCTCGTTGATCACGTCGCTCATGATCGGGTCGAGGCCGGTCGTCGGCTCGTCGTAGAGGATGAGCACGGGGTCGAGCGCCAGTGCGCGGGCCAGCCCGGCCCGCTTCCGCATGCCGCCCGACAGCTCGACCGGCTTCTTGCCGAGCACCGTCCGCGGCAGGCCGACCTCGTCGAGCAGCGAGACGACGATCGCGTGCGCGTCGGCGGCGGAGATCCGCGTGTGCTCGCGAAGCGGAAAGGCGATGTTGTCGGCGATCGAGAGGCTGTCGAAGAGGGCCGCTCCCTGGAAGACGAAGCCATAGCGGGTGCGGAGATGGGCGAGCTCGCGGTCCGGCATGCCGGCGAGCGGACGGCCGTCGAACCGCACGACGCCCCGCTCGGGACGCACCAGGCCGATCATCGTCTTCAGGAGCACGGTCTTCCCGCAGCCGCTCTCGCCGAGCACCACCAGCGTCTGGCCGGCGGGGATGTCGAGCGAGATGCCGCGGAGCACGTGGTGGCGTCCGAACCGCACGGAGAGATCCGCGACCTGCAGCAGGGGAGGGGCTGACTGGTCGGGGCCGACGTCGATGCGGGGGGCGGCAGCGGGCATGGCGATTGCGAGCGGCTCACAGCAGCCGGCGCGGACCCTCCGGTCGGAAGAAGTCGTGGATGTTGTTGAGCCCGATGCCCAGGAACAGGTCGAGCACGAGGATCAGCACGAAGGAGTGCACGAAGGCGTTCGTCGCCGCCCTGCCCACCCCTTCGGCGCCGTGGCCGCAGTGAAACCCGTGATGGCAGCTCACCAGCGCGATCGCGGCGCCGAAGAACAGGCTCTTGGAGATGCCCATCAGGAAGTCGAACGCGTCGACGTACTCCCGGGAGTTTTCCCAGTAGTGGTGGTAGTCGATGCCCAGGAGCAGGTGGGAGTAGAGGTAGCCGCCGAGCACTCCCATGAAGTCGGCCATCACCGTGAGGGCGGGGATGAGCACCAGGCAGCCGAGGAACCGCGGCACCACGAGGTAGTAGATCGGGTTGGCACCCATGCACTCCAGGGCGTCGATCTGCTCGGTGACCCGCATGGTGCCGAGCTCCGCGGCCATCGCACTGCCGACGCGGCCGGCGAGCATCGTGGCCGCGAGGACGGGCCCGAGTTCCCGGACGAGCGAGAGGTTGATCACGGATCCCAGCCGTGTCTCGAGCCCCAGCGCCTTGAACTGGGCATAGCTCTGCACCGCGAGCACCATGCCGATGAAGAGCCCCGTCAGCGCGACGACCGGCAGCGACATGACGCCGATCTGATAGAAGCTCGGCAGCAGCACCTCGCGCCTCTGCCGCCGTGCAAAGATCCAGCCGAGCGTGCTCAGCGAGAAGATCGCCACGTCGCCCACGGCGGCCACCCGGCCCATGGCGAAGGCGCCGACGTTGGCCACCTGGTCGGCGAACCAGTCGGTCACACCCGTCCGAGATGCGGTGGGCGTGCTCGGGCTGGACGTGGCTGGTGTCGACATGGCTGCTTCCCGGCTGCCGGCGCGCGGCAATCCATGACGGTCCTATCGTCCATGCCGCCTGGGCAGCTTGAGTCGGCCGCGCCGGCGCGGGTAAATCGCGGCAAGCTGGGGGGCGTGGGCGGACGGGCGAGGTCGGTTCGGTCAGGGGCGAGGCCGCCCGGCTGGACCCGGCTGGAATGGTTCGGCCGCGTCTGAGATGGTCCGCCGTGCGGCGCCGGTGTGCCGGTGGTCGGCCCAGCCGCGTTGTTTCCTCGAGCTGCCACCACGATCCATGATTCGGCGCGCGGGCCGCAGGACGTTGCTCGTTTGGATCTGCATCGCTGCCGTGGCAGGCGCGGCGGAGCCCGAGGATGCCGCCCGCGAGTCGCCCTATCCATGGGCACGGTTTTTGGCGGAGGTGTTTCCCGAGGGGCTCGACCCCGAGCGGTCGCGCGAGCCGCACTCGATCCGCGACCCCGGCCCCGACACGGCCAACTACCCCAACAGCCCCGAGACGCTGCCGCGTGGCGCGATCTACGTGGAGACGAGCCCGGTCTTCTTCACCGGGGCGATCAGCACCATCCAGCCCCAAACCTACAACTTCGAGTATTTGCTGCGGATGGGGCTCAGCGACCGCGTGGAATTCCGCTTTTTCTCCAGTGGCTTCACCTGGCAGGCGGCGGGCCTCGGGCAGCCGGCGACCACGGGCGTGTCGCCGGTGACGTTCGACACGAAGATCCACTTCTGGGAGGAGAACCGCGACCTCTTCCTGCCGGCCGTGGGCTTCGAGGCGTTCATCCAGACGCCGTGGGGTTCGCCCGCCTTCAACTCCGGCACCCAGCCCGGCCTGATGATGCTCTTTCGCAACACGCTCTTCTGGGGACTGACGGCCGAATACAACGTCGGCATCGCGGCCGACACCACGCAGGCGGGGTACGTGCCGATCGACGTGGCCCAGTGGGCGCTCACCAAGGAGATCAGCGACGACTTCCAGGTGTTCGTGCACGGCTTCCAGAACGAGTCGGCACTGCCCCGCGTCTCGGCCCAAACCGTCGTGGGCGGCGGCTTCGTCTGGTTTCCCAGCGACCGCCTCTCCATGTTCGGCAACTGGGGGACCGGCACCGACAAGAGCGGCCCTGCCTCGACGTTCCAGCTGGGATTCGCGGGCTCGTTTTGACCGCCGCCTGCAGGTGCCTCAGGGAACGGCCGTCGCGGGGGGGCCGTGCGACTCGCCCTCGTGGGCCGGCGTTCGATCGTATGCGCCCTCGAAGATGGCGATGTCGACCTTGAAGGGACGGCTCGACACCGACAGTTCCCCCGAGAAGGGATAGCCGAAGAGGCAGACGAGATAGAGGTTGAGGCCGATGACCAGGCCCGTCAGGCCGGTGACGAGGTACTGCAGCCGGCGGCTGGAGACGTGGAACAGGCCCCCGAGAAAGATCGTCACGGCGCCGCCCACGATCAGCACCACCCATTCGATGACCGGGATGCCGAACTCGGCGCTGGCGGCCCGGTCGCGGCGGTGGTCCCAAAGCTCCCGAATCTGGTCGAGGATCGCCGGATAGACCGCCTTTTGGGCCTCGGTCGCGGGCTCGAAGCCGTCGAGCGCCCGGGTGAGCGATACGGCCGTCGTCCTGGCCTCCATGCTCATCTGCGCCCGCTCCATCGAGGGCCATTCGAGCTCCACGACCTGGCGGGCGTAGGTCCGGCAGGTGTCGCGAATCCGTCCGCGAAACGGCTCGGGGAGCCGTTCGGAGAGGAGGAAGATGTCGGCGAGGCAGTTCGATTCCATCCGCGTGGATTCGGATGCCTCGTCGAAACGGGCCATCGCGTCGACCACCACGAGGCCCAGGAGCACGGCGTAGAGCGTGCCCACGATGGCCAGGAGCGTGCCGGTCGATTCGTGGCCGTCCCGCAGGTCGGCAGTGGGAACGAGCCGCCGCGTCACCGCCACGATGCAAACCGAGGCCAGCACGCCCGCGGCGACGAGGGCGAGGCCGGTCGTGAAGCCCGTGTACACCATGCCGTCGCTCCCGCCGCGGACCGCGACGGTGTGTCGCGGCCATCGGCGGCGGGATCATAGTCCGGCCACGCTGCCGCGCACAGCCGCCGGCCCGGCGCGGGGTTCAGCCGGCCGCCGGTCCCTCGACGGGCGCCGAGACGACGGGCTCGGCAGTGACGAGTCCCTTGAACACGAGCTGCTTCTTGCCGGCGACCTCGACGCAGTCCACCTGGATCGTGTCCTTGCCCTCGAACTCGCCCTTGAGCATCTCCTCGGAGACGGGGTCCTCGATGAAGTTCTCCAGCGCCCTGCGGAGGGGCCGGGCGCCGAAGTCGGTGTCGGAGCCCTTCTTGATCAGGAACTTCTTCGCCTCCTCGGTGAGCTCGAGCTTGAGGCCGCGCTCGCCGAGCCGCTCGCGGACCTTCGCCAGCTCGATGTCGATGACCTTCTTCAGGTCGTCGACG
>Ga0315909_10007563_pt1 | contig 12105 bp, 13 predicted proteins | sample LakEriMetagenome_11_FD_203527 | JGI IMG/M metagenome (GOLD analysis project Ga0315909, IMG submission 203527) | Freshwater fungal communities from buoy surface, Lake Erie, Ohio, United States - Buoy 2 MA125 | ecosystem: Environmental > Aquatic > Freshwater > Lake | place: USA: Lake Erie, Ohio...
GATATAACTATATTCTTTAAAATTAATAAAGAAGAATATTTATTTACAGCAGTTTGTTTTGTGGATGATATATTAGCCTCAGGTTTTTATGAAGTAGCTCTTCATAAAACATCTTTAGATAAGTCTAGATATAGAGCCTACGTACCTATACAGCTATCACAATCAAATAAAGAAGATGTTGAAACCATTCAACAAATGAGAGCTAAAATTGATTCTACATTTATAATAACAGCGTTTAGGAACTATGCCGATCATGAACTTAAAATAGTAGCTGGTAAAAGTACAAGTAAACTTAATAATATTACTTATAATAATCTAAATAAACAAAGTATTCAAATTATTGATTCTAGCTGGTATACTACTATTACAAGAACAGAAGGCTTTTTAGTAAAAGGACATCTTCGCATGCAACCCTGTGGTCCAAATATGTCTGAGCGTAAACTTATTTATATAGATAGCTTTGAAAAACATGGGTATACAAGAAAAGCAAAAATGCTTCCCCGAGATAATGCTTCTATTTCTACTATAACAGAAACTTTATATTCATAAAACAAGATTATGCACACAAAACTTATTGGTCACGTAGGTGTAGACTCAGGTCAACTTATGTTATGTGATCCATGCTATATTGACTCAGAATGGAAAGATGAAGACTTTGAAGATGTCCGTGTATACAGACATAAAACTACTGGGGATATTCTTCAGTACAGAGTTGACTTTCCTCATTATGAAGCAGTTATACCAGAATATGGTAAAACTATGAATGAACTAAATGCTACAGGTGAGTGGATAATGGAAACTGATTATCATACTCCTGTTAACTCATTTAGTTATAATGCTTGTGCTAAAGCAACATTATCAAAACAAGGCTACGGTCAGTTAAACTATGCTCTTGGTCATCCTGGCGTAGGTGTAGCTTTTAGTACTGCTCATGGTGATGGTATATACCCTGTATATGCTACATATGATAAAAATGGTCTATTATTAAAAGTAGAAGTCCATCTAGGTTCATCCTTAGATGATGACTCTGAATCTTAATTAGTATGAATAAAAGAGAAGAAATCCAGCAACAAGCCCTGGATGTAGCTAAGAAGTACAAACGTTGTGGTTTAGGTATTTCTATGGGTGTTGGTAAAACTCTCATAGGATTAAGATATCTTGAAGATCTACAACAACAAAACATGCATAAGCTTAATGTGTTAGTCGTAGCACCCAAGCTTAGCATATTTGATACATGGAAAGATGATGCTGCAAAGTTTGATATCTCTGACAAAGTCATGGATAAAATAACTTATACAACTTATCTCTCTTTAAACAAATACAACCCACACAGCTATGATGTAGTTGTGCTGGATGAATGCCACAGTCTTCTTGACTCACATGAAGTCTTTCTTACAAGTTATCAGGGTAAAATATTAGGTCTTACAGGTACTCCTCCTAGATATACAAACACAGAGAAAGGTAAAATAGTAATGAAATACTGTCCTATCCTGTATAAGTATATTACAGATGACGCTATTGATGATGATATTCTTAATGATTATAGAATCATAGTACACAAAATGCCACTATCTAAAGACAATACTATTCCAGTGTCTCTTAAAAATAGTAACTTCTACACATCAGAACAAAAGAGTTATGCATATTGGTCTAAGAGAATTATGGATGCACAAACAAAAAAACAGGAGCAAATAGCCTCTGTTATGAGAATGCGGGTGCTAATGGATTTCAAGACAAAAGAAGAATATGCAAAATATCTAGTAAAAGAAATAGAAGACAAGTGTATAGTATTCTGTAATACCCAAGCTCAAGCAGATAGAATATGTAAGTATAGTGTGCACTCAGAGAATCCTGATGCAGAACATAACTTAGATATGTTTAAACGTGATAAGATTACTGAGCTATCATGTGTACTACAACTTAATGAAGGTGTAAACATACCAAATTTAAGAGCCGGTATTATCATGCATGCATATGGTAATGAGCGTAAGTCATCTCAAAGAATAGGAAGACTATTAAGACTAAATCCTGATGATACAGCATATGTACATATTCTTTGTTACAAAGATACTGTAGATGAGAGATGGGTAGCTGAGGCATTAAAGGATCTAGATCCAAGAAAAATTAAGTATCACGATGTAAATATGTCAACGTATGATGAATCTTCACTTTACAGGTAAATATATTAAACGTAATGGTAGGTTAGAGTTTTCTACACTAGCTGCATCAAAACAGTTTGAAATGTTTGTATCATATATTCCTGATGGACAAATAGTAGAAGTATTCTATGAGCAACAGCATGATGATGGTACATTACCTCAGCTTGCTAAGCTGCACGTAATTATAAAGCAACTGGCTATGCATACTGGTGAGACTGTAGAAAACATGAAACTACTTGTTAAAGACAAAGCAGGTTTATGTATAGCAAGAGAAGTATCTGGTAAAGAATACTTCTTAGCTAAAAGTTTTGCAGAGTGCTCCAAAGATGAGTTAAGTCTTGCTATACAAGCAGCAATGGAAATAGGTCAGGATATTAACTTTCCTGTGTGGTAGGAGCATCATCAATGTTTTCCTCTACAACTAACCCTTTTTCTTGTGCGGTTGTTTCAATAGCAGTTATCATTAGTGATAAGAATGCTACGTGTTCATACCAGTCTTCTGTAAATTCCTTCTTCATTATTTTTTCCTGAGCTTCTAATATCTCTTCTTCTGTTTTATCAGCAAGAATAAAGAGTAGTAGTTTTTGGAAGTTAATAAGAGTATTACCACCAATAGTAATTGGGAATACAGAATCTCTTTTTATAGACTTATAGACTGGCATAAAATAATTATTTGTACAAATTTATAAAACTTTATGATACAAACTGTAGATCTTGCAGAAATAAAAAGCAAGTTAATAGAAAAACTTGGACCATCAGGTTGGGCAACAAAGCTAAGAGGGTTCATTCAGTCTAGTGATTTTGATAAAATACTAGACAAATTACTGGAAGAAAGAGATAGTGGTAAAAGATTTACTCCTCCTCTTAAAGCCGTATTCAGAGCCTTTGAAGAGTGTCCAGAGAAAGATCTTAAAATCATTATGATTGGTCAGGACCCATACCCTCACATGGGTGTAGCTGATGGTATAGCATTTTCTTGTGGTCTCACACAAAAACCTCAGCCTAGTCTGAAGAATATGTTTGAAGCAATAGAAAAAACTGTACATCAAGAATGGCCTACTCATCAAGATCCAGATCTTACAAGATGGTCTAACCAAGGTATACTAATGCTTAATACAGCATTAACTACCCAAATTGATAAAGTAGGAACTCACTATCATATCTGGCAGGACTTCATTATGTATGTGCTTGATATGCTTAGTCTTACAAACTCTGGTCTAATATTTATGCTATTCGGGGCAAAAGCTCATGAACTAGAATCAGTAATAGGACAGAACCATTATATTCTAAAAGCTAGTCATCCAGCATCAGCTGCGTATACAAAGACTACTTGGGATTGTAATGATGTATTTAATAAAGCCAACGAGATTATTGAAAAAAACAACGGGGTTTTATATAAAATAAACTGGTAATCAATTCTTAATTATTAATAACTACTACTATGGCAGTAAACAAAGTAGATCTGTATGTATCACAGATCTTAGAAGACCTTAACAATGGTCTTACATGGTTAAAACGTGATGACATCGGTTACGGTAACATCCAAGAAAAGTACAATGCAAAAGATCAGCAGATTGCTATGATCCGTAAACATCCAGCTCTAAAAGATGCTGAGACAAACATCACCGTATTTAATATCATAGACGACACTAAAGATGAAAGAAACACCACCGTATCCGATAGAGAACGACATGAGACTAATGAGTCTGTGGAACGCTTATCTAGCACTAGTACAAACAACACCACGTCTTCAGATGATTCTATACGAGAATACAAAGTTACTAATGGAGAAACATCTGTCACAGCAGATGAAGAACTCTCAGCCTTCATCAACCTCTAGTACTATGCATCCAAGACCAAGTCCAACAGATAGTGCCACACTTTATAACGTAGGCACGCAAATGACAGGTAATGATGGTAATATATGGGAAGTAAGAGCTTCTGCTACAGGTGTACAACGCTGGGTAAAAGCAAACTATGGTTTCTCACAAACACCTGTCAGAATAAATACTGTTCATTCTCATGGTATGAGTGCAACAACAGTAACTAATCCAGATGGTTCTCAACAATGGGTAGATACTACTATAGACCCAAATGCTCTACAAACTTTTAAACACACAAAAATGTCTAAATTAAAGACTATTACAAAGAAAACTACGCAGGAAGTGCGTCAGATTGAAACTTCTTTAATCAATAAAGAAGAAGTATTTAAAATGCTAGCCTTAGCAGAATCAACAGGTTTACCCTGTCTGCTAATTGGTGAACCCGGTGTTGCAAAGACAAAAACTGTATTAGAGTATGCCAAAGCTTGGCTGAACAAAGACGGTAAAATGACCGCTCAAGATTTTGCTAATAAAGTTTATATCCTTGAAACAGATGAGGGTACTAAAGCGTCAGAAATTAAGGGTATGCCTGATCTAGGTAGATTATTTACTGAGAATAAGTATGAACTTAATGCACCTATTGCAGATGCAGAGATCGTAATTATCAACGAGGTAGATAAAGCTGGTTCAGCTATCCGTAACGCCATGCTTGGTGTTATGAACGAGAAGTTCTTATTCAACGGTAAGAATAAGATCCCATGTAAATGGAAACTGTTCATTGCAACCTGTAATGAAATCCCTAAAGATGAGCAAGACTCTCCATTCTGGGACCGTTTCATGTTAAAGATGACAGTAAACCGTGTATCTGCTGGTGAGCTTGTAAAGTATTACCAGAAGGGTGCACGTAACTATCGTGAGAAGTTTAGTATTGGTGTACCTAATAGCACTGAAATAGAGCAAGTAGAAGTACCAGTAAATAAACTAGAAAAATATCTTGAAGTAGGCTACCAACATAGCTCAGACCGTACATTGACCTTTGTACCAAAGTTAACAAAGGCCATTAGTTATATCTGGGATATCAGTGTAGATAAAGCTTTGGTTAAAACAGCCCAGATAATGATCGGACAATCAGCAGGTTCTGAACTTCAGAATAAACTAATGAGTCCAGAGGTTAAGGCTGTTATGTCTAAAGTAGAAATGCTACACAGCTATACTACAAACGAACAACTTGAGCTTTCTATTGCAGATATAGAATCTCTTATCAATACTTATGTAAGCCGTGGTATCATGGATGAAACACAAGTAGAAGAAATAGAGCTTTCTATGCAGTATATTCTATCTAATCATCCTGCTCGTAAAGACTATCAAACTTCAGAAGAGTTTGATGTAATGATGGAAGCTGAAATGCCAGTACAAGAAGCATCAAACCCTTTTTAAAAACAGGTCATAGTAGAAATCCTAAAAAGATCCCGGTAATCACTCCGGGGTCTTTGCAGGAATTTTATGATCTATTAATTAAGTTATAACATGGCTTCAAGTAAACAATACAAGAACGTATATACGATTCTTGAAAAAGTAAAGAAAGGTGAAATACAATCACACTATAAAACTAGTGATGGTTTATTCGGTAAGCTTAACTTTTATAAAAAAGCAGATCTTATCAAGCCCTATATTCACTACATAGATGAAGATAAACTTGATAATATTATAGATTCAGCTATGAATAATCAAGCAAAAGTTAAGCAAGAGTATGACTACTTTTCTAAGAACAATAGTTTCAAATCTATCCCTGATGATAAAAAGCCAGATTTTCAAGCTTATCAACAGAAGATAAGGGATAATTATAAGAAGATCCCTGAACATCTTAAGTATGACATCTTCAAAATGTACTACCATAAGATGAATAAACTTGAGTTTACAGAGCGTACAGATTCTAACCATACAAGATTTAGATTTCTTGAGAAAGCAAATAATCCTGTAGGTAAAATTATGACAGAAGGTGGAAACCTTAAATCATCAGTATTTACTCGTAACATGATGATGTATTATCTAATGCAGCTTACTCAGCTAGAATATGTAGATCCAGATGCAGCACAAGACATTATGAATGGTCTTAATGGTCAATCTGCCTTTGATAATGAAGCAGCTGATAAAGCTTTAGATAAGATGTTTGGCTCTCAGACTAGTAAAAATGCACTAGAAAGAGCTATGCAAGATGCTCAAGATACTTGTAAAATGATGGATGATAATCTTAGTAAAGATATTCAAGAGCAGATGTTTGATGAGGCTTATAAAGAAAGAGGAGGAGGAGAAGCAGGAAAGTTAAGCCCTGATTATATGCGTCAGATAGCAGGAAGACTTGATAATATTAAAATGTCAATGTCATCTCTTAAAGAAAAGCTGAAAAAGCTTTTGGATAAGTCAGCTAGTTATTTCTCATCAAGAAGAATAACAACATATGATGACTTGTTTAATGCAGAGAGTATAGCTGGGCTAGAAGACTTTGAACTTCTACATCCAAAGTTGAGAAAAATCTTTGCTGAAGACTTACAAGTAAAGGATACAAAAGCTGTGGGTAAGATAGATGTGTATGTAGATATATCCGGATCAATGTCATCTAATTGTGGATCACAAACAGATGATGGTCAGAGTATTTCTCGTATCAGCTTTGCTAAATCTATGTTAGCAAAGATGAAAGAAATGGATATGTTAAACGATGTATATCTTTTTGATACCAGAGTAAAGAAGTATCGTAATGATTTAGTATCTATTTCTATGATAGACTGTAACGGTGGTACAAGCATTGATGTAGCCGTAAATAACATCATGAGAACAGATAAAAATGCTATCATTATTACAGATGCCGAAGATAGATGTAGAGTCTTTACAGAGAAAGCATTCTTTATTGGATTAGAAGGAGCAAGATTTACTTCTTTTGACTCAGAAGTAATTAAACAATACTCAAATAGAGGCCAAGTAGTAGTATTTGATGGAACTAAAATTCACAAAGTTGATCAAGACGGAGTAACATTATAAGTTCATCTTAGAACCTATTACCCCAAAGAATAACATAGGAATCTCAGGATTAGTACTAAAACTAGTCCTGAGTCCTATGTTAAATTTAAAGCGTTTGGTTAAAGAATAATCCAACGCTGCTCCAGACATGAATGCCATGTCTGATGATTCAACGAACTTACCTTGCCTGGTTAAGTATGTTAAAGGAGAACCTGACATATAGATATCAGGTGATATAGAAAGCTTTTTATTTATAGTAAAAGGCTTAGTATAAAATAGAAGTATAGAAGACGTAACTGTGTATTCTTTATCTGCTGTAGCTACTGCTACGGTAGCATTGGCACCAGATACACCCCATTTACCTAATGGCCGGATGTATGCATATGTACCAAAACCAAAATAACTGCCAAAGGCGTAAGCTCCTGTGGCACCAAAGTTAGAAATAGACTTAAGCTTACCATCATCAAAGTGCATTTTAGTATAACGTGCACTCAGAGCAAACTGTTTTAAGTTGCTCCAAACCATCCCAGTTAGTCCCCAAGAGGACGCTCCTGTCATAGAAGACTGGGACATACCAAAAGTTGCAATAATATTCACTGACTTATCTAGAGATTGACCTCCGGTAAAGTCTGAATTAAATAATATTGGGTTTACTCTGGCTGCGGCCTTAGAGCCACCCTTAGATCCCTTCCCTCCACCTTTGGAGCTTTGTTTGCTTTCACTCTTTTTATCTTCTGATTTAGATTCTGAACTACTTTCAGAACTGCTTTCGGAACTACTTTCATTAGATGAGCTTTCATTAGAAGAAGAACTTTCACTGCTAGAGCTGCTACTACTAGATTCTGAGCTTGATCCCTGAGAACTGCTTGAACTACTGGCAGAGCTACTAGCAGCTGAAGAACTTGCAGAAGAAGCTGCAGTACTAGAAGCAGAAGATGCTGCACTTGAAGCAGCTGCAGATGCCGCAGAAGCACTTGCTTGACTGGCAGCAGCTGAAGCAGCCGAACTTACGGCAGCAGATACAGCAGTGGCTGTAACTTGAGTAGTAGTCTGAGCAGTTTGAGCCTGAGAACAAGGAGATAATTTACGATATTCTTCATAAACTTGATTAAGCCATTGATTAAATACGCCATTGCGTACATCAGCGGCAGTAAAAGTACGAGACTTATTGTAGAAAATAATAGTAGTACTACCTGTAATAGGAATAACAAAAGTTGAAGTAACTTTTGTACACGGGTCCGTGAATGTTTGGACGATAGTTTGAGAAAAAGCATATATTGGTACTATTAGTACTAATATTGACACAATAATAAACTGTTTCATTACTTTACAAAGATTCCTTTCTTGATCATACGGTCTAGAATTCTAGCACACGCTATATCAAGAGCTTTCTTTGTAGCAATAGAAATAGTAGATTGATTAAACTTAACGGGGTCCATAGCAGCATCAGATGTTATCCCAGCCACTTCTTTAGTAGTTTTTGCATCCCCAAGTCCAGAACCACTAAATACAACACCAGTTTCAGCATCAGTGAATCTAACCTGTAAACCAATGCGTGTGACCATAAGCTGCTTTGTACCATCCTTAAGAGAAATAGTTTCATCTTCTGATATAGAGTAATCATAACATTCTATAGTAACAAAGTACTTAGCTAAATTAATTTTGCCTCTACCATCTAGTTTGTTCTCTGAAATGCCAGCCTGGCTAGCCTGAAACTGCTTAACCATACGGTTCTTGATTTCAGTCTTATCTTCAGTAAACTTGAACCTATTAAGGTTCTCTAAATACTCCATTGAAATATTAGCCACACCAAGACCTACACGTTTCTCTTTAAGTTCAGGATACATCTCATACATTTCATCTGAGATACCACACTTAAGAATTTGTATAGGAATCTGTGGACCATCATAGTCCAAGAAATCTGATATATCTATGGCTTTTTCAAAGCTAGCCTTATACTGTTCAGTAGAAGTCTTAGCAATTTGAGAAAAGCCTACATTAACAAGCAAGAACATCGTTATAAAAAATAACAAGACGTATACAAATGTCTTTTTCATACTACTGTAGTTTATTAGAATATTTGGACAATGCCCAATATAAAAGCCAGAAGACCCCTGATGTACAGTAAAATATCATATCTGTAATCCAAAAGCTCCCCGTAACATCTAAGAGTGTTTTGAATAGCATGTCGTAGCCTAACGGCAGGAAGAACATGGCTGCCATCAAACTTGCATCCCGAAAGGAACGTACCGTCTTTAGTCTTCTTCTTTTGTTCATCAATATCCATGTTATTGGATTAAGTGAATAATATTATTCAGGGTCTTTGATCTTACCACATTTAAGGCATTCAAGATCACCGTCCCCATCAGCGTCACCCCAAACGTGCTCACACTGTCTGTGTGCAAAGTACTCGTCTATCTTTCCGTCACCGTCAAAGTCTAGACCGTCCATGATACCGTCACCGTCTTCATCTATCTCTGTACCTTTTTTAGAAATTGTTGCTGTATCAGATTTAGAATCTTCTGCTGTGCGGTGATTATCATCTTTATTCTCCGCAGCTTTTGCAGCAAATGCAGCAAAGGTTGGGTCAACTAATGAAGTCTGAGGTTTATTAGACTCTTTCATATCATTAGTATGACTTAGAGTAACACCATCTTCTTCATCCATCTTCTGTACAAGCATTTTATCTTTGTCAGTATCAGAGAACCAGTAGTCTATAATCTTACCATAAGAACCAATAAAGGCACCTAGTAAAAGAAGTAGTAGTTCTTTCCACTCTCCTTGAATCTGAGTACCGTAATTAATAGCAACGAATATTCCACCAATAATAAGCATAAATGATCCAAGAACTAACGCTGTAATAAACCAGCGTCTTAGCATCATTGCATTCAATAAGGCCTGAAAGCCTGAAGGTTGTTTATTTTCCATACTTGTTCAATATTTGTAGGTTTTGTTTTATTAGCTTAGCTTTTTTAAGACCAGAACGTCTACTACGCCTAGCTTTAGGTTTAGGTTGTGCGTTTGCCATAGTTTACCACTTTGGTGCTTCTTCTTTAAACTCATCACCTTCTTTCTTCTTAGGCTTAGGTGCTGGAGCAGCTGGTTTTTCAACCACTCTTTCAATCACTTTAGTGCCACCACCAGACTGAGCTTGCTGATTAGAGTTAGTAATATTAATAACAGGTGCTGGAGCTGCAACAGGAGCTGCTTCTTTATCACCACCACCAAGTAATGTAGATACCCAAACGCCACCGGCTGTTACTACAGTACCTAATACACCTACAATAGTCTTCTTAAGACTAGACCAAGTGCCTTCATTTTGTACATTTTCTTCTGACATAGTGTTTTTATTTAATTGTTATTGGATACTTAACCTCATTACCGTCAACATCTATAAAAATAAGATCATAATCTCTCTTAGACAGTGTCTTAAGATTATACGTCTTACTAGTAATGCTATCGGATGCAGTAAAACCATCTTTTACAGAAGGTTCATCTGATCCAAACGGTAATACCTGCACAGAGTATTTAGCTCCAGCAGTAGTTTGAAACTTTACTGATACTACATTGTCTACTACTGAAATAGTTTTTATAGCAGTAGATGTAGATTTTTTACCAAGATCTACTACAGGAATTGGTTGTATTTCAATCTTTGTACAACCATTCAAGAAATAGATAATACCGACAAGCAGTATCATAAGGGCAAGCAATAATCCAAAGTCTTTGTTTTTCATAGTTTTAGAAGTTGTTATAACCGGTTAATTTAATTTTGTCTGAGTTCAGCTTGATACCTAATTGCACACCTTTGTTATTACTAGCATCCATAGTAGGAGAAACTCTTATTACTGTAAGAATATCAAGTCCATTTACAAGGCTAGAAAACTTAAGCTTAAAAGGAACTAAAGAAGTACCGTTTATAGCTTCAGTGTTGTTTTTATCAAGAGAACCAAACTTTACTCTTCCTGTTGTGGTATTCACAAAAGTGTACCAAGTATTAGGTAGGGTTAAGGCAACCTCTTCAAACTTTAACTTTGTTGGGTCATACTTAAATTCAAACTGAAGACCACTTACAGGATTTCCGTTTGTATTTATACCCACTGGTATTTCTATATTATTAGAAGTTACCGTTATATTAGATAGATTTACATCTATTGATCCAGATTCTGTACTTGCCTGTGCTGTACTCATTGTAGTATTAGCCATGCTTACAAATGCCTCATTCTTAAATAGACTATTAGCAGCATTTGTCTGTACAGTAGTAGTTGTACCATCAAAAGTAACAACCTGAGAAGAATGTGATCTATTCACATCTCCCCATAAAATATACTTAAGATTCAGCTGAGCATTTGTACCAAGAGCACCTGTTCTAAAATAAGATTTTGGTGCAGTAATAGTATTCCAGTTAGCTGGAGTAATAGCACCCCAAACATTATTAGGACTATTATTAAATTCATACTCACACTTAAGAGCATATTCACCTGATTGTGCAGTAGCTCTTATATACTGACTGTAGATTGATGTTTCAACATTGGAAAATGAAGAAGGAACTTTATATACAGCCCAGGTATTATCTGATAAACCAGCATCATACTGTACAGGACCAGCATATAAATCAAAAACTTGTACAGATTTAATCTGATCTGCAGTAGGACCTCCTTGTACAAATTCACGTTTATCTATATGTAGTCTACTTACACCAGAAGAATATCCATTTACAACAAAGTATGCAAACTCTACAGCTCCAGGAATACTAGTAGCTTGTGTTGCATGCCAGCTTGGTAAACTAATATACCCACCTGATCCAATAGTATACCCTGATGGTAAATTAACCAAGGTATCTATACCGGCTACCTGTGCAAGAAGCATAGGTAAGTCACCACCATTGAAAGATCTATCTTTATTTATATCGGCAGCGTAGCTTGACTGTCCAGTTTTGATTGTAGTATTAGACATACTTCCATCAAGATTAGCTGAAGTAAATTCAGCCTGAGCTGAAGTAAAGTCTGAAATAGTTATGGCTGAGTTCATAATAGAATAGAATGTATCCATTCTTGCCATTACACTTACATCATATACTTTATTAGCTGCTAACAAGGACTGATTAATAT
>Ga0315909_10007565_pt1 | contig 12101 bp, 16 predicted proteins | sample LakEriMetagenome_11_FD_203527 | JGI IMG/M metagenome (GOLD analysis project Ga0315909, IMG submission 203527) | Freshwater fungal communities from buoy surface, Lake Erie, Ohio, United States - Buoy 2 MA125 | ecosystem: Environmental > Aquatic > Freshwater > Lake | place: USA: Lake Erie, Ohio...
TTTCTAACAGAGTTTTCATTGCCGGATAAACTTTGTTAAGTTCTTCTGTGATCTTATCTTTGTCGTCGCCCTTTGTGGCTTCTCCAACAGCATTGATAACATCCTCAAGTTGCTTAACTTCATCTTCAGTAAGTTCGCTACGATACTCTTCAAGATCTTTTTTAACTTCGTGCATCTGAGCTTCAGCTGAATTCTTAGTATCGATTAGTTCTCTAGCTTTCTTATCTGCTTCGGCATTAATCTCGGCATCACGAATCATTTGTTCAATTTGTTCTTTGCTTAGACCGGAATCAGACTTGATAGTGATCTTATTTTCTTTGCCTGTATTTTTATCTTTGGCAGAGATATTCATGATGCCATTGGCATCAACATCGAAAGTAACTTCGATCTGCGGAAGTCCTCTACGGGCAGGAGCAATGCCTTCTAGGTTGAATTCGCCTAACAGTTTATTGTGTTGAACGAGTTCTCTTTCTCCCTGGACCACTTTGATAGTCACGGCAGGCTGATTATCTTCGGCTGTGCTGAATGTCTGACTTGCTTTAGTAGGAATCGTAGTATTCTTTTGAACAAGTTTAGTCATTACTCCGCCTAACGTTTCGATACCTAAACTTAGAGGAGTAACGTCAAGTAACAACACGTCATTGCGATCGCCGCCCAACACAGCACCTTGGATAGCAGCACCAACTGCCACTGCTTCGTCTGGGTTGACATCTTTACGTGGTGCTTTGCCAAACAACTTTTCAACTTCTTCTTGCACTTTAGGCATACGTGTCTGGCCGCCAACAAGAATAACTTCGTCAATGTCAGCAGCAGTAACACCTGCGTCTTGCATAGCGATGCGGCAAGGAGCCAGTGAACGATTAATAAGATCTTCGACCAGGCTTTCTAATTTTGCCTTTGTTAATTTTACCACTAGATGCTTAGGACCACTTGCATCGGCTGTGATGTAAGGTAAGTTAACTTCTGTCTGTGTACTGTTTGATAATTCAATTTTAGCTTTTTCAGCAGAGTCTTTTAAACGCTGAAGGGCCAATACATCTTTAGTTAAATCAACGCCTTGTTCTTTCTTGAACTCCTCGACTAAGTAGTCCATAATGCGTTGATCGAAGTCTTCACCACCTAGGAATGTGTCGCCATTCGTTGACAATACTTCAATTTGTTTGTCGCCATCTACATTCGCGATTTCAATGATCGATACATCGAAAGTACCTCCACCAAGATCGTAAACAGCAATTTTTCTGTCAGCTTTATCTTGCTTATCAACACCATAGGCCAATGCAGCCGCTGTTGGTTCGTTAATGATACGCAGAACCTCTAAACCTGCGATCTGTCCCGCATCTTTGGTTGCTTGACGTTGTTGATCGTTAAAGTAAGCAGGCACAGTGATCACTGCTTTAGTTACTTCTTGACCAAGATAATCTTCTGCGGTCTTTTTCATTTTGCGAAGAACTTCTGCAGAAATCTGTGGGGGTGCCAATTCTTTACCCTGTGCTCTAACCCATGCATCGCCGTTTTTACTTTCCATAATTTCGTATGGCATTAGGTCGATGTCTTTTTGTACAGCCTGTTCTTTAAACTTACGTCCAATCAATCGCTTGGCTGCATAAATTGTATTTTTGGGGTTAGTGATCGACTGTCTTTTCGCCGATGCACCTACAAGGATTTCGTCGTTGGCATAGGCAACGATACTAGGTGTAGTACGAGTACCTTCTGAATTTTCAATAACTTTGGAAGTTCCATTCTCGACGATAGCCACGCAGGAATTGGTGGTGCCGAGGTCAATACCGATGATCTTAGACATACATATCTCCTTATAAAGTAAGATCTATTTGGGCTCTATGCCCTGTAAATTGCCCTATGGTACAATTTACGATTTTATTTATCTCTGGTTAGCTAGCGGCATAAACAATTTACCGTTTAGCCCGGAACTAGCAGTTCTTAGAGATTTAAAAACATTCTGTACTCCTACAGCCTGATTCCAAGCATCTTCTAAGGCGTGATGCTTGAGTACCGGAGGACGTTTTGGGTCTATTCCGAGATCGAATAATGTGCGGGTATCACGAACTTCCCAAAATGACCAAGGAACAGCTTTACCAATTTTACGAAATAAATTTTCGCAGATAATCACATCAAAGCCGGCACCGTGACTCCAAACACGTTTGGCGCCCCAACAGAACTTATAAAGTTGATTCATTGCATCAACAATATCAATCCTGTTGTTAGGATCAAACGCTTCGTCTTGAGCAGCCTGACTTTGACTTGCCCACCAATCGAGTGTTGCCTGACTGACTGTACAACCTAAACGATCACAACTGTCTAGATCAACCCTGACGTAAAATTTTTCGCAGGTAGGATCTTTTAAATCATCTCCGAAAGGATCAAATTTTACTGCTCCAATAGTTAAAATAGTAGCAGTTGGGAGAACATCTAGAGTCTCCATATCAATCATTATATCTGTAAGCATTATATTATTATAAATTCTTTCTATTAAGATGTCAATGTTATTTTACAAATACATCGTTGATCTGTCTGTTCACACGAATAAATGTAGTACATTTGGATAATTGTTTTAGACTAGGAGCTCCGACATAGGTACAGGTACTGCGTAAACCACCTAAAAGATCTAATACAGTATTCTGCACCGGACCTTTGTATTTTACTTCTACAGTGCGTCCTTCTGAACTACGATATTCAGCAACACCTCCACTGTGTTTATTCATAGCAGTGTCTGAACTCATTCCGTAAAATGTTACTTTGCCGTCTTTGATTTCGCCGCCGCCTTCGTCGTGTCCTGACAGCATACCGCCTAGCATTACAAAGTCCGCACCAGCGCCGAAAGCCTTAGCAACATCACCAGGGCAAACACATCCACCATCAGCAATAATATGAGCGCCAAGACCGTGAGCGGCATCGGCACACTCAATGATAGCACTAAGTTGTGGGTAGCCCACACCAGTTTGGATACGAGTAGTGCAAACGCTGCCAGGCCCAATACCCACTTTAATAATATCTGCGCCACGTAAAATTAACTCCTGTGTCATATCTGCGGTAACCACATTACCGGCGATAATAGTTATGTGAGGATATGTTTGTCTAACTTTAGAAACATATTCTCCAAAATGTTCACTGTATCCGTTAGCTACATCGATACAGACGAAATGAATTTCTGGATAAGAATTTACTATCTGTCTTAGTTTAAGAAAATCTTTGTCACTGGTTCCTGTGCTGACGGCAAAATAATTTCCGCCAAACTTACCTGTTAGCTCAAAAAGATCGTCTTCATCATAGCTCTTAACCAGACAAGTAAACATCTGATGTTTATACAATTTTCGAGCCATATCTATCGTACCTACACCGTCCATATTGGAGGCCATGATAGGTACACCAGTCCATTCAACGCCACTGTGTTTAAATTTATATGTTCTTGTAAGATCTACTTCTTTGCGACTACTTAGAGTAGAACGCTTTGGTCTGATGAGCACATCACGGAAGTCTAGCTTGACTTCATCTTCGATACGCATTTGATACCTTTCTTAGAAAAGTTTTGGAGGAAGTTGTTGCGAACGTAGTTGTTTGCGCCAACGTGCTTTCGCAGCACCTTTCTTACGCTTACGTTCTGTGGTTGGTTTTTCGTAGAATTCTTTTTTACGTAGGGTATCTAGAATTCCCGATTCTTCTACTTTTTTCTTAAAACGTCTTAGAGCCTGATTGATGTTTTCATGCTCTTTTACAAATACTTTTGAACCTTTGATAATATCCATATTTTTATAATGTCGAATTTAAAATTTTTGTAACATCGTCTGCATTGTATATATTCCTGTTATTGATCGGCGATAAATTTTTTAATGTTCCAAAATAATAAGAATATTTTTGTGCGGACATATAACCTATTATAATATCATTTTCACTATCTGCATTAAAAATTATTATATCACTTTTGTGTTTTTTATCCAATAACCAATCTACAGAATCTCCTGATCTCCAAATATACGAAACAATGCTACTGAATCCATCTGACTGTGCTAAAGAATCAGAAACTATTTGATTTTGGTCTGTATTGAGATCTACTAATAATAATCTTAGACCGTCTACTTGGATGTCATCTGGGTCTGTAACTAATATAACACTGTCTGTCATTTTTTGCTTTCTTGTATCCGACTCCAAATGGTATTTTCATTTTGTTCGGCATTTTGTTTATATCCGCTCAGAGTTCCTTGGATTTCTTCACCTGTTGAAGGCCTTCCCTCTCCATCCAAGTCACTACCTTTTTTTTTAGAAGTTTGCTTTTCAAGTTGTTCTTTGGCCCACTTGGCTGCTTCTATGGCAGCTTCGTCTTCTGCACTAACGAAGTCTGGTTTAGCTTCAAGATATTCTTCCCAGGGCAATCTATCGATCACACCTTTTTCAAAAAGTTTTCTTTGCATTTTTAAAGAACTTTCAGGATTTGCAGATTTCCATCTCGCCATTGCTTCTTTTTCTGAATGGGCAGCGTTCTCTAAAATTTCGTTATCTTCTATTTCTTTTTCTTCTTCGACTGCTTTTTCAGCTTCTTCTAACATCTTGTTCCACTTGTCAAGATTGGATTCTTTCTCTTCTAGAGATTCGGTTTCTTCTTCGGGTTCTGGTTTCTTATCTTCCCAAGGCTTACCTTCCGGATATACGTCGTTATCATCGGCTAGAAATTTAAAATCATCGTCTTTGATTTCTTCTTTGATTTCTGCAACAGGAAACGGCCAAGGAGAATGTACATAACTACTTTCTTCCACTGGCTCAGGCGCATTATTCAGTTCGTGTATATCGCTAGCCATTTCCTCGCCAGGCAGGTCATTTAATGTTTTTTCTGTATTCTCTTCTTCTTGTTTACGGAACCATTGGAAACTATATTGGCTTGCCAACAACAGAATAACTGCCAGTGGGTCGAACACTGAAACAATAATGATGATGACCCAAGTGACAGCTTTCTCTAGGATGTTAGCATCAGGATTGTCACCGTAGATAAAATTAGCGATATATTTTATTGGTCCAACTTCGGCTTCGACTTTGCGGACTTCTGCGGCGATAGGGGCTCGTTCTTCGTTGAGTTTAGCAATAGTACTCTGTGACCTAGAAATATCGTTTTGGAGTCTAGTTCGTTCTGCCTGTTGCTGTCTGCGGATTTGAACTGCTCGCTCTGCCCCGCGGTCGTCGGTACTGCGACTGAGCCTTTCATTAACTTGAGAATCCATTTGAGTAAGTGCTTTACGAGCCGCATCGATATTCTCCCGTTCAGTTTTAATCTTTTCGTCATAGACGGCGATCTTAGCCATTACATCGCCCGAAACTAGACCAGCATCACTGTGTGCTTTGCTCAAGAATCCAAAGATACCCATACTGGTGATGAGCATCAGAATAGCAATGGCTATTAATAGATATGTTTTTAAAAACCTAGGGGCTATCGACCAATTTTGTTTTAGCCAAACTGTAGCAGATAATTTGCCTACTTCTAATACCACTCCCATAACCATAATCGGTATGGCAGCGGCAGCAAAGATGCTGACTAGGCCTGCTACAGAATAATAAATGGCCACGGCGGAAATTGATAATCCGCTGAGTAATGCCGACCAGGCTATAATTTTATCGCTAATATTGGTTTTCATTGAATTAATATTTATCGACCAACCATCTCCAATTATTATGCGCATTTTCAAAACAGGCAGTCTGCGTCATAACCTTTTCTGTATCATATGCAATAACCTGCATATGAATCCTCCTACAGTACCCAGAACCAGTAGGCCACGTCATTACAGGCACTGCTAGACCACTGGCCCTATTCTGATACCATTTAACCGTTTGTCCGTTTTCTGCAAACATCACTGCGTGTGTTACAGCCTGATTATGAGCCGCTTTTTCTTGGGGGTCTAGGGTTTTAAACCAACCAAAAGAAAAATCCATCATATGATTTGCAAAGTCGCCGCCGCGATAGTTAAAAAATCTCGGATTATCAACATCGCCGGCAGCGGCATCTATACTACTGAACAACATGACCAATGGTATTAACAATTTCCCAGCTACCGTCAGGTTTCTGGCAGCTGATTCCTTTGCGTTGAACATTGCGTCCTCCAATCTGCATCCAATATGAAAATTCGCCACAGTTAGGAGACATTCCTAGTCTTTTGGAAGTAAGACGTTCAATCTGATCGTCAGTACATTCTACTCGGACACGACTGTTAACCTGTTCTCTATTTTCAGTTTCAATAGTTTGATAGGTATAACAATATTGTGGCTTTTCTGCTACTACCTTAGGGGCCGAACTACAGCCTGCCGCTATTAATGAAACGGCTACGATAGCCGCTCTCATTATCGGGAAGCTTTCTGCTCTTTGGCTTCAGAGATCAACTGATCGAACACAGGCTTAGGCATCTTAAGACGAACGAATGTATAATGACGACCATTCATTGTAAAATGTCCTACTTCGCGATTGATGTGTTCACGAATAGTAGTATCCCTTACAACATAAGAAATTTTAGTATAAGTCTTTTTCTTATCGTTGTCGAAGACGATTTCGGTGTTGCTGTTAACTTCACTATTAATGCGTTTAGCGAAGTTATTCATAGCGATTGCGTACATCTGTTCTTCAGCGGCCTGTGCATGAATTGATTCACCGGCGCCGCAGGCGTATGCAAATTCTTTTGACCACCAGAACCATCCTTCGGTTCCTGCTTGAGCACAGTCCTGATACCAACTAGGTTGAGCATAGGTCTTGCGTTCTTCAATGCCTTTCATTGATGAGCAGCCAGTAATAGCCGCGGCCATCAAACCAATTACTAATGCCTTTTTCATATTTGCCTTTCTGTTTGCGGATTACAACAGTAATAATTGTAACAGGACCCGAAGGTCCTGTCAACAGTTCAAATTACCAATTTATTTGAAGAAGATCAATGCCATCATAATAGCTTGAATTATAAATCCAAAACCTATAGTGATAACATTCAGCATATCTTTTTGGATTGCGGCTTTGACAAACAACAGAGAAAGACCGCCCCAAACCAAGAGAACCAAATCTACAGCAGGTAATCGATCAGTTAAACCAGCCATAACTGCTAGTAAACTAGGCATGGTGCTGGCGTGTAGTATGATCACAGCCAACCAGCCAAAAGTTTCGGCAGAAATGTGACTGATCTTGTTTTGAACGAAATCCTTAAAATCTTTTAGTTCAAAGTTTGGCATATTGTTCCCTTTCTTTTCCTCGATAAAAAATGTGTTGTCCGATCTTACCTATCTTTTCGAGAGGCCATCTCGGATTGACATAGGTGGCATGATAATATAAAGCATCTTTGAGAATGTCCAATCGGAAGTTCTCCAAAAGAACTTTTTTAGCAACAGCGTAACTTTCATTGTAAGCCTCCTTGTTCACTGGTCTTGTTCTGGCAGCAGAATCGCAATGCCAACTAAATTGACAAATGACTTTTTCCATCACTACCGTTTTCTGATGCACAACTCCGCAGACATCTTTGGGGAAGGCTGGGTGAGCTACTCTGTTGAGAGTGACTTGTGCTACAGCTACTTTTCCTTCAAAAGGTTCGTAGCCAGCTTCGCGATAGATATTCATCGCTAGGCATTCTAATTGGCGTTCCCTAGTTTTGATAGAAACAACGTCTTGAGAATACAGAGCATTGTCTTCTTTTAACTTTTCAAATTTATTTTGGGTGAGCGCACTCAAACTATAGGCAAGAAAAAACAAGCCCATAATACAGGTTAAAAACTTAATTGACTTTTCCATAAGTCCTCCTTTCATTTGGTGTCACGATTAACTGCGACATTACATTAAGGGAGTAAACTTCACGAGGCTCTTGAAAGAACCCTGGGTTCGTGTAGTTGTCTCCATTGGACGCACAATCTCATAACTTGTGTGCCTTTGGAGCCTTGACCGCCCGAATCTCACGGGTTTCTCATAGGCCAAGACTCGCGGATCCTTTTCTGCTTTTGACATACTTTGGACCTACTATCTTAGTTTCTTTGCGAAACGTATAATATATAGTTCATCTTTCATATTATAGCACGAAAACCGGCGATTATCGACGCATTTTGGCGATATCTACCGCCTGTTCGTCCGAAAAGATCGGAACTGCATTACTCTTATGCATAGTACCGATACCTTTAATCTTATCACCGGTATAGACTTTTTGCTCTGGTTTAGTACAAGGGCCACCAGTAAATGGTAGGCTAGGGATCTTAGGTTGATCGGATCCTCTGTAAAATGGTGCAGGAGTTGACAGAGTCGGAGCAGACATAGCACGTTTCTTACGCTTTTCTTGTTGCTCGATACCCCATTTTTTCAATAGGTCGTTCCAATTTTCTTCCAATTGTCTAGCCTTTCGTGCTTCATCTGCATTGCGAAACTTACGTTTGCCTTTTTTCTTTCCCGTAGTTGAAAGCCACGGACCTTCCAAATGCATACTCAAAATAAGCCTCCAAAACTGTTACTGATGTATTACTATAACATCTTTGCAGTAGACTGTCAAGAAAAAACCCGCCGGAGCGGGTTTTGATTTTTTGATTCTATGTATTAGCGATTAGCAATGTACATAGTGATCTCAAAACCGTAACGCATTTCAGTAGCTTCTGGTTTGGTCCACATAATGTTTCTCCTTTTTTACATCATTAAAAACATACTTGCATCAGTATGTATCTATATTATATGATGAAAACTACCAGAAAACCATAGTGAAATTCATTAAATTATACTAATCAAATTGTTTTTGAAAATCTTCCAGCAATTTTCCCAAGTCCATTTTTCTGCAGACTCTCTGACTCTTTCTCTATTATAATTGGCCGCTATACGAATACTAAGAGATAGATTTTCGCTCATATGTCCATTCACGCCTTGTTCCAAAATATCAATAGGACCAGGAACTGGATATGCGGCCACTGGTGTACCTAGACTAAGGCTTTCGATAATGACGATACCAAATGTATCTGTTCGGCTAGGGAAGCAAAATACATCTGCTTGTGCGTAGCAGTCTGCCAAATCGCTACCCGATTTATATCCCAGAAACTTTACTCTAGAATATTTTTTTTCTAGCTCATTTCGGTAAGGGCCGTCACCAACAATGGTTATATCGAACTCATTTTCTAAACGACACAGCTCATCTAGATTTTTTTCTTTGCTAACACGACCTACATATAGAACAGAAAGATTCAAATGAAGATACTTATGATGACTCCATTTAATGCTAGTTGATAGTGTTTCTCGATCTACTCCCCTGGTCCAAGAAACGATATCACCTTTAAATCCGTGTGACTTTAAATCGTCAACCATTGTATCAGTCGTAGTCAGTACTTTGCCGCTGTGTTTATGAAACCATCGAACATACCAATAAGTCCAACTTATGGGTATCTTGTATATTTCGTTTAAAAATTCAGGAAATTTAGTATGGTAACTAGTATTGTAACGATAGCCGCGTTGGTCAAGATAAAGTCTAGCACACAGACCAACAGGACCCTCGGTGGCGATATGTATATAATCCGGAGATATCTCCTCAATCTTCTTGCCGATCTTCCTAGGAAGGCTAAGTTTAACTTCAGGGTAGCCTGGGCAACTAAAATGTAAGAACTCCCTGGGATTAAGGTATAAAAGGCTATACCCGTCCAAAACAGCGTGTTTCTCAATACTCTTGAAGGTCGTAACAACGCCATTGATCTGCTCCGGTAAATTATCAGTGATGACTAAGATTGTTTTATGCATCTTCCCTCTACTCGAAAACTTTCAAACTTTAACCAGTAGGTCATGCTTTGTAACACCTGTTCACATTGTTGCTGTGTTTGGAACTGTAGGGTTATTCTTCCCGGTATGTCGTTTGGATTGTTTGTGTGAACTGCTATCAATATCATCAACCACATCGTCTCGCTCCTTAGTCCACGTTACTATTTCCCAACGGCCGTTCCAATGTTCAACTAATGCTGTACAACTTTCGACCCAGTCACCGTCGTTCATATATGTGACGCCGTTGATTTCTTTAATCTCTGCGTGATGTATGTGTCCGCAGATAACGCCATCAAATCCGCGTTTCTTACAGTAGTTGGCTAGGTTTTCTTCAAACTTAAACATGAAGTCTACTGCTTTTTTAACTCGGTGCTTAAGATACTGACTTAATGACCAATAGCCAAATCCTAACTTATGACGTATCCAATTAAACTTTGCGTTTAGCATTAACACAAAGTCGTAGGCTTTATCTCCTAAGAATGCTATCCACGGAGCAAGGCGTGTGATACCGTCAAATAAATCACCATGTACCACTAGATAGTGTTTACCATCAGCTCCTATATGTTCGATCTGATTATGTATTTCTATCATACCAAAACTAAACCCATATGGTATCATTGGTCTTAAAAATTCATCGTGATTACCTGCTATGAATATAACTCGTGTGCCACGTTTAGCGTGTCCTAATACTCTGCGTACTACATTAGTATGACTCTGTTTCCAGCGCCATTTATTTTGTTGTATCTTCCAAGCGTCTATGATGTCGCCTACTAGATATAATGTATCGCAGGAATTATGTTTAAGAAAGTTGTTGAGATGCTCGGCCTTACAATCTTTGGTGCCGAGGTGTACGTCGGAAATAAAAATGGAACGGTAAGTTCGCTGCATAGCAGTATTTACCGTTCCTTAGTGTGTGTAATATTACAGATCAGTTACAAATAATTAAATTTGAACCACGGTCCATCGGTGTGTAAAATGCTTACCTTCGGCCTTGCGTTTCAAGATTTTTTGGAACTCGTGTTTCTTGAGCTCTGCCATCTTCTTGGCGTCGTGGTCGAAGCAAGCCTTATACAGTTCCGCTATGAGCTTTTTCTGTCGCATAGTCTTGCCCCTCCTTGTAATTTATTTATTAACTGTTTAACACCTTAGCAACACTGTTCATTACAGCAGCGATGCGTCCAATGTCTCTCAATTGATCAACTGAATAACCTTCTGCCTTCAATGTGTCGAAATGTGCCTTCACACAGAAATGACATTTGCCTACGATACTGGCTGCTAAACTATATGCCTCAAATCTTGCCTTCGTGGTACCGCCGTGACTGGCAATAGCATTCATACGCAGTTGTGGCGGGATGCCTTCTAGAGCACCGCCTACCATTTCAACATATGGATACCAAACATTGTTTTGAGCCATGATAGCCGATGCTGTCAATGCTGCGTCACGTTCTTTGATATCTTCAATGCCACTAGATACAAATGTTACTAACTTACCGTTGCCTGTGGCCATCGCGGCTGCTAAGGCACACCCTTGAGCTTCTGTTGCATCTAATGTGCTACGGTTTATAACCGCGTCAAGGTTTAGTCTAGTGTCCTTAGCGTATTCCGGGAGTGCCTCTTTGATCTGGTCTACCCAACTCATTGTGTGTCTCCTTGTGTTTTTTTAGCGATCGCTTTGTATCCTTTATATGTAGGATGCACACCATCTGCACTTATTTCGTGATCCCTAGAGTCAATGACGACATCGTGATATTTCTCAGCGATTTTTTGTACGTTGGCTCTCTTGGTATCTTTGATAGCAGGAAGGATCCAATAGACCCTGTCCGCTTTTACTAAATGCCTTAAGGTCTGTAGTTCCTCATAGGTATTGATACTTTTATAGTCGTTTGACCCTAGGCTGATAATCACAGTCTTTGCTACTTTGTGATTGGTACCAGTGTATAAGATATGACGATTAACATAGTCATAACTATTGATACCACTCTTAGCATAGGTCACACATTCTTTACGGATCTGTCCTACTCCAACTGCAAGGCTATCGCCTAAAATCAAACATTCTAACATTATAGTGTCTCTCCGCCTACTGTGCGGTTACAGGCACATAGTTCGCCAGTTTGTAACGCATCCAATACACGAAGTGTTTCTTCTGGGCTACGGCCAACGTTCAAGTTGTTAACGGTAACGTGTTGAATTTCATTGTTAGGATCAACAATAAATGTTGCGCGAAGTGCGGCGCCTGCTGGAGCATAGAATACTCCTAACTGTTCAATCAAGCTCAACTCACCACGCTGTGTATCAGCGAACTGATGGTGTGTAATCTTTTGTAGATCACTGTGTGCTTTTTGCCAGCTAACTTTACAGA
>Ga0315909_10007566_pt1 | contig 12101 bp, 10 predicted proteins | sample LakEriMetagenome_11_FD_203527 | JGI IMG/M metagenome (GOLD analysis project Ga0315909, IMG submission 203527) | Freshwater fungal communities from buoy surface, Lake Erie, Ohio, United States - Buoy 2 MA125 | ecosystem: Environmental > Aquatic > Freshwater > Lake | place: USA: Lake Erie, Ohio...
GGATTGAGCGATTCAATTGTGGATGTTCAGAGTTATACCGAGAATGCAAAACAACCAGTTAAATCTGTGAATTTGAAGTCGAAGAGCTATGTGCAACTCTCACTTGACTCACTTGCGCCAGGGGATAAATCTTTAGCAGTTCAAGTGACTCCACGATCTGGTCGTGTAAATGCATTCATGATTGATGAACAAGGTGCTGGATTAAAGGCTCTCGGTGGTGATTTTGTAAACTCATATCCGACTGCATCTAAGGAACTTGTAATCCCAGCTATTCCCAACCAGCTTCCTAAAGCTGGTCAAAGGGCTTCAGCCTCACATACGTTACGAATCCTCACACCAGGAGATGTGAACACAACATTTACCTTAGAAGTCTTATCGGCTGATGGAAAGTTCATACCTGTTGGCATGAGCTCTCGTTCAATTGAAGCAGGAGTTGTCTCTGAGTTTTCCTTTGAGCCAAAAATCTCAGCTAGTGCCTTTGCGGTTCGAATTACATCTGCCGAACCAATCGTCGCTTCAGTTTCCTCTTCTGTGACGATCAGTCGCCACAAGGACTTTGTTTGGAGCACGGCAACGCCACCCCTTACGCCTATGTCTATTGCTGTGACGGGACTATCACCACTCATCGCATTTGCTGGAGAATCAATCTCCGTGAAAGTCCAAGCTAAATTAGTAAATGGTAAAACCGTCAGTGCATCAGTTAAAGGAAGTGATATTGCTACCTGGCGCGTTCCCGCAAATGCCCGATCAATCACCATTGTTTCCAGCAGTAAAGGAGTCTTTGCTGGCGCACTCATAGCCTCAACAAATGGTTATGGATTTATCCCTATTGTGAACGGTAGCGCTCTGACCCGAGTGGAAGTTCCAAATTCAAACATTCGCGTTCTAAATCCCTAACAATCCCAAAAAATTGGCGCACAGGCCACTAATGTTCTAACCATGAAGTCACCAGCACAGGTCGGACGCGCTTGCTCTCGTGTGGGCTGCCGTTCTGTTGCAACAATGACTCTTACATATATCTATGCTGAATCAACTGCAGTAGTTGGACCACTTGCTACGTATTCAGAACCACATGCTTATGATCTCTGTGCAAGTCATGGAGAGCGCTTGAAAGTTCCACATGGCTGGAATGTGATTAAACAAGAGTTAACAGGAAATGAACCAGGTCCTTCAGATGATGACTTGATGGCTATTGCAGATGCAGTGCGTGAAGTTGCAAAGCGCAGTGGAGAAACTCCTACAGAATCAAGTGAAGATAATTCACATGCCTCCATTGGACGTCGAGGTCACTTACGAGCTGTTCCATCTTAAGGATTGATTAATGTCGCAAGAGATAGCAAATATTTTTAAAGCCTATGACATTCGGGGACTCGTTGATGATGAGATAACTCCTGACTTCACTTTTGCGACAGGTGTTGCCTTTGCGCACTTCCTACAACAGCAACGTGAACCAGGAACAGTTGTCATTGGTGAAGATATGCGACCATCCTCAATTCCACTTGCAGATGCATTCTCTGCTGGAGTTACCTCCTTAGGAATGGATGTCATTCGAATTGGTTTAGCGTCAACAGATATGTTGTATTTTGCTTCGGGCAAACTTGGTTTACCAGGTGCGATGTTTACAGCCAGCCATAACCCTGCTGAATACAACGGTATAAAACTCTGCTTAAGTCAGGCTCGCCCTATTGGTAAGGAATCTGGATTACTAACAATCGAGAACTTTGTTCGAAAAGGTTCTCCACTTGAGCTTCGATCAGTGGGGGTTGAAACACAACGGAACATGCTCGAAGAGTATGTAGATCACCTTTTAAGCCTTGTGGATCTCTCCAATATTCGTCCACTTAAAATCGTTGTGGACGCGGGAAATGGCATGGCTGGCCACACTGCTCCTGCCATATTTGCACGCCTTAACTGTGAAATGATCCCGATGTACTTTGAACTTGATGGAACTTTTCCAAATCATGAGGCAAATCCAATAGATGAAAAGAATCTGAAAGATCTTCAAAAGGCAGTTCTGGAACATGGAGCGGATTTGGGCTTAGCTTTTGATGGCGATGCTGATCGATGCTTTTTAGTTGATGAGAAAGCCAATGCAATCAATCCATCCGACTTAACATCATTGATTGCACAGCGCGAGCTCAAGAAAAATCCTGGAGCTAAGATTATTTATAATTTAATCTCATCAAGGGCTGTATTAGAAGTTATTGAAGAAAATGGTGGCGTGGGACTTCGCTCTCGAGTTGGTCATTCTTATATTAAGAAAATGATGGCGGAGAGTAAAGCGATATTTGGTGGAGAGCACTCAGGGCACTTTTACTTTGATGATTTCTGGAGAGCTGATTCTGGAGCACTTGCAGCACTTCATGCGATTGCTTCGTTGGGGGAATCAGACAAATCGATGTCGCAGATTCTAAAGCCGTATCAACGATATTGCCTTAGTGGTGAAATCAATTCAAAAGTTGCCGATACGGCTGCAGCAACTGCATTAGTCGAAGCCACATTTAGTTCGATGGTCGGGGTGACAATGGATCATCTTGATGGACTCACAGTTAATGGGGACACATGGTGGTTCAATCTGCGCCCCTCTAATACAGAGCCACTACTAAGACTTAACGTTGAGGCCAAGGAGCCAGAGCGTATGCACGCACTGTGTGACGAGGTTCTCGCCCTTATTCGTGGCTAGGTGCGAGCCTTCATTGCTCGCTTTAGGCGTCGGGGCAGTAACCTAGGCTCCTAACCTCAGTCGATATAAGGAGCTTTTCGTGAACGTACCTGTAACTTCAACTCTTCCAAAGCACGATATTGCAGATGCATCTCTTGCCACACAGGGACGCATGCGCATTGAATGGGCAGAGCGCAATATGCCTGTTCTTGCTCAAATTCGTGCGCGTTTTGAAAAGTCACAACCTTTTGCTGGTGTTCGCATCTCAGCATGCATGCACGTTACAACTGAGACAGCTGTCTTGATGCGCGTTCTAAAAGCTGGCGGCGCTGATATCGCTCTTTGTGCATCAAATCCACTTTCAACTCAAGATGACACAGCGGCTGCTTTGGTCCATGAATATGGAATCTCAGTTTTTGCTCGCAACGCTATTGACCGTGATGGTTACTACAAGCACATCAACGCTTCTCTTGATATCGAACCACACCAAGTTTTCGATGATGGTTGCGACCTCGTCAACACTCTTCACACAACTCGTAAAGAGTTAATTCCAAATATCGCTGGTGGCTGCGAAGAAACCACAACAGGAGTTATCCGTCTGAACCAGATGGCAAAAGATGGAGCACTTCAGTTCCCAATGATTGCTGTGAATGACACAGACACAAAGCACATGTTTGATAACCGTTATGGAACAGGTCAATCAACTCTGGATGCAGTGTTCCGCGCAACTAACTTCCTTCTAGCAGGACGCATTCTTGTTGTTGCTGGATTTGGTTATTGCGGTAAGGGTGTTGCAGAGCGCGCCAAGGGAATGGGCGCTGACGTAATCATTACTGAAATCGATCCAACTAAGGCATTAGATGCAATGATGCAGGGCTTCCGCGTTATGCCGATGGCAGATGCTGCAAAGCTTGGCGATGTTTTCATCACTGTTACAGGTAACCGCGATGTATTGCGCGATGAGCACTTTGCAGTAATGAAGGATGGCGCAATTATGGCTAACTCAGGCCACTTTGATATTGAAATCGACGTTGCTTGGTTAGAACAGCATGCAACGAAAAAAAATGTAAAGATGCGCCACCAAACTGATGAATATGTAATGGCTGATGGTCGCCGTTTGCTTCTTATTGCTGAGGGTCGCCTTGTTAACTTAGGTGCAGCAGAAGGTCACCCAGCATCAGTTATGGATATGTCATTTTCTGATCAAGCATTAACTGCTGAATACCTTGTCAAGGAAGCAAAGAACTTGAAGCCAGGCGTTCACAATGTTCCTACATATATCGATAAGGAAGTTGCTAGCTTGAAGTTGAAGAGCATGGGCGGCCTCATTGACACACTTACTCCAGCACAAGATATGTACTTGAACTCTTGGGAGCACGGTAGCTAATGACATTGGTTATGGTCGTCGATGACGACCAGGACCTTGCCGAAATGCTCGGCATTGTTTTAACCGGTGCAGGAATTGATGTAGACCTCGTAAGTCGCGGGGATGAAGTTCTAGATGTATTTCGTAACAATCCACCAGATTTAGTTCTGTTGGATGTTATGTTGCCTGGACTTGATGGAATTGAAGTTTGTAAATTGATTCGTGCAGAATCAATGGTTCCAATCATTATGTTGACGGCAAAAGGTGATTCCCATGATGTCGTGCGCGGCCTTGAAGCTGGCGCAGATGACTACATGGTTAAACCCTTTAGACACCCATCTGAGTTAATTGCCCGTATCCGCACACGTTTGCGTCGTACAAATGTTGATATCTCAGGTTTATTAACTATTGGAGATTTGGCAATTGATGTTCAAGCACATCAAGTTTTACGAGCAGGCAAACAGATTTCATTAACTCGTTTGGAATTTGATTTGTTAGTCGCCCTTGCTAAAGAGCCAGGCCGTGTGTTTACCCGTGATGCTTTGCTCAGTGAAGTCTGGGGATATCGCCACTCCACTGATACGCGTCTGGTTAATGTCCACGTTCAGCGACTTCGCTCAAAGATTGAACATGATCCTGAAAGACCTGAGATTGTCGTGACTGTGCGTGGAGTTGGTTACAAAGCTGGAGTGATGGGCGGTTCCTAAACTATGAACCGTATTTTCTTACGTCTTCGTAATTCTCTTGCGACAAGAGTCATTATTTCAACAGTCCTTCTTTCCTTAGGCGTTATCTATTTGACGGGATCAGCGCTTAACTCGCAGCTGGCCACCGGTATCAAGAAGGTAAATCTAGAATCTTCACGCATTGAAGCGCGCTCAACAATATTTTCGGCTGAGTACCGCTTCTTGTTGGCTGAAGGTGAAAAAGACGAAGCTGTATTCAAGGTTATCAACGACATCATTAGTTCGGCCACCTCGCTGACAACAAATGAAAATGCTAGAGAAGTTGTTTTCATTCGGAGCCCCGGCAATACAAGAGCTCAGAATTACGAGATAACTTCTAATCAAGTTGACCCAACATCAATTCCAGAGAGTTTAAGTAAACGTGTTCGTAAGAATGCAGATTTAGTTTCATCTAATGTAATGATCCAATACACAGGCGGATTAAGAATTCCTGGATTGGCTTTTGGTCAAAAAGTTCAGATCCCTGGTGCTGGTCAGTATGAAATGTATATGCTCTTTTCTCTTGCTAATCAAAATGCGACGTTAGATCTTATTCAACGGCTTTTAGCTCTAACAGGTCTAGCTCTAGTTCTCTTAATTTCTTTGATTGTTTGGCTGGTAGTGCGCCAAGTTGTTCGACCGGTGCGAGAAGCTGCAGCGATTGCAATTGAGTTCACATCTGGAGATTTCCGCCAGCGAATGAAGGTGGTGTCGCAAGATGAAATTGCTACTTTGGGAACGGCATTTAATGAGATGGCAGAGTCTTTAGAGAAACAAATTGCACGTCTAGAAAACCTTTCTCGAGTTCAGCAACGTTTTGTTTCAGATGTTTCCCACGAACTTCGTACACCCCTGACTACTCTTCGCATGGCCTCTGAAGTAATTAACGCATCTCGCGATGGTTTTGACCCAGTCGTAGCTAGAAGTACAGAACTTCTAGTGGCACAGCTAGATCGATTTGAACGATTACTGGAGGATTTACTTGAAGTAAGTCGCTTTGATGCCGAAGTTGCCGTCATCGAAGCTGTTGATTTCGACATTGTTTTGTTAGTAAATCGTTGTGCAGAAGATTTGGGCTTAGTGGCAAAGGAAAAATCTACAGATCTTCGTATTTATAGCATCGCTGAGAGCATCACTGTGAAAGCCGATATTCGAAGAGTTGAGCGCATTTTGCGTAATTTGTTCTCTAATGCCATTGATCATGCCGAGGAGAAGCCGGTTGCAATCACAATTGTGGCAAGTGAGCATGATGTGGCAGTTGGTGTGAGAGACCATGGAATTGGTTTAGATGAAAATGCCCTTACCCGAGTCTTTGACCGTTTCTGGCGAGCTGATCCCTCGCGAGCACGAACACGTGGCGGCACTGGCTTAGGGCTTTCCATCGCACTAGAAGATGCCCGTTTACATAATGGCGAGCTTGAGGCATGGGGAAGACCTGGCAAGGGAGCGCACTTTGTTTTAACGCTGCCTCGTCAAACTAGACAAGGAATTGAATCGAGATTAATCAAATTGATTCCAGATGATGTTCAAGCCTAGTTTCCACAAGTAGGTTCTGCTTAATTCTTTTCACGATAACTTGGCTTCATGCAGGTTTTTTCAGAACTGAGTCAACTCCTATTTCCTACTCGCTGCTATGGCTGTAATGCAATTGGAATCTCTATTTGCTCTAACTGTAGAAGAGAATGGCATCCTCATTATTACCTCACACACATTGATGGATTGCGAGTTAATTCAGCGGTCCTCTATTCACCAACTGCTAGCAAGATAATTCTGGCCGCTAAAGAGCGTGGATTAAAGGGAGCAGATGAATTAATCATCGATGCGATTGTTCACGTATTGAGCAAGGCAAATTTTGATAAACACAATGTTCGGCTTGTGCCGATTCCATCGTCGGCGATAAACAGGCGAAGAAGGGGTAGAAGTTTTATTCCCGATATTTGTGATGAAATTTCTGAGAGAACTTCCATCCCTGTAATTCCAGCGTTAAGAATTCTTCGAAGAGTTAAAGATCAAAGCGCGCTGAGTGCACCGGCAAGGACTAAAAATATGCATGGCGCATTTGGAATAGCGCAGAAGATTTATCCTCGGGGTGACTTAATTCTCATTGATGATGTAGTCACCACAGGAGCCACCGTCTGCGAGGCGGCCAGAGCCCTGAATTCACATGGATTTGCCGTCTTGGGCTCGGTTACCGCTTGCGTGGCTCAGCCTCTAAGATAGGAGACTGGTACGAGAGATTAGTTCGCGAGCTTTGAAAGGTTGCATTGATGCCAGCGTTTTTTGACAAGCTTATGCGTGCAGGCGAAGGTCGCATCCTTCGTGAACTGAGCAAGATTGTTGTTGTCGTTAATGAACATGAAGCTCGCATCGTTGCAATGTCTGATTCAGAGCTTCGTCAACAAACAGAGCTGTTTAAAGATCGCTTTTCTAAAGGTGAGACCTTAGATGATTTGATGCCAGAGGCTTTCGCTGTCGTGCGCGAAGCAGCTAAGCGAACTTTGGGACAGCGTCATTATGACGTTCAGATTATGGGTGGAGCCGCGCTACATAAAGGCAATATCGCTGAAATGCGTACTGGTGAAGGTAAGACTTTAGTTGCAACCCTGCCATCTTATTTAAATGCTTTAGCTGGCCGTGGAGTTCACGTTGTTACAACAAATGATTATTTAGCAGAGCGCGACAGCGAGTGGATGGGCCGTATTCACCGCTTCCTTGGTTTAAAGGTTGGCGTGATTTTGGCCAACATGACTCCAGTAGAGCGTCGTGAGGCATACCTTGCTGACATTACTTATGGCACAAATAATGAATTTGGTTTTGATTACTTGCGCGACAACATGGCTTGGTCACTAGAAGAGTGCGTGCAGCGCGATCACTTCTTCGCGGTAGTTGACGAAGTTGACTCTATTTTGATTGATGAAGCACGTACACCATTAATCATTAGTGGACCTGCCGATAAAGCAACCAAGTGGTATGTGGAGTTTGCAAATCTTGTAGGTAAATTACAGCGCGATGTTCACTATGAAATTGACGAGAAGAAGCGCACAATTGGAATTCTTGAAGACGGCGTAACAAGAGTTGAAGAGCTTCTACAAATTGGAAACCTCTATGAGGCTGCAAATACCCCGATGATTGGTTACCTGAACAACGCAGTGCGTGCAAAAGAGCTCTTTAAGCGCGATAAGGATTACGTTGTAATGAATGGTGAACTGCTTATCGTTGATGAGCACACCGGTCGTATGCTCGCAGGTCGTCGTTATAGCGAGGGCCTACACCAGGCTCTAGAGGCAAAAGAGCGCATTGAAATTAAGGATGAAAACCAAACTCTTGCAACTATTACATTGCAGAACTATTTCCGCCTTTACGACAAACTCTCGGGCATGACTGGTACAGCCATGACAGAGGCTTCAGAATTCCAACAGATTTACAAGCTAGGTGTTGTTCCAATTCCAACAAACCGCAGCATGGTCCGTATCGATCAACCTGATCTTGTCTATAAAACAGAAGCTGGAAAGTTCATTGCTGTAACTGCAGATATTGCTGAGAAGTATCGCAAGGGTCAGCCAGTTCTAGTTGGCACGGTCAGCGTTGAAAAATCAGAAGAGCTTTCTAGTTTCTTGCGCAAAGCAGGAGTTCCACATGAAGTTCTAAACGCCAAGCATCACGAGCGCGAAGCAGCAATCATTGCTCGCGCAGGTGTTAAAGGCGCAGTAACTGTTGCAACAAATATGGCTGGTCGTGGTACCGACATCATGCTGGGCGGAAACCCTGAGTTCATGGCAGATTTTGAATTACAGCGCCGTGGAATTTCACCAGTAGATGATGCAGAGCAATATGAAAAAGCTTGGCCAGAGGAAATCACTCGCCAAAAGGCAGCAGTTGCAGTTGGCCATGAAGAAGTAATTGCACTCGGTGGTCTTTATGTTTTAGGAACCGAGCGACATGAATCTCGACGCATCGATAATCAGCTGCGTGGTCGTTCTGGTCGCCAAGGCGATCCTGGTGAGTCACGTTTCTATCTTTCACTCCAAGATGAATTGATGCGCCGATTTAACTCAGGGATGGTTGAGCGTTTCTTAACAGCTGCAGGCATCCCAGAAGATGCTCCGATTGAATCCAAAATGGTCAGTAATGCAATTCGCTCAGCACAAACTCAAGTTGAGTCTCAGAACTTTGAAATGCGCAAAAATGTTTTGAAGTATGACGATGTAATGAATCGCCAGCGCCAAGTGGTTTATGGTGAGCGTCGAATGGTTCTAGAGGGTGCTGATATTGAGGATCAGGTAGCCACTTTTGTTAGTGACACGCTTACTGCCTATGTCAGCATGGCCACCTCTGAAGGTTATTCAGAGGATTGGGATCTAGATACCTTGTGGAATGCACTTAAGACTATTTATCCAATCTCATTTACTATCGATGAGCTCATTGCTCGTGTTGGTTCACGAGCTGGACTTGATGAAGAGTTCTTAACGGCTGCAGTTATTGAGGATTGCAAACAAGCTTATGCAAAGCGCGAAGAGTCACTTGGATCAGAGGCTATGCGCGAACTTGAGCGCAAAGTCTTGCTCTCAGTTCTAGATCGTAAATGGCGTGAGCATCTCTATGAGATGGACTATTTGCAAGAGGGAATTGGCCTGCGTGCAATGGCCCAGCGTGATCCACTCGTAGAGTATCAACGCGAAGGTTTTGATTTGTTCTCAGCGATGATGGATGCAATTAAAGAAGAGATTGCAGGATTCCTATTCAATATTGAGGTAACTGTTGAGGCTTCAGGCAAAGAAGTAAGTGGTGCAGGTCTTGAAGCCAAGCCGCTGTCTTCTAGCGGTCTGCAATACACTGCAGCAGATGAGTCTGGTGTGAAAACTACTGGGGATGTTTCGCGTAATGCACAATGTCCATGTGGTTCAGGTAAGAAATACAAGCGTTGTCACGGTGCTGCTTAAAGCAAAATAAGTGCAGTACATAACCAACGTTTATCTATACCTTCAAATCGCACAAGCATTGCACGTAGGCGGTTCTCATATCGGATAGTAATTGTTGCTTCACATATCCCATCTAATGGCTCTTGAATGTGAATTTTACGAATATGGCCAATAGCTTTCTGTGAGCCAGATTGTCGAACTATCTCAGAGAAGATTCTGTGATGGCACAAAGATTCAACTTGTCGTGGGGATCGTCGCCCAGCCCAAATTTCAACAATTGAGTGAGCAAAGCGCTCAGTCCACCCTTGTAGTTCAGGAAGATCTCTGGCAGATGTTGGTTCTGGCGCAAAATCTGGATCAAACTCATCATCAAATTGAGATGGAACAAGATAGAGCTTGCTGGGCTTGGCTGATTGGGGCAGCCCTTGTGGCCGAAAGATTTCTAGCAATGGATGCTGCCAATCAACGTTTGCGGCACTTGTTAGCTTCTCAATGCGAAAACTGCTTATAGATATCTCTTCTACTACTCGGTTAGTGGTCATGAGTGAAGGGTTCAACTTTCCACACTCACTTTGCTCAACCATTAGGTTGATTTATTCTCATCACAAAGGATGAGTGTGGATAAAGCTTTGAGCCCTGTCAGCCTATGCATTTAGGTGCACTCATGAGAAAACCACAGTCAAGTAGTCGATCCAGAATGCCACTGGCAATTTCCCTTATTGCCGCCTCCTTTATTTCAGCATTTTTTTTAGCCACCTTTTCCCAATCAACGACACAGTATTGGGTTGCAACTACTGATTTGCAGAGTGGACATCAAATCTCAACTGGAGATCTCTCTTTAGTGGACATGGATTTAGCAGCAAGTTCAATGATTTATCTACCTAAAGATCTAGACCCCCTAGGACAAGTTCTTATTAAGAACATCGTTGCTGGGGAAGTGATGAGTGTTAATTCAGTGAGTTCAACCGCTAAAACAATGGCCAGCAGCGCAGTCCCTTTAAGTATTCGATCTGTTGACCTTGCTGCTGGAATCTATGTTGGCGCATTGGTGGATATCTACTGGGTGATTGATAGCCTGAATGGTGAATCACCTCAAGAACCAATTCTCATTCTAGGAAGCGTTCCAATAATTAGCGCAGATGTGAAGAATAAGAACTTTGGCACAGATGCCGCGATTACAGTTTCGGTAGAGCAAACTCAAGTTCTTCGTCTACTGAGTGCCACAACTATGGGGCGCTTGGTGGTGATTAGTTCTAATGTCTAATCAAGAATTACCAGTAGTAATTACGGCAATTTCAGATGCCCAGTTTGAAGGTTTTGTTTCAGGAACGCTATTTGCCCAAGGGTGGAGTGTGGTTTTTCGGGCTATAGATACTGAAGCGCTTGAAAGATATTGCTCAAACAATGTGGAACAAGCTGCTAGTTCACTTCTTATCTTTTCTCCAGATTTACCTGGAATAACACTTGATGTGGTTAAGCAATTGAGCAAAAAGGTTAAACAAGTCGTTGGCTTTTCAACTTTAACAAATACAGAGTTTGTGGACTCACATCCCATTCCAGCCACCGCCACAGATTTGGTGAGTATTGTCCGTGGCTTTGTACGTGCCCCGATGCTGCGCCAGGTTAGTGCGATCAATCGGGCAAATCGCAAAGCTCATGTGTTAGCAATTGGCTCTGCAGGTAGTGGCACTGGCTGCACAACAATTGCGCTCAACTTAGCTATGGAATTGAGTGTCTTAGGTAAATCCACACTGCTCATTGATGCAAATTTTCGAGCGCCATCAATTGCTGCCCTTATTGCAATTCGCAATGTTCAATCAGAATCTGGGTGGAGAACTATTGCCCCACAACTTGCTATAGCTGAAATTACTCAGCAAGAAGCAGGAGGTATTGATGAGTTAATGGAGAGTGCAACACAAAGTTTTGACAATATTGTCATTGATTTAGGATCAATCTCTGGGCTCTCAAACCGCCTAACCGATAGGCGCTGGACTTCAACGATGACCACATGGAGCTGTGATCAAGGTGATGAACTCATGGTGATTGCGCGTCCGGACTTACTTGGGATTCACCGGTTAGAACAAGTCTGTTCTTTACTTGAAAAAACCTCTATTAGATCTGCACTTAGCTTCACACTCAACATGAGATCTCAAGGCAAGAAAGGTGCAGATGAAGAAGCTCAGTTTTTGGCAATTACTACGAGACTAAGACCTTTGTGCGTTCGAACCATTAACCGTGATCTTCGGGCGGCATCTAAGGCTCAAGAGGAGAAAGCCACACTCATCGAGGTCAATATGCGCTCTGCGCTGCGTAAATCAATTGCAACAATGGCCAGTGAGCTCAAGCGCTAACTTCTAATACTATTAAGGCATGCGAGCCTATCTTCCAATTTCTCATGATCAGCTTGCCGCCTTCCTAAATTCTGGAAG
>Ga0315909_10007568_pt1 | contig 12097 bp, 7 predicted proteins | sample LakEriMetagenome_11_FD_203527 | JGI IMG/M metagenome (GOLD analysis project Ga0315909, IMG submission 203527) | Freshwater fungal communities from buoy surface, Lake Erie, Ohio, United States - Buoy 2 MA125 | ecosystem: Environmental > Aquatic > Freshwater > Lake | place: USA: Lake Erie, Ohio...
GTCGTCTTGCCCGAGGGGGATGCGGCGGCCAGCCCCGTCTGCCGCGTCCACGGTCCCGACGACGTGGCCGTGACGGTGCCGCTGACGGCCGAACGCGAACGGCCGGGCACGCTCCAAGGCACGTTCGTGGCCTCGCGGGAGGGGGCGTGGCGGATCGACGTCGAGCTGGGCGGCGGCCACGGGGAGAAGCTGTCGCGCCGCATCCAGGCGCGGCTCCCGGACCGCGAACTGGAGCGTCCGCGGCTCGATCGCGGGATGCTGGAGCAGATCGCCACGCTGTCGGGCGGGCGGGCCCACTTTCTCGCCACGGAGGGCTGGACTGCCGACGATTCGCGGTCGCTCGCCGCGGGGATCGAGGATCGGTCGCGGCGCGAATACGAGACCGGCTCCCCCGACGTCGACTTCAAGCGTCGGCTCAACGGTATTCTGCTCGGCATCGGGGCCGGGCTGCTGTGCCTCGAATGGGTCATCCGCCGGCTGGTGAAGCTGGCCTGACCCGCGATGCCGTCCTGCGCGGGTGGTGCGACCGCCCGCGAAGGATTTGATAGATCAGAGAACAGCGCACAGGTTCGCCGAATTTCCGACGACCCCCGGCTGCGAGGACACATCCAGTGGCGACCGTCATCGATCCGCCGTCGTCCCCATCCGCAGCGGCCGCCGCGGAGCCGTTGCGGCACATGCTCGCCCTGCTGCGGCGGCAGACCCGCCGCTGGATCTGGGTGGAGTCGGCGGCGCTGGTCTGCCTCGCGGCGGCGGGATTCTTCTGGGGGTCGCTCTGCTTCGACTGGGCCGTGGAGCCGCCCCGGTGGGCGCGGGCCGCGATCGTCGCGGCCGCCGCGATCGGACTGGTCGTGCTGGTGCAGCGGAAGCTCTGGGCGCGGCTCTCGACGGGGCTTCGAGACGCCAGTCTGGCGGTCGTCGTGGAGCGGTCGCACCCGGCGTTTCGCGACAGCCTGTCGACGGCGATCGAACTCGCGGACGAGCGCCGCGACGACGTCGACGACGCCCTCCTCGCTCGCACCACGGCGGAAGCCACGGCGCACCTGGGACTGGTGCGGACGGAGCGGATCTTTCGCCGCCGTCAGCTCACGATGCTGGCGATCGCGGCCGCGTTGGCGGTGGCGAGCGTCGCGGCGCTGGCCGTGGCGCGGCCGGCGATCGCCGCCCTCTGGGCCCGGCGGCTGCCGCTGCTCGGCGACGAGTCGTGGCCGCGGAGGGTGCGGCTGGACGTCGAAGGCTTTCCCGGCGGCGTGCGGAAGGTGGCCCGCGGAAGCGACGTCGACGTGGTCGTGCAGGTGCGGGCGGAGGACGGCGTCCTGCCCGACCTCGTCGACCTGCGGTGGCGGAGCGACGCCTCGGCCACCGGACGCCGCGGTGCGGTCGGCGGATTCGGCGGATCGTGGCGCACGGACCGGATGGGTACCCGCGGCGGCGTGGCCGAGGGGGCGCAGGCGTTCGGTCATGTGCTCAAGAGCGTGGGAGAGAGCCTCCAACTGGAGATCCGAGGCGGCGACGCGCGGCTGCAAAACCTGCGGCTGGAGGCGATCGAGCCCCCGGCGCTCGAGAAACTGGTGGTCACGGCGACACTGCCCGACTACCTCGGAGGGGCCACGCGGGCGTTGCCCCCGGCGCGCATCCTCCAGGTCGCCCGGGGCGCGGCCGTGGACATCGCCTGCACGTCGACCAAGCCCCTGTCCGCCGCCCGGATGACGGCGGTCGGAACCGGCACCGGCGGCACGGCGTCCCGCGACGAAGAGGTGCTGGCGACGGAGGCGGCCCCGAACGCCGACGGTCGCACCGTCGTGGGGAGGATCGCCGCGATCGACGCCGACCGCACGATCGTCGTGAGCTTCACCGACGCCGATGGACTGGTGAATCGTGAGCCCGTGACCTTCGTGATCTCGGCGGTGGCCGACGAACCGCCCGAGGTGTCGCTGCGGATGCGCGGAATATCGACGGCCGTCACGCCCCGGGCCCGCGTGCCGCTGGTGGGCACGATCGTGGACGACCACGGGCTGGGCGAAGCGGTCGTGCGGATGAAGGTCGGCGACGCCGCCGAGACGACGATGCCGGTGGCTCGCGTCCGCCCCGGCGTCGCGCAGGTCGACCTGCCTCCCGAGGCGCCCGAGACGATCCTGCTGGAGCAGATCGGGCTTCTTCCGGGACAGAAGCTGGAGCTCGCGATCGACGCCCGCGACACCTGCACGCTCGCCGGCGGGCCCAACGTGGGCACGAGCGTTCCCTGGTCGCTCGACGTCGTCGCGCCCGAGGCGCTGGTGGCGATGCTCGAGGCCCGCGAGATCATCCTGCGGCGGCGTTACGAGAGCTGCATCGCCGATCTCACGCAGGCGCGGGACCGGCTCGCATCCGGGGACGGCGGCGACGGCGGTGAAGAAGGCCGCACGGCCGCCGCCAGTCTCGGTGAGGCCACGTCCCGCGCGGCGGGCGAGACCGCCGAACTGGCGGAGGCGTTTCGCGGCATCCGTGACGAGTTCGACAACAACCAGCTGCTCTCCCCGGAGCTGGAATCCCGCCTGGTCACCCAGATCGCGGGACCTCTGGCCGCACTGTCCGCCCAGGACTTGCCGGCGCTGGCCGCCGCCTGCCGGGGGACGCCGGCCGCCGCGGCGCTCGTGCGCCGGGCCGACGAGGTGCTCGCCCGCATGCGGGCCGTCCTGGATAAGATGATGGAGCTGGAGTCGTTCAACGAGGTGCTGGAGCTGCTGCGGGGCGTGATCCGCACCCAGGAGCAGATCCGCAGCGAGACCATCGAGCAGCAGAAGCGGCGGGCGCGGGAGGCGCTGGAGCGACCATGAGTGCCGCAGCGGCCATGAATAGAGTCCACCGCATCCGGCGGGCGGCCCCGTGCCGCCGACCGCGTGCCGCCGTCGTCGCGGTGGCCGTGTGCGTGCTGGCGTGCGCCGGCGGTGCGACCGCATCGGCTGCCGACTCCCCGGCGACGCCAGCTCCGGGCGCCAACCTCGCCGCCCGGGAGCAGGAGGTGTCGCAGCAGTTTCGCGATCTCGAGAAGACGTTCCTGCGGCTGGCGGATCTCCTGGCGCCGACCGATCCCCGTCGGGCGGCGCTGCTGCGCAGCGTCTTCGCCCAGGCCCGCGACGCCGAGGTTGGCGAGCGGCTCGACACGATCGTGGAACTGCTGGAAAAGGGGCAGCTGCTCAAGGCCGGGACCACGCAGGCCACGGCGATCGAGAAACTGCGGGAGCTGCTCACCCTCCTGGAGTCCGGCGACAGCGACAAGCGGCTGGCGAGCGCCAAGGAGGAGGTGCGGCAGTTCGTCGGCAGGCTGACCAAGCTGATCGCCAGACAGCGCGACGTCGAGGGATCGACGGAGGCGGGAGCGGCCGAGTCGCAGCTCGCCGAGCGACAGGCCGCGTTGGCCGAGGAGGCGCGCGGCTTGTCCGACGAGATCGGAAGCTTCGCGAAACGGATGGAACCGAAGGATGCAGCCACCGAGGAGTCGGCCCGGCCCGAAGAACGGCCTGACGGCACGCCGGCGAAGGACGGCGAGCGGAAACCGGCCGCCGACGGCCCGCCACCGGACTCGGCAGGGAAGGACGGCGACGGCAAGGACGGCGACGGCAAGGACGGGGAGGGCGCCGGCAAGAAGCCCTCCGACACCAAGGAGGGGGCCGCGGAAGGTGGCGAGCCCGGCGGCGAGCAGGGCTCGGACGCCGACGGTGCGCCGGCCGACGAATCGCCCGCGCCCGAAGAGGCCGGACGGGACGACGGCGACGACGAGTCGTCGCGGGCGCGGCGGGCACGGAAGCGGCTTGCCGATGCCGAGCAGCGGATGCGGCAAGCGCAGCGGCGGCTCGACGACGCCAACAGACGGCAGGCGCGTGAAGAGCAGGAGAAGGCGATCGAGGAACTGGAGACCGCCCGCGCCGAGCTCGAGGAGATCCTGCGGCAGATGCGCGAGGAGGAGGTCGAGCGGCTGCTCGTGCAGCTCGAGGCACGGCTGCGGGCGATGCTGCGGACGCAGCGGGCGGTGCTCGCCGGCGCGGAGAAGCTCGCGGCGGAGCAGTCACAAGCCGATCGCGAGCGGGAATTGGAGGCGACGCGGCTGTCGCGGGAGCAAAACGGCATCGGCGTCGAGGCGACGCGAGCGCTGACGCTCGTCCGCGACGACGGCTCGGCGGTCGCGATTCCCGAGGCGCTCGAACAGGTGCGCGACGACTCGAGCCAGGCCGCCGCGCGGCTGGCCCGCGGCGACGTGGGAGGAACGACCCGCGGCATCCTGCAGGATCTCGTCTCGAACCTCGAGGAGATGATCGCCGCGCTCGAAAAGGCGCAGCGGGAGCAGCAGGCGCGGCAAGCCGGCGGTCCGGGCGGACGCCCGGCCGAGCCGGGCGAGCAGCCGCTCGTCGACAAACTGTCCGAATTGAAGATGATCCGTTCACTGCAGATGCGGGTGAACGGCCGCACGAAGACGTTCTCCAAGCTGCTCGCCGAGGACACGGAGCAGGCGGAGGAGCCGGAATTGCTCGACGCCCTGGAACGGCTGGCGCAGCGGCAGCACAAGATCGAGCGCGCCGCCCACGACATCGTCACCGGCCGGACCGAGTGAGCCGGCGGCGGTCTCGCCGCCCCCGAGAAACCGTCCTGGATCCCGTTCCCGCGTCCGCCGGCCGCAGGATATGATTGAGGTCGGATATGATGCTCGGGTCTTCGTCAGGTGCGTCCGGCAGGCCTTCCCGCGGCGGCATGAGGGAAAGCCGATCGAGCGGCCCGAGACACCGCGCGACGAGGGCCGCCGCGAAGGTCCGGCGGGATGGTTCGAGGGATACAGCCGCCTGAGGCGGGAACGGAGAGCTGCGTGTTGTGGTGCCGCGTCGGTTCCGTGCCCGGGCTTCCCGCGCTCCTGTGGGTGATGCTGGCGGCTTCGTCCGCCGTCGCCGTCCCGGCAACCCGCGAGGCGGCGGACGCGGAGTTCGGGCGGCAGCCGTCCTGGAGCATGCCGACTCGGGACGACGTCCGCGGCCGGCTGCTCGCCTGGCTGGACGCCGTCGCGGCGGCGCGGCCCGACGCCGCCGAAGCGGTCGCCGCGGTGCGCTCGGCGTGGCCAGTCGAGCCGGCGGAGGACGATCGCCGCGACCTGCTCGATCAGGTCATGGATTCGTTCGCCCGGGTCGATGAGCGTTGTGCGGCGGCGCAGCGCATCCAGGCGATCGCGCCCGGCCTGGAGTGGCTCGATGATCCGGCCACTGATCCCTTCCAGCGGGCAGCCGTCAGGCTCTGGCTCGGCCGCGAGTGCGTCCGCCGCGACCGTTTCGACGACGGCCTCTTCCTTCTCGACGGGCTCGATCTGGCGACGGCCGTCGACCCGGCCGCTCTGCTGTTCCACTTGGCGGCCTGCCAGCACTGGCTCCTGAAGGCCGATCAGGCCGTCGAGTCGCTCGACCGGCTCCTGGAGCGGTCCGGGGAGATCCCGATCCGCTACGAGCGGGTGGCGCGGCTGCTGCGGGCCGACATCGCCGCGCTCGAGGACGAGTCGCTCGACCACATCGCCAGGCGGATGCGGGACATCACCCGCCGGCTCGATCTCGGTCGCGCTGGGCCGAAGACGCTTGCCGTGCAGGATGGCGTCATCGAATCCCTCGACAAGATGATCAAGGCGATCGAGCAACAGCAACAGCAGCAATCGCAGTCGTCGGGGGGCGCCGGCGGGGCGGGGCGGGGCGGCAGCGGCACGCCGATGGACGACAGCCGCATCGCCGGCGGCAAAGGGCCGGGCGAGGTGACCAAGCGAGACATCGGCGACTCCGACGGCTGGGGCAAGCTTCCGCCCCACAAGCGCGAGGAGGCCCTGCAGCAGATCGGCCGGGAATTTCCCGCGCACTACCGCGAGGCGATCGAGCAGTATTTCAAGCGGCTGGCCTCCGGCGAGGAGAAGAAATAGTGCGGGTTCCCGTCGGCGGTGCACGAATGTTGGTGCCGGCACGGGCGGCGGCCATGGCGTGGTCCGTCGCGTGGGGCGCGGCAGCCGTCGGTCCGGCCTCCGCGCAGGTCGCGGCGCCGACCGTGGAGGTGCAGCAGGGCGACGGCAGCGTGTCGGCGGGCCGACTGTTGGGCGTCGATCCGCTGGAGGTGCGGCTGGCCGAGGCGGCGGGCGGTGCGGTCGCCCTGCCGGTGGAGCGGGTGCGAACGCTTCGCGTGACCGACGGCGCCGCTGCCGGCGAGGGCAGGGTGCTGGTGACGCTCGTCGATGGCTCGACGCTGTCCGGGGACGAATTCACGTGGGACGGAACGTCGGCGGCGCAGCTCGCGCGGCCCGAAGGGGGGATCGAGATTCCGGCTGCCCGAGTGCGTTCGGTGGCCGTGCGGCCCAACGGAGGCGGGGGGGCGGCCGCGGCCCAGTGGCAGGCGGCGATCCCGGAGGGGGCGTCGAGCGACCTGGTGGTCGTCGGCAGCGAGGCCAGCCACGAGTTCGTGGAGTGCGCCATCACCGCCGTGTCGCCCGAGACGGTCACGGTGATCCTCGACGAGGAGACGATTCCCGTGAAGCGGACGAAGGTGATCGGCATGCAGTGGCTGCGGACGGATGCCGGCGCGGCCCAGGGTCGGCTGGCGGTGGCGGTCGCCGGCGGCCAGCTGCGCGGCGATCGCGTGGAGTGGTCTCCAGACGGTCTGGTGGTGGACGGCGAGCTCCGGCTGCCGGCGTCGATGCTGTCGGGCGTCGACTACGCCTCGGGACGGACGGTGGGACTCGCAACGCTCGCCGCCGAGAAGGTGGTCGTAGAGCCCTGGTTCGGCGGCCTGGGTCGTGGCGACGGACTGGAGGCCTTCTTCGCACCGCGGGCGATCGCGCCGCAGGTCACGACGGGACGCCCTGATGCGGCCGCGCGATCGTCCCTGCTCATGCGGCCGCGGACGGTCGCCAGCTGGCGGCTGCCGCCCGACGGCCGTCGGTTTCGGACCGTGCTCATTCCCGCGGGCGGCCCCCAGGCGGCCGACCCGGTCATCGTCGCGGTCGCGGTCGACGACCGGGAACTGTTCAGGAAGCAGGTGGATGGATCGGCGGCGGTCGCCGCGGAGAGCGGGCCGCCCGATGCGATCGGCATCCCGGTCGACGTCGACATCACGGGCGGCCGCCGACTGACGGTGACCGTCGACTTCGGCTCCTCGGGCGGCATCGGCGGGCCCGTCGTGTTCACCCTGCCCGTCATCGAGCGATAGACGATGCAACCGGTCATTCACAGGGCAGCCGCCATGCAGCGCAGGAGCGGGACATCGATGCCGAATCCCGGCGGTGCCGGCCGTCTCCTGCCGGCGGCCCTGATCGCGGCGGCCGCGCTGGGGATGGACGGCGGTGGTGTGCCGATCGCCCGCGGCGGCGACGTCGCCCCCGCGGTGCTCGAGGCGCAGCGGCAGCGAATCGACGTCATCCGGCGCGGCGCGGCGGCCGCGGTCGCCATCTTCGCCGGCGAGGCGGGGGGCGGGTCGGGCGTGCTGGTCAGTCCCGACGGCTACGCGCTGACGAATTTCCACGTCGTCCAGCCGGCCGGCCCGGCCATGAAGTGCGGGCTGTCAGACGGCCGCGTGTATGACGCCGTCCTGGTCGGGCTCGACCCGACGGGCGACGTGGCCCTGATCAAGCTGCTCGGTCGGGAGGATTTCCCGTACGCCGAACTCGCCGACAGTGACGACGTCCAGGTGGGCGATTTCTGCTTCGCTGCGGGCAATCCCTTCCTGCTGGCCACCGACTTCCAGCCCTCGATCAGCGTGGGGATCGTGTCGGGCACGCACCGCTACCAGTTTCCGGCGGGCACCATCCTGGAGTACACCGATTGCCTGCAGGTCGATGCGGCGATCAACCCGGGCAACTCCGGCGGCGGGCTGTTCGACTCCCAGGGCCGCGTGATCGGCGTCAACGGTCGGGCGTCGTTCGAGAAACGCGGACGTGTCAACGTCGGCGTCGGCTACGCGATCTCCGCGAACCAGCTGCGGAACTTTCTGGGCTCGCTCAAGGGCGGCCGGCTCGTCGATCACGCCACGCTGGGGGCGACGGTCGCCACCAGCGCCGACGGTCGCGTGGTGGTGTCGGACATCCTCGATTCCTCCGACGCGTGGCGACGCGGCCTGCGGTACGACGACGAGATCGTGTCCCTGGCGGGCCGCAGTGTGCGGACGGCGAATGCGTTCAAGAACATCCTGGGCACGCTGCCCGCCGGCTGGCGCGTGCCGCTGGTCTATCGCCGCGGCGGCCGCCGCGAGGAGATCATCGTCCGGCTCGCCGGCGTGCATGCGGCCGCCGAACTGGCGCAGATCGTCGAGGGCAGGGATCCGCGGCGTCCGGGTCCGAAGCCCGAGCCGCCCGAGCAGCAGCCCCAACAGCGCCGCGAAGACGATGGCCGAGACGGGCATGGTGGCGGCTCGGATCAGCCGGAGGGCGGCGCCGGCCGGCCCGCGCCCCTGCCCGACGCGGTGCGCGGTCTCTACGAGCCGCGCAGGGGCTACACGAATCACCACTTCAACGTGATCGAGCGCGACCGCGTGATGCGCCAGGTGACCGCCGGCCTCGCCGGGGCCTTCGACGGCCGCTGGACGCTGTCGGGAAAGCTGGCGACGGGCGAGGCGTTCCGCGTCGAACTGTCGGACACCGAGGGCGTGATCGACCTGCCCACCGGCACGACGCGGGTCGACGCCACCGGCCAGCTCGACGCGAATCCCAGCCCTCCCGGCAGCGGCGGCATGCTCGCGGCCCTCCTCCTGTGGCGGCGGCTGCTGCTCTCGTCGCCGGCGGCCGTCGCGGCGAACGGGCCGCTCGGTCGCACCAGCTACTGGGGGACCGCGCCGTTGGACCCCGCGTCGTTCGGCACGGCGTCACGCTCGGATTTGGTCGACGTGCTCGAGTCGAACGTGGCGGGCGTGGAGGCGCGGTTCGCGGTGGCCGATGCGGGGACGGTGGTGGGCGTCGACCTGTGGACGGCGCCCGACGCCGACCCGTGCGAGGTGCGGTTCAGCGGGGTGCTGCAGAACCATCCTCAGGGCATGCCGGCGGTCATCGTGGTGAGGCATGGCAACGACGTATTCGGCGTGTTTCACGTCGAGGCGGCGGTGTTGGAGATGGGAGCCGCCGGCGGCGACCCGCCGGCGGGCGCCGACGGCCAGCCGCCCGGAGGAGGAACATGACACGTTTGGTGGTCCGCGTCCTGTCGCTCGCGCTGTGCGCGGTCTCCGCCGGTGCTGCCGCCGCCTCGGAACGGGCCGCCGCGTCGCCGCAGCAGACGATCGCGGCCACGGCGCGGAAGATCGTGAAGATCCACGGCGCCGGCGGCCTGCGGGGCCTCGAGTCGTACCAGACGGGCGTACTCGTGTCGCCCCAGGGGCACGTCGTCACCATGATGAGCACCGTGCTCGATTCCGACGAACTCGACTGCGTGCTCGACGACGGCCGCCGCTATCGGGCCGCGTTGCTCGGCGTGGATCCGCGGCGCGAGGTGGCGGTGCTGGCAATCGACGCCGAGGAACTGCCGTCGTTCCTGCTCGGGACCGAAACGACGGCTGCGGAGAGGGTGCCCGTCGGCACGCGCATCTTCGCTCTCTCCAACCTCTTCGGCGTGGCCGTCGGCGACGAGCGGGTCAGCGTCCAGCACGGAGTCGTGTCGGCCGCCGTGCCGCTGGAGGCCCGTCGTGGCGGCTACGAGGTGCCCTATCGCGGCGTGGTCTACATCCTCGATTGCACGACCAGCAACCCCGGTTCGGCCGGTGGGGCGGTCGTGGACTGGCGCGGCCGTCTGGTCGGCATGCTCGGAAAGGAACTTCGCTCGTCGGGAAGCGGCACCTGGCTCAACTACGCCGTGCCTGTCGACGAGGTGGCCGCCGCGTACGCCGAGATCGTCGGCGGGGTCGGGCAGTCGGCTCCCCGGCCGGCTGCGCCGACGGCGGGCGGTTCGGTGTTCGATCTCCTGCAGCTCGGCGTCGTGCTGGTGCCGGACCTGCTCGATCGCACTCCGCCGTTCATCGAGTCGGTGGTGCCCGGTTCGGCCGCGGCGGAGGCGGGGCTGCAGGCGGACGATCTCGTCATCGCGGTCGGCGGTCGGACGGTGGCGTCGCGGACGGCGCTGCAGCAGACGGTCGGCGACCTGGCCGAGGGCGATCCGGTGCGGCTGTCGATCGTCCGCGCCGGGGCGATCGTGGAGTGCGAACTGGGGCCGCGTCCACGAGTCGAAAGGAAGCGATGAACGCGTCGCGTCTTTGCCGCTCGCGGGTCGTTGCGGCCGTGTGGGCGACCGTGTTCGTCTCGGCGGCGGCCGGCGGTGTCGCCGACGAATTGCCTTTCGAGGAGGAGGCCGCGATGCGTGCGGCCGTGGCTCGGGTGGCTGCGTCCACCGTGCGCATCGAGCCCGCGGGGGTGTCGGAAGCAACGCTGGGCGCGGGCGGCGAGGCCAATCCCGCCAGCGGCCCCTCGACCGGCATCGTGGTCGAGCCCGGCTGGGTGCTCGCCACGGCGTTCGCCGTGCCGAAGGATGCCCGCGAGGCGATCGTGGTGCTGCCGGCGGCCGCGACGGGCGGCGACGGCCCCGCCCAGCGGGATGCGGGCAGCCGCCGGGTGGCGCGGGTGGTGGGCCGGGACCTGGCCCGCGGGCTCGTGCTGCTGCAGATGGACGACGTCGACGTGCCGGCCGTGGCCGAGTGGGTGCCACGGTCCGAACTCGCCGTGGGACAGTGGTCGATCGCGGTGGGCCGGGCCTGGGATCTGGCCGAACCGAGCGTCGCCGCCGGCGTCATCTCCGCGGTGAGTCGGTCATGGGGCCGGTCGGTGCAGACCGACGCCTCGGTCTCTCCCGCCAACTACGGCGGCCCGCTCATCGACATCGCGGGCCGCGTGATCGGCATCCTGGCGCCGCTGCCGGCGGACACGGCGGGCATGAATCTGGGCACGGAACTCTACGACTCCGGCATCGGGTTCGCCGTGCCTCTGGAGGACGTGTCCCGAGTCCTCCCCCGCCTCAAGGGCGGTGAGTCGCTCTCCGCCGGCGTGCTCGGCATCGGCTACGCCGCCCGCGATCCGTTCACGGGCGCCGCGACGATCGCCACCTGTCGGGCCGGTTCGCCCGCCGCGAAGGCGGGCCTGCGGCCGGGTGACACGATCGTGTCCGCCGATGGCAGGCCGGTGACCCGGATCGCGGAACTTCGTCACGCGCTGGCGCCGCGGTATGCCGGCGACACGGTCGAACTGGTCGTCGACCGACCGCGCGGAAAGGTGGCCGAGGCGGCGGCCGCCGAAGCCGCCGGCCCGACTCGGATGACGGTGCGGGTGGAACTGGTGAGTGAACTGCCGCCGTGGCGGCGGCCCATGCTCGGCATCGTGCCGGAAAGGGCTTCGGGACGGGACGCTGCGCGGTCGCCCGCCCGGGTCGCCTGGGTGTGGCCGGGAAGCCCGGCCGCGGGGGCCGGTGTCCTGGCTGGCGACGTGGTCGAGGCGGTGGTGCCGCCGAGCGGCGAAGCCGCGGCCGCCGGGGACGAACTCGCCGTCGAGTCGGCCGCCGCACTCGCCGGCATCGTGGCCGGTACGGAGCCGGGACTGCCGCTGGGGCTGATCGTCTCCCGCGACGGTCAGCGGCGGAAGATCCCCACGGAGGTGGCGATCTTGCCGCCGGACGTGCCGGCGGAATTCGCCGAACGCGTGCCCGAGTACGCGCCGAAACTGCCGCTGCCGGTGCCGCCCGCCGCCGAGGGGGTCGTGGTCTAGCGGCTGGAGGCGGCGGAGATCGCGAAGCCGCCACTGGTGGTACTGCCGGCAGTCGCACCGCGCGAGCCGCTGGGAGTGATCGTCTACCTCGGCCCCCCGCGGGGAGACGTGGAGGAGCAGCAGGCGGCGGCGTGGAAGCAGGGGGCTGCGCGGCATGCGGTGGCGGTCATCCTTCCCGGGTCGGCGGATCCGCAGCGGTGGGGCCGCGAGGACGTCCAAGGCGTCAAACGGGCGATCGCCACGCTCGCGGCCAAGCGGGCGATCGACCCCTCCAGGGTCGCGATCGCGGGGCAGGGGGCCGGGGGCGCCTTCGCCTGGCTGGTCGCGGACGCCCTCGGCCCTGTCGTCCGCGGGGTGGCGATCCTCGACGCCGGCCTCCCG